>Ga0187892_10000560_pt1 | contig 96438 bp, 95 predicted proteins | sample MA1701073metaG_FD_139345 | JGI IMG/M metagenome (GOLD analysis project Ga0187892, IMG submission 139345) | Bio-ooze microbial communities from a basaltic lava cave in the Kipuka Kanohina Cave System on the Island of Hawaii, USA - MA170107-3 metaG ... | reverse complement strand
GGCCACCGCCACGACCGGGAGGTTGATCTCCGGGAAGATGTCCACTTCCATGTGCTGGAAGGACACCATCCCCAGGATCACCACGATCAGGCTGATCGCCACCACCGCATAGGGATTCTGAAGCGCCGCGCGAATCATGAGTAGCCGTGACTAGTGACGCGTGACCCGTGATACGTAAGAGGCCATCTCAAAACGAAAAAGGACAAGCTGCCGATCCGTAACTTGCCATCCTTCAGTCGTGACTTGTAACGCGTCACCTGTCACGCGTTACGAGTGCCTAGACCAGTCGTTCGCATGGGAGCACGAACACTCGCAGGGGGATCTTAGCCCCATGTTGGCGCTTCGCCAACTGTTCGCGAAACGCCTGCAATCCTTCCCCAACGCGCTGGGCCTGGTCCTCCTCAACTGCCGCGAAAATCATCGAGTTGAATCCGGGCGAATCGAGGGAATCCAGCGCGGCCCCGGCCTCCCCAACGCCGAGAACCTTGGGGGCCTCGGTAAAGGCTGTGATCTTCAAGTCCTTCAGCACTCGCCGAATGTCTTCGCCCAGTGAGTCGCGGAACACGATGAGGAGCATCTTCACGGCGATGTCTCCTCGTCACCGGTTGATGGTTTCAAAGGGGCCAGCCACAGCATCCCAAATCGTAGAACGTATTTCTCGTTGCGACTAGTGCCGTTCCAACTTATTGCGCCAAGCAAGACGAGCGTACTGATACCGCACCTTTATCGACTACGACGCAACTTCGTAGCCCCAAAAGTTGGAACGGCACTAGGGCTGGGATACGCGTCATGACTCTGACCTATCCCGCAGTCAGAAAACCTGGTCACACGGGAGGACAAGCACCCTCATGGGGACTTTGTACCATCCTTGTAGTGCTTCCATCTGATCGCGGAACGCTTTCAATACTTCGATGACTTTGTCTGCCTGATCGTCAGTCATAGCTGAGAGTATGATCGAATTATGCCCAGGCCATGTCATGGAATCAAATGCGTGCCCCGCCTCGCCAACACCCAGGATCTTTGGCGCCTCTGTGAAGACCTTCAAATCGAAGCCTTTTAGCAATTGTCGGATTTCTCGACCAAGTGAACGCCGATAGATGACGAGGATCATCTTCATGACCGACTCCTTACCTGAAGGAAGGTCAATCAGAGGTTTGGACTCTCGGAAAGTCAGTCATCGGAATTCCTCAATGCTCACTCTGGACCTTCATCCCAGAAACCCTTATCGCATGATCACCTTGCCGGTCTTGCTCCAGTAGTAGAAGAGCGAGAGGTTCGGATAAAACGAATTGGTCGCATTCTGTCCGGCGAGTGTGAAGAGGACGCCCCCGGCGAACAGGAAGTTCGTATCGCCAATTCGATACTGGATGGAGGGTTCAACGCCGATCACGGAGAACCCGCTCTTCTGCCCCGAATTAATGTTGTGCCCGTCTAGGCGGTGCGTGAGACCGTGGAGCGTCACGAATTCCAGATTGTACCCGAATCCATGTTTGTCGCTCAGAATGTGTTCAAAAATCAGGCGGGTATTGAGCAAGTCGCCGAAATATGATGTCTCGCCCTGAGCATTTTTCAGGCCGGGGGTGGAGTAGGTGTAATAGATCCCGCCGCTCCAGCGGAAGGGTTGAAGATTCTTCCGGAATGCGATCCCGCTGGTCAAGCTGACTTCGCCGGAGCGCGTCGAGGGAAACCGGCCGATGGGAGAAAATCCACCCGGAGTCTTTTCCGTTCCGGCCCATTTTCCTGTGGGGAGGGAGACCTGATTGAACCAATTGATGCTCGGCACCCAGGAGTCAGGGTCCTGCACAATGGGCCGGTATTTTAGAATAATCGAGGAATCGCCGAGGCCGAAATCGTTCTGCTCTTTGCCGTTTTGCCTTACCCAGAACCCGCCGATCGACGTCTGGCCGACCAATTCAAGGTGGTTGGTGATGCCATAGGCGCTTTGGATGAACGGCGACTGAATGCTGTAGATGTGAATGGGGCCCCGCTTGGCGTCTGGGAAGAAACGAAACTGGTTACCGAAGCTGGTTTCGCCGATTTGTGTAAAGATGAGCGGTCGGATATACCACTGGCCTTGCGGTTGAATATCAGGGGACGAGATCAACATCGGGCCATGTGACAGGGGATTCCAGCTCTTGCGGTACTTCCTAATCTCATCCTCAGTAGGTACCCAGTGGATACTGGATATCCATTCCAACACATCGGCTTCTGCGGGCGAACTCAGTATGACGAGTGAGACGAAGCCCAGCAGAAGAACACGCTGTTTCATGCTGTTCCTCTTGGCCTTCCGGCAAGCCCCGCATGAGGCGCTCGTGACGGAGAGTGTCAGGCATCGTATCATAACTGTACAAAATTCTGTAGAATGCATCCGCGGTGGGGGACGACAAACGTTAGACGGTTCGTTCGAATACCGGTCTCCATACATCGTCCATTACCGATGCCCTGTCCAAATGGGACAATGACAGATGGGTCGAACGGAATGGAACGGAGGACGGTCATGACTCGCGCAAGCATCTTGCTACTTCGGTCCCTGGCTCGCAGTCCGAGGATGGACATCTGTGTCATGATCCTCCCCACTCTCCTCCTTTCAGCCTGTGCGGGGATCGCTGGTCCAGCCCGTCTTCTCACTGATGTGGTGGACATCAAAGCGGGTGAACGGCATACCTGTGCCTTGACTTCAGCCGGTGGGGTGAAATGTTGGGGATTCAATCATGATGGTCAATTGGGGGATGGGCGAGGATCCGATCGGAGTAGTCCGGTCGATGTGGTGGGGCTCACAACCGGGGTTAAGGCCATCACGGCGGGGTGGAGAGATACCTGTGCGGTGACAACGGGAGGTGGAGCGAAATGCTGGGGGAACAATCACGATGGGCAATTAGGGGATGGGACAGATATCGATCGGAACACTCCTCAGGATGTGGTCGGGTTACTGGCGAAGGTCACTGCAATCAGAGTGGGGGAGCGGCACACCTGCGCCTTGACGGTGGAAGGGGGAGTGAAATGTTGGGGAAACAACCATGATGGGCAGTTGGGAGATGGAACACGCAAGGATAAAGTCACACCTGTGGACGTGAAGGGGTTGACTAGTGGGGTGACGGCGATTGCAGCCGGGTGGCGGCACACTTGCGCCCTCACCGCTGCGGGCAGTGTGACATGCTGGGGAAACAACCATGATGGGCAGCTCGGGGACGGGACGGAGACCGATCGGCCTATCCCGGCCGATGTCGTGGGTCTGACGAGCGGGGTGACCGCGATTACAGCGCGATGGCGCCACACCTGCGCACTCACGAATGCGGGTGGCGTGAAATGCTGGGGGAACAATAACGATGGCCAGCTAGGGGACGGCACGAGCCATGATCGGAACACACCGGTTGATGTCGTCGGATTGACAAGCGGTGTCAAAGCGATCGCAGCAGGGTGGAGCCACGCTTGTGCGTTGACCACAGCGGGGAGCATGACATGTTGGGGAAGCAATCACGAAGGGCAATTGGGAGATGGGACCGGAAACACCCGGAAAGGCCCAGTCGATGTCGTTATGCTCCCGTCAGGAATCATTGCGATTGCCACCGGGGGAGAACATAGCTGTGCGGTCACGCAAGGTACTGTGACCTGCTGGGGAGAGAACGAAGATGGTCAGTTAGGGGATGGAACGTTCAAGAGCACGCTGGCAGCGAAGGCAGAGGCAGGTGACTGAAGAACAGACCAGCGAGGCAGAGTTCACTCGTCAAGCCAGAAGTTGCGGTGAGAGCATGCGGGTCATTTCGTATCCAACCTGACCACAATCGCCCCCATCAAATCACCTTGCCGGAAATCCTTTCGAGGGCTGCTCGGGTGGTTATTGTGGCACTCCGCGCAGGCCTGAACGATCGCATAATCCGCTGCCAGTCCCTTGAACTGATTGCCGTCTGCAAAGGTGAGCACCTTCAGTTGCGGGTTGGATGTCATCTTCTTCAGGGCGTCAGCTTCAGCTTGCGTCTTGGGAAGGTTGGACTTGTAAATCGGTGTGAGCCCGATCAACCCCAACTCGAAGCCCTTGATCTCGGCGCCGGCGGCCTTCAGAAACTGGGCCGGGAGCATGATCCCGTGAGGCTCCGTCGCCCAATTTTCACTGGGTTTCACCCCCACTCTGTCCGCCTGCTCGACGATCGTTTTTGAATACACTGTGCGAAAGGCTTTGGCTGCCTCCAGGATGAATTTGGCCGTCATCTCCAGGGGTGGAGTATCAGCAGCGCCGACGACCGAGCAGAACAGGCCGACTCCCAGCATCAGATTTACCCCACCCACTATGAGTCTAACCCGGTGTCTCATAAAAGCCTCCAGGAGATCGTCGTTGGGTCATTTCTCCGGAACGTCAGGACCCAGGCTGTATCCGCTTACTCTTCCACTAAGAGATTGTCAAGTCGCCATCTCAGAGGGTTTACCTGCCGACTATCACCGAGCCCCAGCCTGGGGTAGCGATAGCGGGGTCTTGCTGCTCGGATCCTCGAGTGGAGGGAGCGGCTTCGGCCAGTGCCCTGGGGTCGGTGGGACCGATCTCGGTGGCCATATTAGCGCATGATGACTTTGCCGGTCTTGCTCCAGTACCAGAAGATGGAGATATTCGGATAGAACGCGTTGATGGCATTCTGTCCCGCGACGGTAAACAGGCATCCTGAAGCCGCGACCCAGTGCTCACCCATTCTCCATTGGAGTGCCGGTTCCACCCCAATGATGGTGAAGCCATTTAACTGCCCACTATTGATCGAATGGCCGTCTAAACGCCACGTCGCTTCGTGGAGGGTACTGACCTCGATGTTGTATCCGAACCCCTTCTTGTCATCCAGGATATGCTCAAAGATCAGACGCGTATTGATCACGTCTCCGCTATAGGTATTATGCCCCGCGGTGTTCCCAGGCGCTGCATACGTATAAAAGACGGCCGCATTGATTCGAAACGGTTCGAGATTTTTCCGAGTCATGAAGCCCTGCGTGAACCCCCACTCGCCAAATCTGGTGTTCGGCAAACGGCCGAGCGATGAAAACCCGCCTGGGGGTCGTTCCGTGCCGGTGATCCATTGGCTAGTCGGAAGGACGATCTGACTGAAATGGGTGATAGTTGGCTTCCACCCGTCCGGGTCTTGGACGATAGGACGGTACTTCAGGATCAGGGATGTATCACCCAGACCTGTATCGGTCGTCTCCTTTCCGTTTTGTACGGCCCAAAAGGAATTCATGGAGATGGCTACGCCGAACTCGAGATGGTCCGTGATACCGTACGCGGCGTTGACCGACGGGGAGACCTGATAGACGTGAACCGGACCGCGGTTGGCTTCGGTTGCAAAGGTCAGCGTGTTGCCAAAACTGGTCTCGCCGATCTGCGAGAAGATGAACTCACGGATGGATAATTGGCCTTTAGGTTGAATGTCCACCGCTTGCAGCAGGATGGGCCCGTGCGAGAACGGATTCCAGCTCTTGCGGTACTTCATGATCTCCTCGGCGGTTGGGACCCATTCCCAGGCGAAGGCGGATGGCGGGGCGATAAGGGTAGGGTGGAGGCTGAGAAGAACGAGAATGACGAGCAGGCACCGGGCCACGCGTGAGTTTGATCCAGAGCGGAGGCTGAGGGTGGCCCCTAGGAGCTGCAGCCCAATGGGCGTGACGGGTTTGTTTTCAGTCGCTGTGGCGCTATGCCGATCAAAAGCCGGTCGGTCACGCATGGTCAGTAGTTACTATAGTTTATTAACTTAGTGTACATTAGGTCAAAAAAAACCGACCTTCAGATCTGCTACGTCAATGTCTGTCCAACCGAATGCTTCACCGCCTCTGTTCTCCTCACCACATCGCCCAGCGTCGTTCCGTCGAGAATGCATGCGATCGCGTCGCGCACCTCTTTCATCGTGAGCCGGATCCCGCAGCTCCTCTCGTCCACACAATCCTCACATTTTTTATACGCCGTCTGGCTCACGCATCCGATCGGGGCGAGGGGACCGTCAAGCACGCGAATGACTTGCCCGAGGCTGATCGTTGTCGGGGGCTTTCCGAGCAGGTAGCCACCCCCCTTGCCCTTCTTGCTGTGAAGGATTCCCGCTTTCTTCAGGTCGAGGAGAATCAGCTCGAGAAACTTCTTGGGGATTGCTTCCTCTTTGGCTAACCGTGAGATCAGCAAGGGACCCTGTCCATATCCCTTTGCGAGGGAGAGCAAGGCGCGAAGGCCATATTTGGCTTTGCTTGAGAGCATGGTGTGATTGACTCTACTTACACGATGGAATGAGTAGACTAATATCCCATCGCGTAACTTCCTGTCAAGATGGTTTCCCCCCCCCAATGGAGAAGACATAATACTTGACAATCTGCAAGTGCATCTGCTATGCGTACTCACCACCATGGGTGAGAAGCATAAGGCAGAGCCAGCCGCCAATATTGAAAACCGACTGAAGAGCCTGCGGGTCGCAAAAGGTCTCTCCCAGAGCGCCCTGGCGAGCCTCGCCGGGGTCACCCGACAGGCCATTTGCGCGATTGAAGCCGACCAGTACCTCCCCACGACCGCCGTGGCCCTGCGTTTGGCCGGAGTCCTCGATTGTCGCGTCGAGGATCTCTTCAGCCTGCTCGCGCCCGGAGAAGTGATTGAAGGCGATCTGATTGGGGAGCCACAGCGTAGCCCTGCGGACCTGGCCCGGATGCGAGTCAAGGTCGCCAGGATCGGCGAGCGGATCGTCGTCCGCCCAGTGGCGGCACTCGGCCCGGTCTTGAACTATACCGTTCCGGCTGACGGCTTGATCATAGGGAACGCTGCTTCATCGGATCGCATCGCCAAGTCTGGGTCGCCGGTTCGAGTCCGGCTCCTGAGGGATCGGCGGACCATCGACCAAGAGATCGCTGTCGCTGGGTGTGACCCAGCCATTTTTCTGGCCGGTGAGTACCTGCGGCGACAGCGGGAAAAGACTACGCTGGTTGGATGGACCCTCGGGAGTGGAGCGGCCCTCGACGCCCTGAAACGCGGAGAGGTGCATGTCGCGGGCCTCCATGTGGTGGATCCGAAGTCGGGCGAGTCGAATTTGCCGTATCTGAGAAAACACCTCACGGGCGACCAATTCACGGTCGTGACCTTTGCGACCTGGGAGGAAGGTCTGATGGTCCGGGCTGGCAATCCGAAGGCCATTCGCGACGTCGGGGATCTGGCGAGGAAGGATGTCGCCATGATCAATCGCGAAAGGGGAGCCGGGGCCAGACTCTTGTTGGATGGAAAACTGTCGGCCCTAGGGATCCCCTCAAAAGAAGTCAACGGATACGACCGGACCGCGGCGTCGCATTTCGAGGTGGGCCGACTGATTGCCGAAGCCCAGGCGGATGCCGGCGTTGGCATCGCGTCCGCTGCCAAACTCTTCGCACTCGACTTCATCCCTCTGCAGCAAGAACGGTATGATCTCGTGATCCCCACGGCGTTTCTCACCGGCCATCCTGCGTTGGCGAGTCTCCTGGAGACGATCGTCAGTCGCGCCTTCAGGACGGAGGTTGAAGCACTCGGCGGCTATGACACCAGCGAGACGGGAAAGGTCCAGGTGTTGCGTGAGAATTAGGAATACACAATGTAAAGTGCAAAGCGTGGCGTGGAAGAGAGTTCTGCCGTCATTGTTCCTTTTGCATTTTGCGTTTGCCAGCGCGCTGGCGGCGGAGCCTTTGGTCATCGCCGCGTCACCGAGTATGAAGGCACCGGTCGAAGCGCTCGCTCGCGCGTTCGAAGCGACACATCCGAACGTGCAAACGCGCATCTACTACGATACCGGTCTGGAGCTCCGGTGGACCATTGCCGGCATGGAGAACCGTGCAGGTCCGAAGACCTATTTCATCGGCTCGGGCCCGATTCACCTGATTGCACCAGGCGGCGATGAGCTCCTCACCCGTTTGCAGACAAAATACTATGTGCTGCCGGGGACGCTTAGGTCGTATGCGACAAAGTCGCTGGTGCTGGTGGTTCCGGAGTCTCTGGTAGAAGCACCTGACTCGTTTGAGGCGCTCGCCGAGGATTCCACCAAGCGAGTGGCGGTCGCCGATCCCACCTTGACTGTCCTTGGCCAGCGGACCCAGGAGCTCCTCAGGTCTCTCGGGATCGCCGATGCGTTGAAAGGCCGGCTGGATGTGGCGACCGACGGACGTGGAGAACTCGATCATCTACTGAGCGGAGTCGCAGACGCAGCGATTGTGTTCGGTCCGGAAGCGGTTTTGGAAAGTCAACGAGTTCGAGTCGTCGCTGTGGCGCCCGAACAGGCCGTTCGTCCCGTCGTGCATTCAATGGCGATGGAGCGGTATTGTCCCAATCGGGTGCTCTGCGAAGAATTTCTCGGCTTCGTCCGGAGCCCGGACGCTCAGACCATCCTCAAGCGACTGGGGTATGGAGTGCCTGTGAGTGGCGCAGGGGATTAAGTTAGATTGTAATGACCGCTACAGAGAGGTGTTCTGGCTGGCGGCGAATGAAAACGCCGGGATTTCACCCGGTGCGGGGGGGGGGGTCATTTTTTTGGGATGGGTGTCAAGTATAGATGGCATATAGTTATTAGTTATTTACGCGTTTATTCATTTGAAGTGGGGAGGCCGTCATGTCGGCGAACGTCAGATTCTTGCAGAGAGCCGCGCTGCTGCTCGCGCTCCTGCACTTGGGCGGCATCTTCGCGGGAGGCTGTGCACGATTCCCCTATACCACGCGGGTGGTGCACCAGGATCGGCGGGTGATCGTCACCCTCCAACGGGAGGTCAAGCCGGCCGGGTACAGCCACCCGGTCAAGCTCACCGCAGATGAGATCAGTGCGATCCTCGCCGCCTTCTCATTCCGTGAAAAGCAACGCCTCCCGCTCCCATGGTTCGCCGAAGAAGCACCGCCAAAATCCATTTTCCGGTCGAATGAGCTTGAAGCACTAGCTCCCCATCTGGCTGAGGCACTTCAGACGGCCAGCCCAGAGGAGCGAGTGCACTTTCAGGTCCTGGCCCCTGGAATGGATCCCGCGTCTGAGCGGGACACCACCGGCGGCTGGATTGCCGTCCGTGACCCGTATTTCCATCTGACGCTGGAGTACTACCATATCCAGTTTCCGGTTCGAAAGGAGGAGCCGTGGGACCTCCGCTATCCTGCTGTCCCGCCTGAACCGCGCACCTACCTGCTGTACTTCGAGCCCGGACGATTCTGGATCACGGATCCCGCCTCCGGTGAGCGAGGCGTGCAGTTCCGCGAGTTCCTCAAGACCGTGAGCGTACCGGCACGGAAGTAAGTCCGCTGGGTGCTCAGCTCGCACCCTTCCTCTCCGGTTGTAACGGTGGCGATTCATCAAGGAGGCACTCATGGGGCGATGGGAAATTCGGGGATACGCAGGCGAAAACCTCGCCCGCGTCGGAAGCGGGCTGATGGCAACCGTCGCGATCTTCTTGATATCCATGCATCCAGTCAAGGCGCACGCCGTCGAATCGGGGAAGCTCATAGAGAAGGACGGACAGTATGTCTTCGTGGAAAGCCAGGACCCCGCCGTTCGTCTTTTGCTGGAGCGAGCGCTCGAAAAGGGACTGATCACCCAGGAGGAGTATGACAAGACGATCATGGAATCTGAACGGCGCGCCTATCTCCTCCAGCCGAGCTTCAAGATGTGGTACGACCGCGGCTTTAACTTTTCCATGAACGATAACGCCTTTCTCCTCAAGATCCGCGCGCGACTGCAGTTCCGCGAGACGACACGCTGGAGGAATAGCGCGTGGAGAAACCCGGGAGATGCCAAGAATTTCCCCGAATTGCTCGGGGTATTCGGGGACTATCGTGCGAACCGGTCGGATGACTTTTACTCGCAGTTCAACCTTCGTCGCGCCAGGCTGTTGTTCTTAGGGCACCTGATCAATCCCGATTTTAAGTATTTTATCCAGATCGGCTTCGAGACCGCGGAGAATGCGCAAACGCCCGGCTCGGCCTATCTGCTGGATTTCTATTTCCTGAGCACTCATTTCCCGCTGTTCAATGTGCAAGCGGGTCAATACAAGGTCTATTTCAATCGGGCTCAGATCAATAGTACGGCCTCCATGCAATTTGCCGAACGGGCGCCCGTGCAGGATGCCTTCACCGCCAGCGGGCTGAATCGTCGGGACAACGGGATTACCATCATGAACGATGATGAGTTGTACCCGGTCAGCTATTACCTGGGTGTGTTCAACGGTGCCGGACCGTTGTTTAACCGTTATGGAACGTATGACAGCGAGGAGGTGACCGTCAACTGTCCCGGGGGCCAAACCAGCGGGAATCCTTTTCCCTCCCCAGCCACCTGCCCCACCAACCAACGGAACCTGAATGCGAATTTCAGGAAGGAAATCGACAAGCTGATGTATGCGGGTCGCATCATGTGGAACATCATGGGGCGCCCTGGATACGGCGAGGGGGACTTGGTCTATTCGGAGACCCCGCAGCTAGCCATCGGGGGCGGCGTCGCCTACAACCCCGGGATCAATACCAGCAGTGACAATGCCTTTGTGGGCATCGACCTAGCCAACCTCAACTTCCGCCGCCAATTGGCGACGTTTGGGAACGGCCGGCAGCTGGGATGGGGCACCGTGAACTACACCACCTATGCATTTGACGGTATCCTCAAGTATCGTGGGTTCTCGGCACAGGGTGAGTACTATTTCAAAAACATTGAACGGACCTTCAAGGGCGCACCCTGCCTGCAGACCACGGGAACCGGCGGTCCGTGTACGACCTTCGCACCCAGTCTCCTAGGAAACGCGACCGGGTGGTATGCCCAAACGGGCTACTATCTGATTCCCCGTAAACTCGAGGTCGCGGCCCGGTATTCCTACTGGGATCCGGACACCAACACCAGCGGCGATCTCATTAAACAAGTGGATGCGTCGCTCAACTGGTTTCCGTTCGGGACGTATGATTATCAGGTGATGCTGACGTACTCGAATGTGGCCATCGGCACAGGCGGCTATGCGATTGGACGGAGCAATCCCTTGCCCAGTACCGGTGGATCCCAAAGTACGGTTCCCTGCCCAGCTACCTTCCCGTCCGGATGTGTGCCCCTGGATGCTGTGAGTGGCACCTTGGTTGAGAACGCCCTTCGCATCCAGTTTCAGATCTTTTTCTAGCTCGTGGGGAATTCCGGTTTTACAAGGTCTGTTCAGCGTTCCTGCTAGAACTAGTGAAAACGTGCCTCTCTTATTGGTATTCTGCAAGAAGGTGGTGCAGGTGATAACAGGGGGAAGGGGTGACCGCGTGGGAATTGGTGTCACAACACTGTTGGCGGGTTTCTTGGCCCTAGGGTTTCTACAGCCCACTGCCGCGTCGGGCGATGATCTGACGATTGCCGCCGCATCGGATTTGAACTTCGCCTTTAAAGAGGCTGTTGCCGAATTTGAGAAGAAGACCGGCACGCATGTCAAGCTATCCATGGGGTCATCCGGAAATTTCTTTTCACAGATTCAAAATGGCGCCCCATTCGATCTGTACTTTTCTGCCGATATCGGCTTCCCGCACAAGCTTGAGCAGTCCGGCCACGCGGTGCCCGGTTCTCTCTACCGCTATGCAATCGGGCGTATCGTGGTGTGGGTACCAAACAATTCGAAGCACGACGTGAACAAGGGGTTGGAGGTGTTGCTGGAGCCAACGATCAAGAGGATCGCTATTGCCAACCCCAAGCACGCGCCCTACGGCCGAGCGGCTGTGGCGGCCATGCAGCATTTCAAGGTTCATGACCGAGTCAAAGACAAGCTCGTGTTAGGGGAAAACATCTCGCAGGCCGCCCAGTTCGTGGAATCCGGGGCTTCCGACATCGGGATCATCGCACTCTCACTGGCGCTTGCGCCCAGCATGAAGGCCGCCGGAAGGTACTGGGAGGTCCCGGCCGAGGCGCATCCACCATTGGAACAGGGCGCCGTGATTCTGAAGAGCTCCAAGAACCAGAGGACGGCCAAGACGTTCCTGGAGTTTATCCAAGGACCTCAAGGGCAAGAGATCATGAGGCGGTATGGATTTACGTTACCCAGCTGAACGAACGTGGAGCGTTCTGGGGCTCGCCGTACTCCTTGCCTGCGCCGGTTGCGCCGAGGGCGCCATGTTGGCCCACGAGACCGCCTGGGGTGGGGTCGTAACCTACCCATACAAAGAAGACAGGGGAGGTCCTATGTTTTCAAGCTTTCGAAAAGACGCGCTTGGGGTGATGGCGAACAAATGTCCGTCCGGGTACGCCATTCTGAGAGAAGGTGAAACGCGACAGCGTAGCATGGTCTCGGCCACGACAGAGGGGAGCGGGGAGATTACCGCGTACCGGCGCTGGGGGCTACAATTTCGATGCAAGGTCACCTGATCTGCATGGAGAGTGACCATGATGTCTCCGCTTTTGAGAGCCGCCTTCGGTCTTGTGATTTGGGTCCCGCTGGTTGGTGTTGCAGCCGAGGTGCCGTCTGTCGACCAGCCTGGCGCTCGTGAGCACGGCGCCAGCCTGCTGCAACAGGCCTCGCCCGGGTGCCATCCGCCTCCGTCCGGAGCGAAAAGGGAGGCTGCAGAAACTGCTTCGACAGGGGAATCGAGCATCTTCGAAGGCGTACAAATCGAGACCTCTGACATTACGCTCTATGAGCTATTTTTTGAAACGATCCTGCAGGCTAAGCGGGTACAGACTATGGAACACCCACAGGTTGATCGGCTGCGTGGCTATTGTTATAGGAATCTGCTGATTGTCGTGCGCCAAGATTTAAAAACTGCGCGGCCAACCGGATGGGTCCAGATCAATTACGTGGTTCCAGACGTCACAGCGGTGCAGCAGGAGTTGGAGCAGTCCTATCGGACGTCACCCGTGGCCCAGCGCGACGAGACGGAGCGGACCAAAATTGTTCGGTTCAAGCTCAAGACGGACGTACGACGTGGCGACTGCCGAGCGGTCCGACTGGAGGTCGGTGGGCCGGAGGGTTTCATGGTCGGGTTTGATCAAGTCAAGGAAGGGAGCTGCAAGACCAACGAATCGCAGAGAGAGCCTCATCACCAATAATTCACGCGTTTCTCGTATGGGAGGTTGCGATGAAGCTGAGCGCCAGAAATCAATTTCAGGGTACAGTCACTCACGTGACGCAGGGCCAGGCCATGGCAGAGGTCACCGTGAAGGTCGGGAACCTCGAAGTGGTGGCCGCGATTACGGAGGGTTCCGTCAAGAGCATGGGCCTGAAGGTGAATGACGCCGTCACAGTGGCCATCAAGGCGACCGATGTGATGGTCGGGAAGTAGGACTTCATTGACATTCACGGTTGCGCCTCCCTACGATGGCGCCCGCGAGGGGAGCGCTCGATAGGGAGGCGCGGGCGGTCGTGAATTGGACGGCGATCGGACTCACGTTCCAGCTGGCGACCCTGACGGCACTAATCCTCGTCGTTCTCGGGTTGCCCCTGGCCTACTGGCTGACCTTCTCCCGATGGCGCTGGAAGTTCCTGGTTGAGTCGGTGGTCGCACTGCCGCTTGTCCTACCGCCGACCGTCCTGGGTTTTTATATCCTGGTTGCAATCGGGCCTCGCAGCCCGTTAGGGCAGTTCTACTCGAGCCTGGTCGGCCATCCGCTTCCCTTTACCTTCGAAGGACTGCTGTTCGCCTCGATCCTCTACAGCCTTCCCTTCGCCGTGCAGCCGTTTGCCACCGCCTTCGATCAAGTGGACCGTCGTCTCATTGAAGCCTCCTGGACACTGGGAGTGTCGCGGCTTAAGACATTCGTTAAGCTGATCATTCCGCTCTCCCAGGCGGGGGTCATCACCGGGTTCGTCCTGAGCTTCGCCCATACTCTAGGGGAATTCGGCGTGGTGCTCATGGTCGGCGGTAATATCGAAGGTGTGACGCGCACGGTTTCCATCGATATCTATGATGAGGTCCAGGCGCTGAACTACGCGGGTGCCGCGAAGACGGCCCTGTTTCTGTTGGCCATGTCGTACGCCGTCTTGCTGCTGGTCTACGCGATTAATCGGAACGTATGGTCGCTATGGCCGCAGAAATGATCGTTGACATCACGAAGTCGTTCCCAGGCCGGCTCACGATCGAGGTCGCGTTCAGGATGGCCCTCGAGCCGCCAAGCGTCCTCATCCTCTTCGGGCCTTCCGGGTCGGGGAAGACCACGATTCTGCGATGCCTCGCCGGACTAGAGCGACCCGAGCGCGGGGTCATCAAATGTGGAGCCGACACCTGGCTGGATTCATCAACCGGAAGACGACTGCCGCCTCAGCAGAGGGAGCTTGGGTACATGTTCCAGGACTACGCGCTGTTTCCCGCCCACTCGGTGGCTGAAAACGTGGCCTTCGGGCTTCGTGTGGGAACCGCTGGGCAGCGATCTCAACGCGTCAAGGAAGTGCTGGCTCTCCTGCAGCTGGATGGCCTCGAACACCAAAGGCCTGCCCAGCTTTCCGGCGGTCAGCAGCAGCGGGTGGCCCTGGCCAGAGCCATCGCCCGGCGGCCGAGGCTGCTGCTGCTGGACGAGCCGCTGTCGGCTTTGGATGCACCGACTCGCACCAAATTGCGCGGAGAGCTTCGGAATCTACTGCGGAAATTGGCTGTACCATCCATCCTCGTCACGCATGATTGGGAGGAAGCGCTCGCCCTGGGCGATAATATGGTGGTTATCAAAGATGGGCGTGTTCGTCAGACGGGGCCGCCTCAGCAGGTGTTTAATCGTCCACAGGACACGGAGGTAGCGAAAATCGTCGGCATTGAGACCGTGATGCCGGGACGAATCGTTGGGTCCTCCGAGGGGCTCGTCACGGTTGACGTTGCCGGCGCCAAGCTCCAAGCGCTGGGTGAAAAGGAGTCCGGCCCCGATGTGTTCGTCTGCATCAGGGCGGAGGATGTAGTCCTCGAACCGGTGGGCGCCGGAGCCACCAGTGCCAGGAACAAGCTGAACGGGTTCGTCCGGGATCTCGTTTCCATGGGAGCCTTGGTTCGGGTCGAGCTCGACTGCGGATTCATGCTTTCCGCCATCGTGACTCGGTGGGCTCTGGATGATCTGCGTCTGGCGCCGGGGTCGCCGGTGATGGCCGTGGTCAAGGCCGGTGGTGTGCACCTCATTCCCCGTCTGGAAGGCACCCCGACCCACTCGACCAGACCATAGGAGGCGCTCAGGCGATTTCAAACTGGACCCGCATCTCCTGTTCGAGGACGTACCCGACGAACCGCATCGCTGTACCCTTCCCACCGAACATGAGTCCTCCGGCGCCTACCACATGCCGATAATAGAACTCCACGCATCCCCGGAAAACTTGCACGTTCAATGGTCCGGCATACCCCTGGGGCGCCGTGACCTCGAGAAACTGAGGCTCTTCTCCTTTCCCGACCAACTGTTTGACGTCCACATACAGGTTCTGATGCTGTTGGCCATCGATGTCGAGATCAAAAAAGACCCGCGACCCCGTGCAGTGGTCATCTTTTGCGTATTCGGGCAGGTTAATGATGCACTTCCTGAACGTGAGCGTGGCGATGGCCATGATACCGGCCTCTTCCGTCTCGGAGCCGTTCCGAGTCTACCGCAGTCGGTCAGGAAAGGCGAATGATAGTGAGGGAGAGCGAAACGGATCTGTGGCGAGGGGAAAAAGAGAGATGACCTGTGGGATACCCAGCTAGCCGTCCTGCCTCACGATAGCGATTACAGAGGCAGAAACACTGGAGGTGCTTTCCTCGGCTGCCAAGAGCAATCTAATGGCAGCCGACCTCGCAAGCGCGGGGTGGTGGCGGTGGGCGGGATCGAACCGCCGACCCGCGGCTTATGAGTCCGCTGCTCTACCAACTGAGCTACACCGCCACTCGGCTAGCTTGTACCAAGGCCTTGGCCATCGCGTCAAGCGCCGTCCGGTCACGTACCAGTTGCTCGCGAGCGGAACGCCTAGAGAGGGCAGGGTTGTGCCTCACGCGTGAGGTTGAGGGAGACGGAGGGACTTCAGGGCGTGGCTGACTGTCCGGAGAGCCCTATCCGACGAGGTCGGGATCAAGTCGCTCCAGGGTTCGAATCACCGTGGCTTTGATCTCGTTGTAGACGACAGCGCGGCCGGTCTGCCGGAGGCGGGAGAATACCCCTTCGACGACCACCTGGTCGCCGTCATGAACTTCAAGTGTCCCCAGTCCCACCACCTTGACCGTGCCACCGGGGTCTTCGAGGAGGAACCCGTACCCGGCCTGGCCTTGCCGCGTCGTCGCCGTCTGAGCGTTGGCCACGCGCCCGACCACGACCACCATCTGTCTGTCGTACTCCTCGGCTTTGGCAAGCAGGTCAGCGATATCCAACATCCCTCCCGCTGAGGAGGGGGCGGGTGTCGAGAGCGAGATCAGTGTGCTGACCAAGAGGATGGCTGCAGTAGCCACCGCACGTCCACGTAAGTGTTGCCCAGTCCTGAGCGGAAAGTGATCCATGGTGAGCAATTATACCGCGGGATCGGCGAATTGCAAGGCGCTTTTCTGGAGGACTCAAAGCCCGGCGAGGCGGTCCTATTGACGTTCTTCGCCCAGCAGGCTCTTCAGCACATGCTGGCCCATTTCGCCGAGTTGGGGTTCACCGGCCGGCTGCTCGGTGAGCTGACTGGCGACCGCTTTCGGTCGGGGAGCGGCTCGATCGAGCAACTCCTGCTCAAGCGCTTCGCGCGTCATGCTCCGTTCGTCCTGGATCGCGCAAAGGCGTTGCAATGCGAAGAGTGACTGGATCTTGACGGTATGTTCGATGGCGGGCCGGGTATCCTGAACGATCGAGGGCCAAAACCGGCCTTCGATGTCTTCGGCGAGGGTTCCGGAGACGAGGGCTCTAAGCTTGTCGAGCAGGGCCCCTTCGGTAACCTCCAGGCCATCGTAGGTCGCCACCGAGCGCTCGACAGGCTTCTGCGCGAGCGTGACAAAGGTTTCCTTCCACAAGTCGAGGGACGGGTTCGTACCGGTCGTGGCTCCACCGGAATCCCGCAAACTATTCTGGAGGGCAATCAGGTACTGTTGTAAGGCCTTCACCTTCCGGGCCGCCAGGGTGCCGGCCGGAATTCCCCAGACGTGGGCGACCTCGTGATCCTGGAGTGGCGCCGCGCCGGCGATGGACTGCTCGTGGCGGGCCACCTCGAGCCGCCTGCGTTCACGCTCGAGCTGCCTGAGTCGTGTCTGGTATTCGATGGCCAGACGTTCCCGACGATAGTCGTGTTCAGAAATCTGGTCCGCCTCCCATTTGCGGTCCAGCTCACGGATCGCGGGCTTCGAGAGAGCGGTGCGCGCGTGCTTCTTGAGATCCTGAACCCGTTCAACGGGGACGTCGAAACGTGAGCGCAAGAGCTCCTCGGCGATCGTGCTCAGCAATTCACCCTGCGCGATTTGTTTGCGGAGATATTCAATTTGCAGCCATAGCCGTTCTCGTTTATTCCGCACCTGCATCCGGTACTGCGCGAACCGATCTGCCACGCCCTGGATGCTTTCACGAGAGACCACCAGGTCTTTCGGTTCTGCTCCAGATTGAAAGCGGGGATCCGGGCGATCCTTGGCAATGTACTCGATATCCTCCTGCATCAGGTCCAGATACTGGATCAAGAGGAGACGCAGCATGATCCGAGCCTGGATCGGCAGGGTGCCGATGACGGCTTCGATCATCTCCGTCGTCAAGGGTGAAGCCATCGTGGTGTCTTTCTCCGAGCCCGACTTGCGGGCCTAGGTGGGCTTGTTTTCTCGTTCTTCCAGGTAGTTGGCGACATATTCCCGAATCTGCTGGACCGTGCCTGAGGCGTACAGGTCCCGGGGTATGGGAACTTTCGCCAGGCGGGCTGGGTCAATCCCGCGGTCGATCGCGTAGGCCTCGTCGACGTAAAGGCTTACGGACCCATCGGCATGCCTGATCGCGCAGAGTGACGTCGAGTCGTCCATAATCTGTCCGCGCGGCGGTATTCGAAACACGTGAACCATTAACCGTGAGGCGCTCGATTCGTGGAACGCTTCGCCGGGAACAACCACTCGTCACGGGACGTTGTCATTGGTAACACAGCCAAGTCCTCAGTGTCAAAGCGGCTGGCCAGCCGGTCTCGCCGGTCGAAAGCAGTCCCGTCGCCAGAGCACGTACGCGGTGAAAGCGATCAAGGTGAACAGAAATACCGTTCTGACGAGACCATAGCCGAAACAGGCGAAATTCACCGCGACATTGAGGAGGCCATAGGCGGCATAGACAAGGTACAGCAGCAGGGCCCAGCGGTGCAGACGCATGAATCCATAGCCGATGAGCGTATGCAGGCTCGGTGATTGAGCCTTGGCCAGAATGCCCAGCAGGCCAGTCGGTCTGGTGCAAAAAACGGGCAGGGCATAATCTGGGTTCGTGACGATGATATACAGGTCCATGACGGCGCTCAGCAAGAAGAGCGCTCCGAGGTAGCGGATATCGTGCGCGCGAGTCCGGATGGTGTGCGTCACGTATCCCCAACCGACACGTTCGCCAGCGGGGAGAAACGCGTGATAGCTCTGGATTACCCACCACGGGAGGACGACGAGAATGAGAAGGAAGCTCGCCGCAACACCGCCTTTCGGTGGTCCCATCGTCCGGGCGATGCTCCAGACTAAGCCGAGAAGTGCGGCGCTGACGAGAAACACCAGGCTTGCCTGGCGAAGGTCCCCCTTCCAGACCTGGCCGAGCCCTGGCACCAATGCCGAGAGAATGGCGGCAAGCGGATGAGTTTGGGCCGAACGACGGGATCCGCTATCAGCGACTGGCGTCCTGGCGGTTCCCGGCATGCAGGGGTCAACGGGCGAGTTACGACTTACCCGCGGCGCGCCTCGAACGGGGATGGGCTCTGGATCGAAGGGTGGTGGAGCACGGGATGGGCGGGTTGTCATCATCGTCCGATGGCAAGTCAGTCGGGCAGGCCAGACGGTTCTGGGCGATCCTCTCATCCAGACGCAGCCCGCACTGGATGCAGCGCCACCCATGGAACCGGCCGCTATGTACCTGGATTTCTTCGTGCATGAGCAAGCCCGAGCATTTGGGGCAGGCCATTCCCCTGACTTCTGTACGGACCAACCGACGGCTTCCGCGTCGCATGTAGAGTTCTCCGATCAAAACACCACGGCCTTCCGGTCGATCGGAAGGCCCGGAAGGCCGTGGCAGACTGGGAGCCTGGGCGGCAGGCTCACCCGCCCAGTGTGTCCAGCATCTCCTTCAGGCTCTTCATGATGCACGAAAAAATTGGAGTGTCCCGTTCGGTGTAACGGCTCGCTTCGGCCTGCCTGAGCTCCATGACCAGGTCCAGGAAGTCCTCCGGCTTGTCTGTCTCGAACGCGACGACGAATTCTTGATCATCCAGCCCGAACGAATAGGTGGTGTTCAGCTTGACCGACGGATATCGGTGACCGATCTCGATATGTTCATCCATCATCCCTTGCCTGCAGGCCTTCGTCAGCAGGTACCACTCGCGCGTCTTCACGAAGGGGTACACGAAGATGTACTTGCTCTTCCCCGGGACGATGTGTAACCGCTTGCTCTCCTGGCCCTCGTGTGTGTGATGGTCCACATAAATGGACCGTTTGGTCATGGACAAATAGGAATACGGGGTGCTGAGGTATCTGCCCAGGGCCGTGGCCAGGAGCTTGGACGACATTTCCTGGAAGAGCTCCATCTCGTAGCTGATGCGCCACAGCATGAAGTCGCAGTCGCCGCGAACGCCGACCAAGGTATAGGGAATGACCATGACCTTACCGGCATAGTCTTCCGCCACGCGAATAAATTCCTGCTTGCCGCGCGTTCGTTCCTCCTCCGGCAACCTGCGCCAGGCAGGATCAATCTTGTAGAAGCTGAAATTGACGAACTGCCGCTTGCCGGGTTGTTCCGCGCCTGCCATTGCTCCCTCCTTAAGACCCGCCCGAATCGCACGAGCCAAGCAAAGGTTTCTATCACTTCGCTCAGGCTTTGTCAACTTGCGGGATAAGGGGATTCGGCGCTCGGTCGTCTGCGGCTCAGGGTCATCATCGCCGATGCCGGTGCGGAAGCACGGGACGCCCTGGATCGCGGACAGGCCGGCCACAAGCTCGCATGGGTGCGGGCGTTGACAGGACTCAGCCGATCTGCTATCGCCTCACGGCGATGAGGTCCGAACACACCAGGCGGCGTGGGGCGCAAGGCCTGGGCGCTGCTGTGGCCTTCCTGTGGGGCGTGGTCTCGCCGGCCGGTGGGCACGCCATCGAGATTCAGCCGGGCCCCGCCCAAATCGCCGCGGCGTTGGAGCGGGGCAAGGCCGCGGCGGTAGCGCGGATCCCCCCGGACCGTCTCTACGCATGGTTCGGGTCGGTGAAGAAGCTTGAACCACGAGGATTCTTAATGACCAAGCTCGTGGGCTTGACCGTCATGTCGGCCCACTTTGCACTTCGATCGGAGACCCCGAGCGAGGCGGAGATCCGACAAATCCTGGAGGAAAAGACATTGCTGGTCAGTGTGACGATCTTCGGGGAGCGTCCGACCTTCGCCCTGGACAGCTATGTGGTCCTGGTTCAAGGAGAGCGGACGATTAAGCCTGTCCGCGTCCGTTTCGATGGACAGGCTTCACGCACCTCGGTCTGGCCGGCTTCTCCCGGCTTCCACGCCAAAGTGGTGGCTTCGTTCTCCTACAGCGACCTCGACCCGCGCGCCAAGACCCGGCTCTCGGTCTTCCCGTCAGTGGGCGGGGAGGTCTCGTTTGACCTGGAGTTCGCGGAGATCGAATGATCAAAGAACCCAACGCCCGGTACCCTGACATGTGCACAACAAGGGAGCCAGGATCAGGAGGGCTTCCCAGGCCCTCGTCAGTTGGCCATGTAGCACGATTTGAGCTCTTCCGTACGGGGGCTTTCTGAAACGCGGAGAAATCATCGCCATCGGTTCGGAATTACTGCTGGGTGGACGGTCGGACACCAATTCCTTGTTCCTCGCCGAACAGCTGGCCTCGGCCGGGGTCGAAGTTCAGTTTAAATCGGTGGTAGGGGATGATGAAGCGGATGTCCAGGGGGTGCTCCGCGTCGCCGCGAGACGTGCCGAGGTGGTGGTTTTGACCGGAGGGCTCGGCCCAACGCGAGATGATCGCACCCGGCAGGCAGTGTCTCGGGCCACCGGTCGCCCGTTACGTCGGCGGGCCGAAGCGGTGGAAGGGATGCGCCGGCGTCTGGCTGAATGGGGGCGTGTGCCGACGGTCGCGCAGCAGCGCCAAGGGCTGATTCCGAACGGCGCGGAGGTCCTCCCGAACCCGGTCGGATCGGCACCAGGCTTTTGCTTGACCTGGAGGGGCTGCCTGATCGTGGCGCTGCCGGGTGTACCCGCCGAAGCCGAACAGATGTTTGCGGCCTCTGTTATGCCGAAACTCCTGGCCGCCGCTGCGGCCGGGACGGCGTCCAAGGGTCGAGGCGGACCCGAGAGGGTCGAGCGACGTTTGTTACAGACGTTCGGGCTCCCCGAGTCTGAGGTCGATCGTAAGCTGAGGGGACTGGTCCCCGCCGGCCTTGGAGTTCGCCTTGGTCTGCTTGCGTCGCCGCTCGGGGTGACGGTCTCGCTGACCTCATCCGAACATCGGCGGCATCGACTCGGCACCGGACACGTCGTGGACCGCCTGATGAAAGCCGCGGGGAAGCGAGTCGAGCCGTACGTGTATGCCGAGGGGACGGAGACGATGGAGGCCGTCGTAGGTCGGCATCTGGCAGCGCGCGGCCTCGTGCTCGCCGTGGCCGAGTCCTGCACGGGCGGACTTATCGGGCATCGCCTCACCCAAGTTCCCGGCAGCTCCCAGTACCTCGACCGGGTCGCGGTCTGTTACAGCGACCGGGCGAAACACGACATGCTCGGTGTCCCGGAAGCGCTCATCCGTAGGTACGGGGCTGTAAGCGCGGAGGTGGCGGCTGCAATGGCCCAAGGAATTCGGACTCGGAGTCATGCCGGGATCGGGCTGAGCGTGACCGGTATCGCAGGCCCCGGCGGGGGGACGCAACAGAAGCCGGTTGGGCTGGTCTATGTGGGCCTGAACACGAAACGGACCTCATCGAGGACCGTCACTGCCGGCGGCGCGGGCACGCGGACGGGACGGAAGGCCCACGTGACGCGCGAGTTTCGATTTCACGGAGACCGGCAAACGATCAAGCTGCGTGCTTCCCAGGCGGCATTGAATCTGCTGCGTGAATGGCTGGTGGCCACCGGGTGAAAGGAGCAGGGCAGGTGGCGGCGGTGATCAGAGCCTTCGTGGCAATCGAACTGACCTCCAATCTCCGATCGGCTCTGGCGCAGCTCCAGACCCGCCTGAAGAGCTCGATCCCCACTCGCCTGCCCCCGGGCGTTCGCATTCAATGGGTGCGTCCTGAATCCATTCATCTGACGCTCAAGTTTCTTGGCGACACGGATGAGGCCCGCCTCGTGGACATTGAGCGGGCCCTGGCGCTCCCGGCTGCGTCACAGACACCATTTTCAGTAGACGTGGGCGCCCTGGGGGTCTTCCCGGACCTACGGGCACCACGGGTCTTGTGGGTCGGCCTCTCCGGCCAGGAATCTCAAGACCATGGTCGCGCAACGGAGCGGCTCGCCCGCCTGGCAGGGGACATTGATCAGGCGATGGCAACCCTGGGGTATCCGACCGAAGCTCGGCCGTTCAGCGCGCATCTGACCTTGGCCAGGATCAAAGAGCATGCCCGAGAAGTGGGGAGGGCGCTGGCAGACAGCGGGATCATGCAGCAGCCGCAGTCTCTGGGGACGCTCCCGGTCCACGCGATCGCTCTGATGAAGAGCGAGCTCAAGCCGTCTGGTGCTGTCTACACGCGACTCTGCGAAATGCCGCTCAGGGAAGCGACCGGGGACCGTTGACCGCATCAGACGACCAACAAACCTTGATTCCTGGCACACTCAGCACTCACGATTCGAAATTGGCAACTCGCAATTTCCAGACTATGTTTCCCCAGTCGAGTTGGGTATAATGAGCGATCCCGAACCTGGAAAAGGAGAATCCCATGACTGAGCGAACGGTTGAAAAAGAGGAGAAAAAGCGGGCACTGGACCTGGCCCTCACGCAGATCGAAAAGCAGTACGGGAAAGGAGCCATCATGAAGCTTGGCTCAGCCGAGGTGCCGACGGATGTTCCAGCCATCTCGACCGGATCCTTGGGGCTGGACCTCGCGCTGGGAGTCGGAGGTTTCCCGAGAGGCCGGGTCATTGAAATCTTCGGCCCGGAGGCCTCCGGCAAGACGACCCTCACGCTGCACGTCATCGCGGAGGCGCAGAAGGCCGGCGGTATCGCCGCGTTCATCGACGCGGAGCACGCCTTGGACCTCGGCTACGCGAAGAAGCTGGGCGTCCAGGTGGACGACTTACTGGTCTCGCAACCGGACACCGGAGAACAGGCCCTTGAAATCGCCGAAACGCTGGTCCGAAGCGGGGCGGTGGATGTCATCGTCATTGATTCCGTCGCGGCGCTGGTACCCAGGGCTGAGATCGAAGGCGAGATGGGGGACGCGCACATGGGCCTGCAGGCGCGGCTGATGTCCCAGGCCCTTCGTAAGCTGACGGCGGCCATCTCCAAATCGCTGACCACCGTGGTGTTTATCAATCAGATCCGGATGAAACTGGGCGTCATGTTCGGCAATCCGGAGACTACGACCGGGGGGAACGCGCTGAAGTTCTATTCATCCGTTCGACTGGACATCAGGCGGATCGAGTCGATCAAGGAAGGCCAGGACGTAACCGGGAGCCGGGTGCGTGTGAAGGTGGTCAAGAATAAGATGGCTCCCCCGTTTAAGCAGGCGGAGTTCGACATCATGTTCGCCGAGGGAATCTCGAAGGCTGGAGAGTTGGTGGACCTGGGTGTCGACAAGCGCGTGCTGGAGAAGTCGGGCGCCTGGTACTCTTTTAAGGGAGAGCGGCTCGGTCAGGGACGCGAGTCGGTCCGGGAGTTTCTCAAGGCGAACCCGGCCATGGCCAAAGAGATTGAGACCCGGTTGAGGGACCTGGCCGGCATTCCGGCGCGGCACGGCGAGAAGCGGGTAGACGGCCGCGAGGCGCGTGACGGTCGTGTAGACGAGAAACGTCCCGAGTCACGAGCTGACCATCCACGAGCCCACGCCGGGCGGCCAGCCTGATTCGAGGAACAGACAGTCCTGTGGCCAAGTCGTCCAGGTGGATGCTGGTTCACCCCGTACCACAGGAAGCCCCGCGTGTGAAGCCGTGGTACGGGCTTCACATCGCGGAGGGCTCGTTGCCTACCCGCAAGCCGAAAAAGTCTCCTTTTCTTTCCTCCGACCCAACTGAACGGGCGGTCCTCCGATACCTGGCGCGTCGCGATCGAACCGAAGCTCAGGTGGTGGCCTTTCTCGAGCATCAGGGAACATCGCCGGGTCAGATCCGGGTGTGGATGACGGCACTCCGGCGACGAGGCTATGTCAATGATGGATCGTACGCGCTGCGCTGGGCGCGTGCACGCCTGACTCGGCGCCCGATGGGACGTGAACGCCTCGAGGCGGAGCTACTCGGGCAAGGGTTGGAACGAGACAACGTCCTTCGCGCGTTGGATCAGCTGTATGGTGAGGTCAGGGAACCTGACCTGGCCAGGGATCTGTTGAAGCGCCGCGACACGTTCACCCGATCCCGGAGACGGGCGTGGCAGGCCGGGCTGCTGCGGCGGCACGGGTTTGACGAGGAGACCATTCGCGACGTGTTGGGCGAGCGGAGCACATCATGAGCCGGACCGCGAACGAGCTTCGCCAGTCTTTCATCCAGTATTTCCTGGCGCAGGGGCACACGTCCGTGCCCAGCTCTCCACTGATTCCCCAGGCTGATCCCACGCTGCTGTTTACCAATGCCGGGATGAACCAGTTCAAAGGCGTGTTCTTGGGCGACGAGACTCGTCCCTACACGCGCGCGGTCACGGTGCAAAAGTGCCTGCGGGCGGGCGGGAAGCACAATGACCTGGAGAATGTGGGCTATACACGACGACACCATACCTTTTTTGAGATGCTGGGCAACTTCTCGTTTGGCGATTACTTCAAAGCGGACGCTATCCACTTCGGTTGGGACTATCTGACCCGTGTGGTGGGTCTGCCGAAGGAGCAGCTCTGGGTGACGATTTTTCGTGAAGATGATGAGGCGCAGGCCGTATGGGAGCGGAAGGTCCGTATCCCGGCTTCTCGCATTGTTCGACTGGGCGAGCCAGACAACTTCTGGCAGATGGGTGACACGGGTCCTTGCGGTCCCTGCTCGGAGATCCTGATTGACCAGGGGGTGGCGCTTGGATGCGGGAAGCCCACGTGCGCGGTGGGTTGCGACTGCGACCGGTATCTGGAGGTCTGGAATCTCGTGTTCATGCAGTATGATCGAGACGCGAGCGGCGTGTTGAAGCCACTCCCCAAGCCGAGCATCGACACCGGCATGGGACTCGAGAGGCTGGCAGCGGTGGCGCAGCATGTGCAGAGCAACTACGACAGCGATCTCTTCCAACCGCTGCTGGGCGCGATCGGACGACGGACGGGGCGCCGGTACGGCGAGCAGGCTGCCACGGACCGCTCCCTGCGGGTGCTGGCGGATCACTTGCGGGCGATTGCCTTTCTGATGGCCGACGGGGTGCTGCCCTCCAACGAAGGACGCGGCTACGTGCTCCGCCGCATTCTGCGTCGAGCGGCCAGGCACGGCCGTCTGCTGGGCAAGACCGAGCCATTCCTCTATGAACTGACCGGGACGGTGGTCGAGCAGATGGGCGAAGCTTATCCGGAGCTCCGGACAGCGGCCGGCACGATTGCCGAAGTCACGCAGGGAGAAGAGGAGCGATTCATTTCCACGCTGGACCAGGGTCTCCCGATCCTGAACGAGATGGTCGCCAAGGCTCGGGCTTCGGGTCGGAACGTCCTGGCTGGCGACCAGGTGTTCAAGTTGTACGACACATATGGATTCCCGCTGGACCTGATCGCTGAAGCCTGTCGGGAACAGGAAATGAACCTCGATGAGGCAGGCTTCCAGCGGGCGCTGGAGGAGCAGCGTGACCGGGCCAGGAAGACGGCCGGTTTTGAAGTCACGACGGCCAAGCCCCTCGTCGCCGAGCTGTCTGGTCGGCTGGCGCCCACTCGCTTTGTGGGGTACGAGCAGCTGGAGGCAGAAGGCGTGATCCAGGCCATTCTCAAGGGTGATCGGCGGGTCAAGGAAGCCGTCGAAGGCGAGGAGATCGAACTGGCGCTCGATGTCACACCCTTCTACGCGGAAGGCGGTGGGCAGGTCGGCGACCAGGGTCTCCTGGTCGGGCCGGAGGGACGCGTGGAGGTTCAGGAGACGACTAAACCTGCGCCGGATCTTTTCCTGCACAAAGGCGTGGTGCGGGCAGGTCGGGTTCGGGAAGGTGAGCGACTGAAGGCAGCCGTGCGCGCGGTGACCCGCCAGAATGCGGCGCGAAACCATACAGCCACGCACCTGGTGCATGCGGCCTTACGGGAAATCTTGGGCCCCCACGTGAAGCAGTATGGTTCGCTCGTGGCGCCGAACCGGCTGCGCTTCGATTTCGCGCATTTCAAGCCCCTCTCCTCGCGTGATCTCGACGACATCGAGGCGCTCGTGAACGAGCATGTTCGCCGGAACGAGGCGGTGCAGACTGAGACCTTGGGCGTGCAGGAGGCAGTGGCCGCCGGCGCACTGGCCTTTTTCGGCGACAAGTATGGAGACCGTGTGCGGGTGGTGAACATCAGCTCGTTCAGCAAAGAACTCTGTGGGGGCACCCACTGCCGGCACACCGGCGAGATCGGGCTCTTCAGAATCGTTTCCGAGACCGGGGTCGCGGCAGGCGTGCGGCGAATCGAGGCGCAGAGCGGGATCGGGGCGTATGAACTCTTAAAGCAGCACGAAGCGGGTCTGAATGAATTGGCCGATCTCCTCAAGGCCACCCGGGGCGATGTCGTCACGAAGGCCAAGAAGCTCGTGGCGTTACTCAAGGAGAAGGAGCAGGAGCTGGAGAAGCTCAAGGCCCGGTACGCGTCCGGGCAGGCTGCGGCAGAGTCGGCCAATACCCGCACGGTGGCGGGCGTGAACGTGCACGCCCAGCGCCTTGACGGGATGGAGATCAAGGATTTGCGGACGCTCGCCGATTCCCTGCGGGACAAACTAAAATCCGGCGTGATCGTACTGGGGTCGGTCAAGGATGACAAGGCCTCGCTGCTGGTGGCGACCACGCCGGATCTCTCGGCACGATTTCCCGCGGGAGAGCTCATCAAGCCGCTCGCGGCCGAGATCGGAGGCACCGGAGGCGGTCGACCGGAGATGGCGCAGGCCGGGGGGAAGAATCCGGAACGGCTGGGAGTTGCGCTGGAAAAGGTGTTCGATCTGGTCGCCCAGACAGCCCGGAAGTAGTACAGGCGCGGCCCTCTCGCCGGTTCCTGGTCTCAGTGCGCCGGCGGTCTCCTGCAGGGACCCCCTGGTCCGGTCACCTGCGTCCACCCCGCTCAGCGCTGTTCCGTGACCGACATGGCGTTCCCACAGGGGTTCCCGGGCGAACAGGACCGTCTCGTCGCCTGGGCCTGATCCTGCGTGATGAACCTGCCGGTGCCGCTTCATCCAACCCAGAAAAGAGTTGGGCCCCTCCGAGTATCCTGATACACTGACCACGTAGTACAATTCCGCATGGTGGCTACGCGCATTCTGGCACTCGATCCGGGCACGAAGCGAATCGGCGTCGCGCTCAGCGATGAACTGGGGTGGACCGCCCAACCCCTGGAGACCTTCACGCGGCGCTCGCTCGAAGCGGACGTAGCGCACATCAGGGGCCTTGTCGAGCGTCATGGCGTGCGCATGGTGCTGGTTGGGATGCCGATTCGGCTGGATGGCCGGCTCGGGCCTGAAGCCGAAGGCGTGCAGCGGTTGATCGCCGAGTTGGAACGGGCCTTACCGGTGCCCGTGACTGGATGGGACGAACGTCTGACCTCCAAGTCCGCGGAGCATCTGCTGATCGAAGCCAACGTGAGCCGGCGAAAACGCAAGGGAGCGGTCGACCGAGTGGCGGCTGCGATTCTGCTGCAGAGCTACCTGGAGAGTCTCTCATCAGAGGGCACGGAAACAGGCTGAGGTCAAGCTCCATGAAAGTGCCAAAGCGATGGATCCCATGGATTGGCGCTGTCGGTGCGACCTTCCTCGCAGCCTACCTCGGTCTTCAGTGGATGTTACGACCGCTCAGTGCCTCGTCACAGCCTCAGCCGATCCATCTGGTGGTCATCCCCGACGGGGCCACCTTCAGGCAGGTGGCCACGATGCTGGAGCGTGAGCACCTGATCAGGAACCGATGGCCGTTCGAACTGCTGGGGAGGCTGACCTGGTCCGATCGTCGGATTCCCGCGGGCGAGTACGCGCTGCATGCGGGGATGAGTAGTTGGGAGATCCTCTCGGACATCATTCAAGGGCGGATCGTGCATCATTCGGTGACGATCCCTGAAGGTTCCACCGCCGCGGAAATTGCGAACCTGCTGGAGCAGAAAGGTCTATCCGATCCGCAGAAATTTCTCAGACTTGTGCACGATCGGGACTTCATCCGCACCCTGGCTTTGGACGTGCCCAGCCTGGAAGGCTATCTGTTTCCCGATACTTATCAGTTTGCGCGCACGGTCAAGCCCGAGGAGATCATTAAGACCTTGATGACTGAGCTGTGGCAGGCCTTCACACCGGACCTGAGATCGCGAGCCCAGGAGATGAACATGAGTGTGAACCAGGTCCTCACCCTGGCCTCTGTGATCGAGAAGGAGACGAGTGTGGAGGAAGAGCGCGAGCTCGTGTCGGCCGTGTTCCACAACCGTCTGCGGCGGAATATTCCGCTGCAGAGCGACCCGACCGTCATCTATGCGCTGAACGGCTTTGACGGGAATCTCAAGAAGCGCGATCTCTCCGTGGCCAGTCCCTACAATACCTATCGGGTGAAAGGCCTGCCTCCGGGGCCCATCGCGAACCCGGGCGCCAGTTCGATCCGCGCCGCCCTGTATCCTGCCGCAAGTCCCTATCTGTATTTCGTGTCGCGAAATAACGGGACCCACGAGTTTTCGTCCACGCTCGCCGCGCATAACCGTGCTGTGGAGAAGTACCAGCGACGCCCAGGCCGACGTCACTCCTAGCAACGACGATGATGGCTCAGCAGAATCTGGCCGTCCTGCTGGATCACACCTTGCTCAGACCGGAGGCCACGAAGGTCGAGGTCCTCCGCCTGTGCGAGGAAGCCCGCCACTATGGCTTCGGCGCGATTTTCATCCATCCTTGTTACCTTGCTCTCGCGGTGGCGGCCATGGCGGGTGCCGTGATTCGCGTGGGAGTCCCGATCGGGTTTCCCTTCGGCTCGCAAACCACGAATACCAAGGTCAGGGAAGCGGTCGAGGCGCATGACCGAGGCGCGGTTGAGCTGGATATGGTCCTGAACATCGGCCGGCTGAAGTCGGGCGAGTACGATGTGGTGCGGGCCGATGTCGCGGAGGTGGTCCAGGCAACGCCCGGCGCCGGGCACAAGGTCATCCTGGAGACTTGCTACCTGACCCGACAGGAAAAGATCATCGCCTGCCGGCTCGCGGTGGAAGCGGGGGCAGACTATGTGAAGACCTCCACTGGCTTCGGGCTCAGCGGCGCAACCGTAGAGGACGTGCGGCTTTTGAAGGAAGCAGTCGCGGGCCGCGCGAAGGTGAAGGCGTCGGGAGGTATCCGAGACCTGAAGACGGTCCTGGCCATGCTGGAGGCGGGCGCGGACCGGATCGGCACCAGCGCGAGCGTGCAAATCATGGACGAATGGCTGGCGGCACGAACTTGGATGCCTGGCTGAACGCTCGCAGCACCTTCCAACCCGACCGGTCCGCACAGCAGTACCCTCGCGCTCACGGACCCACCTTCAGGTACCGGTTCTTCCAATCTATGCACGTTACTGTCTTTCCGCCACAGGCGTCTTCTGCTATAGTGCCGCCATGATTGGTCGGGTGATCCTGATCGTGCTCGATGGAGTCGGCGTGGGGGAGATGCCGGATGCGGCTGCATACGGGGACGCGGGGAGCCATACGCTGGCGCATGTCGCGGAGGCGGTCGGAGGACTCAAGGTGCCCAATTTGGAGGCGCTGGGCCTGGGCCACATCGGCGACTTCGCCGGGGTGCGACGCATGGGGAACCCGGATGCATGCTTCGGTAAGATGGGCGCCCTATCCAAGGGGAAGGACACGACCACGGGGCACTGGGAGATCGCCGGCATCGTGAAGGACGACCCCTTTCCGACCTACCCCGCAGGGTTTCCTCCTGACGTCATACAGGCCTTCCAGGCGACGATCGGGCGGCGCGTGCTGGGGAATCGGCCCGCTTCCGGCACAGAAATCATCAATGAGCTGGGCGAGGAACACCTGCGCACGGGGTCGCCGATCGTTTACACGAGCGGGGATAGCGTGTTTCAGATTGCGGTGCACGAGGGTGTGATTTCCGTCGAAGAGTTGTATCGGATGTGCCGAGCAGCGCGGAAATTGTTGAAGCCTCCCCACCAGGTCGCGAGAGTCATCGCGCGCCCGTTCATCGGCGAGCCTGGCACGTTTGTGCGGACCGAGCTGCGACGCGATTTTTCGGTCGAGCCTCAGGGCCGGACTCTTCTGGATGAGCTGAGAAGTTGTGGTCTTCCGGTCGTTGCCGTCGGGAAGATTGAGGACTTATTCAGCGGCCGCGGGATCTCGCGAGCGATCCGCACGGCCCACAATGCGGCTGGCATGGACGAAACGGTTCGGTCGCTGAAAACCCTGCCGCGTGGACTGGTCTTCGTGAACCTGGTTGATTTTGATATGCTGTATGGGCACCGCAATGATGCCATCGGGTTCGCACGCGCGCTGGAGGAGTTCGATGCCTGGCTGCCGGAGGTCATAGGGGTGATGCAGCCGCATGATCTCCTCTGCCTGACCGCCGATCACGGCAATGATCCCACCACGCCAAGCACGGACCATTCCCGGGAATACGTGCCGTTGCTGGCCTACGGGCCCCGGCTGACACGTGGCGTGAACCTCGGTACGCGCAGGAGCTTCTCGGATCTAGGCCAGACGATCGCAGACGCGCTGGGCGCGAAGCGGCTGGCTTGCGGAGAAAGTTTTCTGGATGCGCTCTTGCCCGGGTGACTTCGGGGATCGTGAGGCGTGATCCGTTATTCGGCAAGCAACAGGTTCTAGACGAGAGGCGATCGGAGGGATTCCGACCTATGGCTCTTTGCCTCTCGCCCAGGGTCCCCATCACGCGTCACGCATCACGGAATCTATGTCCTACGAGTCCAAACTTCAGGAACTTGGCATCCAGCTCCCGTCCCCTCCGAAGCCCGTGGCCACCTATATCCCGGCCGTGCGGGCGGGTGAGCTGCTGTTCCTGAGCGGTGTGATCCCCATGCGGGACGGAAAGCTGGCGGCGGAGGGCAAACTCGGGAAGGACCTGACTGTTGAGCAAGGCTATGAGGCGGCCCGCATTGCGCTGATCAACGCGCTCGCCGTCATCCACCAGGAACTCGGCACGCTCGACCACGTGAAGCGAATTGTCCGGCTCGTGGGACACGTGGCTTCGGCCGCAGGCTTCGTCCAGCAGCCGGCCGTGATCAATGGAGCGTCCGACTTACTGGTCCGTGTGTTCGGGGAGGCCGGCCGGCACGCGCGGGTCGCCGTCGGTGCCGCCGAGTTACCGCTGAATGCGCCGGTCGAGCTCGAGCTGATCGTTCACTTCGGTCGGTAGTCGGCTGTGAACAGCGCCAGGCCCTCGACGTCCTGGGTGTTCGGGAAGGGATGCATCAATGGTGAGAGTGAGTCTGGTGGCTGGCTTGATGGCAGCCTGCCTCTTCATGAGGGCTCCAGTAGGATGGGCGGAGGAACTTGCCCTGACCGATGAGCAGTACGAGGTGGTCAAGCGTGCCAACATCCTGTTCGTAACCGTCCGATCTTCGACATGGATGCCACGCGGTCATACGCTCTATGACGCGCGGGCGACACTCCGAGCCAAGCTTGCCACGGCGGGCTTCACCATCGTACCGGACAAGAGTCAGCCGCATGAGCTCATCTTAAGGATGGAGTATCGGGAAGAGCGAGGGCAACAAATCCGGTTTGATATGTTTGGCACGGACATCACCGGCGAGATTTTCCTCGAGCATGTTACCCTTGGTCCGCTCCTCCAGGTAACGATCCGGGAGTCGTCGAGTGAAGTTGTGTTCGGGACCCCACCCTATCTGGACGCGCTGCAAAAGTTCGAGACGAATCCCTACTATTATTTTCTGGGCGACATTGTCAGGGCTAGGATCACCTCTCGACAGGACACCACCGGTGGCCTGATTCATGGGCTCCGACGCATGGCGCAGAAGGCGCCTGAGAGGGGCGATCAACAGGAACAACTCTCGATGCACCCCACCGACGAGCTCTACGCGCCAGACGCGCGTGAAAACGCGATCCGGGAGTTAGGCCGTCTGAAAGATCCGCGCGCCGTACCAGTGCTGACCGCGCTGCTTGAGCATGGCGATCAAAAAGTTCGAATGCGATCGGCGGAATCGCTCGGGTTGATTCGGGCTCCCGAATCCCGACCCGTGCTCGAACGCGTAGCCGAGCACGACCGTGATCCTCAGGTTCGGAAAGCCGCTGCCGGTGCTCTGGCAGGCCTACCTTCTGTGCAAGCGGTACCGTGACCGAGTGCTGAAGCCCCAGCTTGACACGAAAAATTTCCCCTTGTTATAGTGCTGGACACCCCTCGTTCTGCGGCGTACCTCCGTCCCGGCCATCACGCCTCCTGTCGCACAGGGTGCGTTCGCCACGTCCAGGGTGTCGTTCCATGCTTGACTCAGGAGATTTCACCATGCCCCTGATCCACCGAGTTTCCCGCGGGCTGTTGGTCCTTGGTCTCCCTCTGGCTTTCTTGCAGGCTCCAGCGTGGGCCGAACCCAGCCTGTCCCCTGAAGCGGCTCCGCCCGGTGCCACCGTGACCGTGTCGGGCAAAGGGTTGGGTCAGTTCAAGTCCACGCAGGTGAACCGAGTGCTGTTTAACGGGCATCCCGCACTGATTCAGCGCTGGGAAGCCGATATCATTGAGGTGAAGGTCCCCTTACGAGCCGTGAGCGGTCCGGTCGAAGTGGTGAACGGGAAAAAGCGGCTGAAGGCCGGGACCTTCACCGTGACCCCTCCGACCATTCAGGCGGTGACTCCCGTGGAAATCGAGCCGGGGTCAATGCTTATGATTGCGGGCGCCCATTTTGGGAACACGGCGGGGTCGAAGGACCCGAACACGATGTTCGGGGTGAACGATGTACTGATCAGCGGCGTGCCGGCTCGGGTCCGGAAATGGCGCGATGACAAGATCGAGGTCCAGGTCCCTGCCACCGCGGCCAGCGGCGATGTCGTGGTCCGGCTCGCATCCTCCGATCCATTGCCGGACGGCTCCTGCTGCGCACCCGTGGAGTACAGCCTGAGCAACACGGTAGCCGTAAAAGTGTTGCCCTCGATCCGTCATGATCCGACCAGCGGGCCCGTTGGGACCAAGGTCGTGATCTTCGGGAAAGATTTTGGGGAGAAGAAGCTCCCCGAGGATGCGGTCCTTTTCAATGGCCACCCGGCCGCAGTAGCGCAGTGGACCAATGTCCTGGTCGTGGTGCACGTGCCATCGAACGCGACCAGCGGCCCGCTGGTCCTCAAGCGGGCCGGGCAGCAGCGGATGGTGGGCACCTTCACGGTACTGACACCGAAGGCGACCGGCATCACACCAACCAGCGCCCCGATCGGGAGTCTGCTCCGGATCACGGGGGAGCATTTCGGCTTCTATTCGGAGAGCGGGGCCACCCCCTTCGCGTTCATAGACTTTAACAAGGGAGAGAACGGAGTCGACATCGGCGGCGTCCCGGCCATCGTGTACCGATGGCACGATGACAAGATCGACGTGTGGGTCCCCTTCAGCGCAAAAAGCGGTCCCGTCATCGTGAAACGCGGCGCGTCTACCCCGAAACCGGACGGTTCATGCTGCGCCGAGCGAGCGATCGTGTCCGTGGAGGCCGGGACCTTCACAGTCATTGTACCGAAGGTCGAATCCTACTCGCCCACCTCGGCTGGACTCGATGATCTCGTCACGATCAAAGGCTCCGGATTCGGGACTTTCCTCACGACTGCGGAAGCCACGCAACCCGGCCTCAATGAAGCCGGCCATGACTTTCTGCCGATCAAACTTGGTGACGATGTCGCCCGCAGCGAGGTTATCTTCAACGGGGTCGCGACGCTGGTTGAGTCCTGGACAGATACTGAGATCAAGTTCAAGGTTCCTCGGCGTCCCCTGTATGGCATCGGATCTGAGAAGCAATTCGATCCCGATCTGAGTACCGGGCCGCTGGTGGTGCGTCGAGGCTCCTGGGATCTTTTACCCGACGGGAGTTGTTGTACGCCGAAGCGATGGGTGACGGTGGAGGCGGGGCCATTCACCATCCAGGCCAAAGGGCTCCCGGATCAGGGATACTTTTCCGACAAGCATCCGGGGCGTGACTGAGGACGGCATTGGCATGAAGGGGAGGGGTAGCACGAGCACGGCGGTCTGCGCGTTGGCAGGGACACTGCTATGGGTGGCACCCTCGGGCGGGCTCTGTGCGGCGGAACGGAACGTGGTGTCCTCTGTCCAGAAGAGCGGAACGGAAGTCACCTTGCTCGGGGTCTATTTTCGCGATGCCAAGGTCGGATGGGCCGTCGGGCACGGCGGCGCCATGCTCATGACCGCCGACGGCGGGAAGCGGTGGAAGCCGGTCTCCAGCGGAACGACGCGGCTCCTCACCGCGGTCTTCTTCTCGGATGGCTTGCAAGGATGGGCGGTGGGAGCCAACGGGACTATCCTCCATTCGAAGGATGGCGGAGCGAAATGGATGTCGCAAGCCAGTGGGACTCAGGCCGCTCTCTATGGATTGTATGTTCTCCCGCCGTCGATGGGATACGCGGTCGGCGCTGGTGGGACCATCCTCCAGACCAAGGACGGCGGCCAACATTGGGAGGATCAGAACAGCGGGACCAGCGCCGTCTTGTATGCGGTCCATTTTGTGGATCAAGACCATGGATGCGCCGTTGGCGCGCTCGGCACGATCCTGGTAACCGACGACGGCGGGAAAACCTGGGTCAAACAGGAAACTCAAAGCGCCGGGACGTTTTTCGATGTCTTCCTGTCAGACCGCAGCAACTGGTGGGTGGTTGGGAACGCGGGCGCCATGTTCCAGACGTTGGATGGGGGGGAACGATGGGTCGACCGAACCTTTCCGTGCTCCGGAACCTGCACCCGGCCGACGGACTTGCTGAGGGTTCGTTTCACGGACCAGAACACCGGCTGGATCGTAGGAGAGCGCGGCGCTATCTTCCGCTCGACCGACGCCGGGTTCACCTGGGTTGAGCAGGTCAACGGGACGAAAGCGTCCCTCTACGGCCTCTCCTTTCCGGATCCTGCTCACGGTTGGGCGACCGGAGAGCGAGGGACGATCCTCTCCATCACCGCGAAGTAATCGACGATTTGGTAATTTGGCCATCTCGGGGTTTGAGATCGCTCAATTGCCAAATCATCCGATCGTCCCTTCCCGTCACCCCAGCCCTCCAAGTCGGCTCTGGAGAATCGCCAAGGCAGCGAGGGTGGCGGTTTCGGATCGCAAGATTCTGGTCCCCAGGGTGACCGTAGTGAAGCCGCAATCGAACGCCAGACCGAACTCCTCTACAGTCCACCCGCCTTCCGGCCCCACTGCCAGTGTGACCTGAGTCTCTGGCCCGCTGGGCAATCTGACCGTCGCCAAACTCTCTCCCGGGCAGCGCTCGCCGAGGATGAGCCGCACCGCGTTTGAGGACTGTCCGACAAAGAATGCCTTGACCTCGCAGGGAGCCTGGATGGTCGGGAGCTCCCACCGTTCGGACTGCTGGGCGGCCTCTAGGACGATGCGCTGCCAACGTTGCTGCTGGGAGAGGAGTCGCCCGGGTCGAGGCCGAACGATCGCACGGTGGGAAGCAAGCGGGACGAGGGAGGTGACACCCATTTCAATGGCTTTCTGAACGACCCAGTCCATCCGCTCTCCCTTGAGCAGGACTTGCCCCAAGATGATGGAGGGATGAAGCGGGCCGGGGCCTGTGCGGGTCTCAAGGACGTGACCGGTCAGCTCGCGGCGGTCAATTCGGGCGACGCGCACGAGGTATCGTCGCCTCTGGTCGTCACCGAACCAGATCTCTTCCCCGACCCGAACTCGAAGGCTCTTGCGCAAGTGATTCAACAGCGGGCCCGCGATGGTGAGCTGCCCGTTCTTGACTTGGTCGGTGGTAATAAAAAAGATCGGCATGGCTTCGGCTCAGACGGATGTTCAGGTAAGGCGGGAAAGGCGGGGCGGCAGGAAGACAGAGGGGGCTGCGCGTGCACTCACTCGAAGAGGGTCTTCATGCGATCAAAGAACCCGTCTCCATCCTTGTCCATGGGGAGCCCGCTCTCTTTCCCGAACTCCATCAAGAGTTCTCTCTGCCTTGACGTCAGCTTGGTCGGGATGTGGATCTTGACCTTCACGATCTGGTCCCCCAGTGGCTCCCCCTTCAGGCTGGGCACCCCAAGCCCACGCAGGCGAAGGGCCTTGTCCTGCTGCGTGCCGGCAGGTATTTTGATGACCGTCGTGCCCTTGAGCGTGGGGACTTCGACCTTGCCGCCGAGGGTCGCCGTGACAAGATTCACCGGGATGTCGCAGATGATATCGCTGCCGTGGCGCTTGAAGATATGATGCGGTTTGACGCTCAGGGCGACGTACAGATCGCCGGGAGGCCCTCCGTTCATGCCGTATTCTCCCTCATTGGCGAGGCGCAGCCGCATGCCGGACTCGACACCGGCTGGGATGTTCACGGCGAGCGTCCGTTCGCGGTGGATCCGCTTCCGGCCGCGGCAGGTTCCGCAGGGTTCGGTGATGATCTGTCCGCTCCCCTCGCAGTGGTTGCAGGGCCGACTGACGCTGAAGAACCCTTGCTGAAATCGGAGTTGCCCGGCGCCCTTACAGGTAGGGCAGGTCTTGATGGCGGTGGATGAGCGTGCGCCGGTACCACGGCAATCCTGGCATGCCTCCCAGCGCGGGATCTTGAGCTTCGCCTCTTTCCCGAAAACTGCGTCCTCGAACGACAATTCCAGGTTGTACTGGAGATCCGTGCCGCGCTCGCTTCGCGATCGGCCCCGCCCGGCTCCGCCGAAGAAGTCTTCAAAAATGTCATTGAAGACATCCCCGAAGCCGCCACGCCCGAAGTCGAAGCCTTCGAAGCCGCCTCCAAACCCTTGCGGCCCTCCGGCGTGACCAAATGTGTCGTACTTCCGGCGTTTATCCTGATCGCTCAGGACTTCATAGGCCTCGTTGACTTCCTTGAATTTCTCCTCAGAGGACTTCTTCTGGGTCTCCCCACTCTGCAGGTCCGGATGGTGCTGGCGGGCCAGCTTTCGGTAGGCCTTCTTGAGCTGCTCGTCCGATGCGTCGCGCTCGACCCCGAGCACTTCGTAGTAGTCGCGTTTGGTCACGCTCGCCATGGAGTGACAGGTGGAATGAGCACCGGATGATCCGTCACCCGGCGCCACGCTGCCATTATTGTAACCTACTTCTTATCTTTGTCCACTTCTTCAAATTCCGCGTCCACGACCTTCTCGTCGCCCTTGGCGGTGCCGCCTCCGTTCCCACCAGGTGATGCGCCTCGATCCGGTTCGGCTGACGCCGACGCCTTCTTATACATCTCCTCGGCCAGTTTATGCTGGGCCGAGTTGAGTAACTGGACAGCGGATTCGATGGCCGCCGGGTCGTCGCCTTCCATCGCCTTACGAACTGCAGCGATCGCTTCCTTGATCTTGTTCCGGTCGTCCTCACCGATCTTATCGCCGTGTTCGGTGAGATTCTTCTCAGTACTGTATATCAGGTTATCCGCCTGGTTTCGGGCTTCGGCCACTCGCCGCCGTTTCTTGTCCTCCTCGGTGTGGGCCTGGCCCTCCCTGACCATGCGCTCGATTTCTTCCTTGCTCAGACCGCTTGAAGCCGTGATCTTGATCGACTGCTCCTTCTGCGTGCCGAGATCCTTGGCCGAGACATGCACGATCCCGTTGGCGTCGATGTCGAAGGTCACTTCGATCTGCGGGACCCCACGCGGTGCCGGTGGAATCCCGACCAGATCGAACTGGCCGAGCAATTTATTGTCATTGGCCATTTCACGCTCGCCTTGGAAGACCCGGATCGTCACCGCGTTCTGGTTATCCGCGGCGGTCGAGAAGACCTGGCTCTTCTTGGTCGGAATGGTGGTATTCCGCTCGATCAGGTGTGTGAAGATCCCGCCCAAGGTCTCGATCCCTAGCGTCAGGGGGGTGACGTCCAAGAGCAGCACATCCTTGACCTCGCCCTTCAGGACGCCGCCCTGGATGCCCGCGCCGATCGCCACGACCTCGTCGGGGTTGACCCCCTTGTGAGGCTCCTTGCCGAAGAATTCGCGCACGACCTGAATGACTTTCGGCATGCGCGTCATGCCCCCAACGAGCACCACCTCATTGATATCGCGAGGAGTCACCCCGGCGTCGGCCAGCGCCTTTCGACAGGGTTCGATGGTTTTCTGGATCAGGTCATCCACGAGCTGCTCGAGCTTCGCTCGGGTCAGTTTCAACACCATGTGCTTCGGGCCGCTCGCATCTGCCGTGATGAACGGGAGATTGATCTCGCTCTCCTGGGACGAGGACAGCTCGATCTTGGCGCGCTCGGCTGCTTCCTTCAGGCGTTGCAGCGCCATGCGGTCCTTGCGCAGATCGATGCCCTGATCCTTTTTGAACTCGTCCACCAGCCAATCCATGATCCGGAGATCGAAATCATCACCCCCCAGAAACGTGTCACCGTTGGTCGATTTCACTTCGAATACGCCTTCGCCGATCTCGAGGATGGAGATGTCGAAGGTTCCGCCTCCTAGGTCATACACGGCAATGCGCTCGTCCTTCTTCTTGTCGAGCCCGTAGGCCAGAGAGGCGGCAGTAGGCTCATTGATGATCCGGAGCACGTTCAGCCCAGCGATCTGTCCCGCATCCTTGGTGGCCTGACGCTGGCTGTCGTCAAAGTAGGCCGGGACGGTAATGACCGCCTCGGTGACCTTCTCGCCGAGGTAGTCCTCGGCAGTCTGCTTCATCTTCTGCAGGATCATGGCCGAGATTTCGGCCGGGCTGTACCGCTTGCCGCGGATCTCGACATGCGCGTCGCCGTTGCTCGACTCGATAATCTTATAGGGAAGCCGCTTGACCGCATCCTGCACCTGGCGGGAGTTGTATTTCCGTCCGATGAGCCGTTTGATCGAAAAGATCGTGTTCTCGGGGTTGGTGATGGCCTGGCGTTTGGCGATCTGCCCGACCAGGCGCTCACCTTTGTCCGTAATGGCCACGACCGAGGGGGTGGTGCGGCTGCCTTCGGCGTTCGCGATCACCACCGGGTCGCCGCCGCTCATAATGGCGACGCACGAATTGGTCGTGCCAAGATCGATGCCGATTACTTTCCCCATGGGTGTCTCCCTCCTCGATGTTATGTCAGTTCGTCACTTGGATGCTGACGAGCAGGGCTCTGGGCGTCTTTCTCTGCACCGCTGGCCGATGCAGGGGCAACGGCGACGGCGACCATCGCGGCCCGCAAGACGCGGTCGTGCAGCAGATACCCCTTCTGGTACTCCTCCAACACCGTATTTTCGGGAAGCTCAATGGATTCCAGACGCGTCACGGCTTGGTGCAATGCAGGGTCAAACGGCTTTCCGACGCTGTCCATCTGCCGGACGCCGAATTTCATCATGGTCTCCAGAAATTGCTTGAGGGTCAATTCGACCCCTTGTACCAACCGCTGGCTCTCATGCTGCTCCTTCGACGCCTGGATCGCCCGCTCGAGGTTGTCCACGATGGGAATGAGTTCCTTCAAAAGCCCTTCGTTTGCGAACTGAACGTGGTCCCGCTGGTCCCGCAGCGCCCGCCGCTTGTAATTTTCAAACTCCGCTGCCAGGCGGAGGTACTTGTCCTGGAGCTCACGTTGCTCGTCTTGTTTGGGCGTCGCCGCCTCTGACCGGATTTCACCCTCTGGCGGTGGCGCCTCTTCGCCGCGAGGCCCACCCTTCGACGACGGATCCAACCCACTGATTGTCTTACCGTTTTCGTCTTTTTTCGCCACAGCCCGCACCTAGTTAGCCGTGAGATAGCCACCCGGCCCGTGAAGTCAACCGGGGGACACATTTTTGTTCGCCGAGAACGACGGGAGCGGAACAGGTAGGGGGAAGGTTGTCAGCAGGGGAGTGGCTCAGGACCAGTCGTGAGGGGCTCAGCGTCCCCCCGAGATCGTCGATACAGCCAGGCGAGGCCCTCCAGGACGAGCATCGGCCGGATTTCCTGGATCGTGTGCGATTCCGGTGCGACCACCGAGGCCCAGCCGCCCGTAGCGAGAACCCTGGCTGTCCCGCCCAGCTCGGCTTGCATGCGCGTGACGATCCCATCCACAAGCCCGGCGTAGCCAAAGATCAAGCCGGACTGCATACCGCTTACCGTGTCCCGGCCGATCACCGCCTTCGGACGAATGAGGTCCACCCGGGGAAGCTGTGCGGTACGCGAGAAGAGCGCCTCCGCCGCGATCCCAAGTCCCGGCGCGATGGCCCCGCCCAGGTATTCCCCGGACCGTGTCACCGCTCCGAAGGTCGTGGCCGTGCCCAGGTCCACGATGATCAGGCAGCACCGATAGCGGGCATAGGCTGCGGCCGCGCCCGCCAATCGGTCACTTCCGAGTTCCCGAGGATTCGTGGTACGGATCGTCAGGCCGGTCTCCAGGTCGGCTGACACCAGAAGCGGGAGTCGGCCGAAGCTCGTTTCCGCAATCCGCTCAAACACAGGCGTCAGGCTCGGAACGACGCTGGACAGGATGACACCGGACACATGGTCGGGCTGGACCCCGGCATCGCGGAGCAGGTTGACGACGACCATGCCGTACTCATCGGATGTCTTGGACGGATCCGTGGCCACGCGCCAATGCCCCCGCAAGGCGTGACCCTGAAACACACCCCACGTCACGGTCGTGTTGCCGATGTCAAATGTGAGTAGCATCTTAGCGGAGGTGGACCACGTCGCCGACACGGATCTCAACCAGCGTCCCGGCTGGCTCAGCCTCCGGACTGACTCGGAGCGAGCCGTCGGGACCCAGGGAGTCCGCGCGACCCTCCACGACTTGTCCACCGGCGAGGTTGACGCGGACGCGGCGCCCGAGCGTTGAACAGAGCGCTTCGTACTCGAGTCCGAGCTCCTTGAGCCGTCCCGCGAGGAGCGCGTCGGACCGCGCTTCGAGCTCGGCCAACCAACCGGCGAGCAGGGCCGCCCTGTTTACTTGGCGATCTGTTGCTGATCTCAGCGAGGTAGCCAGGCTGCGCAGGTCCTCCGGAAACGACTCCCTCCGGGTGTTCACGTTAATTCCGATCCCGACTACCACGTACACGTTCTGGCTGCTGGCGCCGCCGCCTTCGCACAAGATGCCACCAACTTTCCGCTCTCCGACTAGAATGTCATTGGGCCACTTGAGTGAGGGGTGCAGGCCCGCCACCTTCCGGATCGCGTGAGCGGCCGCGACCGCCGAGATCAGTGGAAGCCAGGAGAGGTCGTCCCACCGATGGTCCCCAGGCGGAGTTCGCCGGAGGATAACCGAGCAGTACAGATTTTCTCCGGGTGGGGAAAACCAATGCCGACCCAGCCGCCCCCGTCCCGCCGTCTGACGATCTGCCGCGAGAACCGTCCCGTGTCCCGCCCCCTGCTGTGCCAGTGCCAGGGCTGCGGTGTTGGTCGAATCCGTTTCCTCAAGGATGTGAAGCGCCCAGCCCAAGGTCCTGGTCTGCAGCAGCGCGCGGACGGCATCGGCGCTCAGGTCTTGGAGGCCGAGGGGTGCCGCCATCGATTAGCTCCTCGCCTTCGAACGCCGGCGACGATCGGGCACCAGGTCCAGACTCAGGTTGAGAGCCAGGGCCGAATGCGTCAGCGCGCCGACCGAGATCAGATCGGGCCCCGCGGCGGCGATGTCGCGCACGTTTGCCAGCGTGACCCCTCCGGACACCTCGACCAGGGCGCGCTTCTTGATCAGATCAACTGCCTTCCTGATCGTAGGCACGTCCATGTTGTCGAGGAGAATAATGTCGGCCCCTCCGTCCAGCGCGGCGCGAACGTCGTCCAGCGTCTGAGTTTCGACTTCGAGCTTCAAGCGGTGCGGGGCCCGCTCTTTGGCCTTGCGGCAGGTCTCCGTGAGAGACCGGCCGGTCCCGGCCAGGGCCAAGTGATTGTCTTTGATCAAAAGACCGTCGGACAGCCCGAAGCGGTGGTTCGATCCTCCCCCGAGCGCCACCGCCCATTTCTCCAACGAGCGCAAGCCCGGGGTCGTCTTACGCGTATCCACGATCTTGACTGCGAAGCCCCTCACCGCTTCGCAGAATCTCGACGTCAGCGTCGCAACTCCCGAGAGGCGCTGCAGAAAATTCAAGGCCACCCGCTCTCCCTTCAGGATCGAGCGACCATCGCCGCGGACGGTCAGGACAACGGCCCCGGCCTGGGCCCGCTGGCCGTCGCCCATGCGGGCCGTGGGCCGAAGTGACGGATCCACCTGCGCGAAGACTTCTTGAGCCACCGCCAAGCCGGCCACCACGAGCCCATCGCGTTCCTCCACCACGACCGCTCCAGTGGCGGCCATCGGTTCTGGAAACAGCACTTCGGTGGTGATGTCTCCGTGACCCAGGTCCTCCGCCAGGGCGCGGGCGACCACGTCTCGCAACAGGGCTGTCGAGGGTAGTGGAGGCCACGTCATGCCCCGCCTCCCGCGATCCCGCGCAAGCGCGCAAGCTCGCTGGACAGCTTCTCCTGTTCCGCTTGAAACGCCCGAAGCTTTTCGCGATTCTTCTCCAGGACCTCGGGTGGGGCCTTCGAGACGAAATCGGGATTCGACAGCTTGCTCTCAATCTGCGTACGGTTCGCGGCAAGCTCGTCTAGGCGCTTCTGGATGCGGGCTGTCTCCTTGGTGAGGTCCAGTCCGTCCAGCACGATGCCGACTTCCATGGTCCGCCCGCCCAGACTGACCAGGTTCACCGTGGCGGCCTGGGGGTGTCGGGTCCCCTTGCCGACGGAGAGCTCGCCCAGTCGCCCGAGCGAGATGATGAGCCCAGAGTGCGCTTTGAGCGAGCGCTCCGTGTCGTCATCAAACGTGCGCACCGTCACCGCCGCTTTGCGATTGGGAGAGATGCCTTGGGCGCCTCGAATGTCCCGAACTCCAGACACCAGCCTCTGGACCGGGAGTAGTTCCTCCTCGATCGTCTTCTGGATGAGTGCGGGGTTCGGAATCGGATAGGGGGCCACCATCACGCTGTCGCCGTTGTGCGGGAGAGCCTGCCAGATCTCTTCCGTGATGAACGGCATGAAGGGATGCAAAAGCCGAAGCAAGGACTCAAAGCTCTCCACCAGCGTCTGACGCGTGAAGGCGGCTTCCCTGGAATCTCTCTCGGCCAGCGCCGGCTTGGCCAGTTCGAGGTACCAGTCGCAGTACTCGTGCCAGATGAATTGGTACAGGGCATTGGCGGCCTCGTCGAACCGGTACTGCGTGAGCCATTCGCCGACTTCACTGATGCAGCGGTGCAGCCGGCTCGTGATCCATCGGTCCGCCATCGGCCCATCTGATCCGGCTGCCTCCGCCCTGGGGCCATCCAGATGCATAAGAATGAAGCGCGCGGCATTCCAGAGCTTGTTGGCGAAATTGCGGTATCCTTCGATGCGCTCCTCGGCCAGTCTAATATCCCGACCAGGTGACGCCATGGCGGCCAGCGTGAACCGAAGCGCGTCGGTGCCGTATCGCTTCATCACGGTCAACGGGTCAATCACATTGCCCTTGGACTTGCTCATCTTCTGGCCCTCGACATCCCGTACGAGGGCGTGAATGTACACGTCGCGGAACGGAACCTTCTCCGTGAACTTGAGGCCCATCATGATCATGCGCGCCACCCAGAAGAACAAAATATCCAGGCCGGTGACGAGCACGCTGGTCGGATAGAATGTCTTGAGCTCGGGCGTCTGCTCGGGCCATCCCAGCGTGGAGAAGGGCCAGAGGGCGGAGGAGAACCAGGTATCCAGGACGTCAGGATCCCGGATAAACTCGCTCGCACTGCAGTCCGGGCAGTGGGCCGGCGCACTCCTGGCCACGATGGGCTTGGCCTCAGAGGTGATCGTATAGGATTTCGTCGAGGCGGCTGGACGTGGTCCACCCGCTGCCGGCGCTCCTACCCCGTGCGCGGTCTCGAGGATCGCATCCTGGTTACAACTTCGGCAATACCAGGCCGGGATCTGGTGCCCCCACCAAATCTGCCGGGAGATACACCAGTCTTTGATGTCTCGCATCCAGCCTAGGTAGTTGTTGACCCAGCCTTCGGGGATCAAACGAACTCGTCCGTCCTCCACTGCCTTGATCGCAGGCTCGGCCAGCGGCTTGATCTTCACGAACCACTGTGGCGAAAGGTACGGCTCGACCACGGTCTTGCACCGGTAACACTTGCCCAACGCCATCTTGTGGTCTTCAACTTTGGCGAGGAACCCACGATCACGCAAGGCCTGCACGATGACGGCACGAGCCTCGCGCACGGGCTTCGACCGGAGGTCTAATGTTGCATCGACCCGGGCTTCCTGAAGTCCAGCTACGTCCATGTTCGCGCGTTCGTTGATGATCGCGATTCTGGGCAGGTTGTGACGTTCTCCTGCCTCGAAGTCGTTGAAGTCATGCGCCGGGGTGATCTTGACGGCGCCCGTTCCGAATTCGCGGTTCACCAGGATCGGATCACCGACGATCGGAATGTCGCGAGACGTTAACGGAAGCTTCACCTTCTTGCCGATCAAGCGGTTGTACCGCGGGTCCTCCGGGTGCACGGCGACCGCCGTGTCCCCCAAGAGGGTTTCTGGCCTCGTGGTTGCCACCGTGAGTCGTTGCGCAGGATCGTCCACGAGTGGGTAGTGGATATAGTAGAGGGTCCCCGCAGTGTCCTCATGCTCGACTTCGATGTCGGACAGGGCCGTAAGGCAGCGGGGGCACCAGTTGATCAACCGTTCACCCCGGTACAGGAGCCCATCTTCGAACAGCCGGACGAAGACCTCGCGAACCGCCTTCGACAGACCTTCGTCCATGGTGAATCGGAGGCGGTCCCAGTCACAGGATGCACCCAGCGCTTTCAATTGCTGAAGGATGGCTCCCCCGGACTGCGCCTTCCACTCCCAGACTCGGGCGATAAATGCCTCGCGGCCGAGCGCCTCACGCGTGGTCCCCTCGGCTGTCAGTTGTTTTTCCACCACGTTCTGAGTGGCGATGCCGGCATGATCGGTGCCGGGGAGCCAGAGGGCATTGCGGCCTTGCATCCGGCGCCACCGGATCAGGATGTCCTGCAAGGTCGTGTTGAGCGCATGACCGATGTGGAGCGAGCCGGTCACGTTCGGTGGCGGGATCACGATTGCAAAGGGGTCTCCGGGGCGATGGACGTCGGCGTGAAAGTATCGCCGGTCGGACCAGTACTGAGACCACCGGTCCTCGACCTGCTCCGGGTCGTAGGTCTTCTCTAACTGTCTCGGTGCCATGGTTGGCTGTTCTTACTTAGGGTCAGCGGGCAAGCATCTTAACACGCTGCCACCGACCCGACAAGGAGCGCCACCAATGCTTGTGCCGATGAAGACGGGTGTGGTATAGATCGCGCCGCTAGACGCGAGGATGCGTGGCAGGCAAGGCATGCCGCTCCGGGCACGGACAGTCGTCAGCAGAAGGGAGGGCACTTCATCATGGCAAGAGGGCGAGAGAAGGATCGAAGAGTTCGGAGAAAGCACCGGAAGAACGTGGAGCGTCTGAAGCGACTGGCCAAGAGCCGCAGGGCGAAGCGAGGGAAACGATAGGCGCGGCGTTCGTCCGTTCAGGATTCCGTCACACTAGGAGGTCAGCCGCTCGATCTCTTTCTTGATTTCGGCGATGGCCAGGTCAGGCACGAGCTTTTGGACGGACTTCTCCACGGTGTCCCTGACCACATCCCGCATGATGGCGTCCAGCGACTGAGCCGCAAACTTCGACGCAATCTCTTGTGCAGCCTCCCTGACCAGCTTGTCGATCGAACCGAGCTGTTGCTTGACCACGTCCGGCAGATGTTTGACCACGGTTGGCTCGGCCAGCTCCCTTACCAATCGTTCGGTAAGGGGACCGACCAGATGTCCAGCGGAGAGCGTGAGGCGTTCCTGAATAACCGGCTCCATACTGCTGATCTGGGCGGCGACAATCTCCGGAAGCTCCCTCTGCACCGCAGTCTTCGCGACCTTGGTCATTTCATCTCGGGGAAGGGCGGCGGTAATCTGGCTCGGAAGCTCGGCATGGACAATTTCCCGAAGGCTTAGCTTGACCTGCTCGGCGAGCAGGCCGGGGAGCAACTGCGACACGGTCTGCTCGGCTCGACGTTTGGACTGATCGATGATGTGTGCAAGGAGGTTCGCCACCGTCTTGTCGAGCTCGGCATTGGGTTCCCTCGTTGGATCGCCTGGTTCGGGGATCCCGGCCGGCTTGCGTTGGAGGAAAGTGGGTTTTGATTCCATGGAAGTCTCCGCATTCTTCAGCTCGGCGCCTGACTGCGTACCGGTCTCCACTGGATCTGGTGGCATTGTGGACTTGCGCTGGCTTGGGGAGAGGCGCGATTCGGGTCCACGCGAGTCGGAATCCATGGCTGGTTCCGTACGGCCGTCCCCGGGCGCGGCTGTCTCTATGGATTCTGCCTTCGAAACGCGCCCGCCCGTGCCGATGTCTTTGGGTTGGGCTGGACGGGTTCCGCCGGTAGCCTGGGCTCTGTCGAGGTCGGTGAGCGGATGCCCCACGCGCGCTTTCTTATTGACCTGCAACCTCTTGACGACTTGGAGGAGCTGGTCGACCTGCAGGGGCTTTTTCAGCAACGCCTTCACCCCGAGGGCCTGTAGCTCCGCCTCGTCGAGTCGGTCCGCAAGATTGACGAGCGAGATAATGGGCGTGCTAGCGAGTTGTCCGTTTTTCTTGAGCTCTGCACAAAAGGACGTAAATGCCATGCCTTCGAGGTGATAATCCGCGATGATGACGTCAGGAGCCAAGCGCATCGCCGCGTCAAGGGCAGACACGCCGTCCTTGAACGCGGTCACGTCATACCCTTCCGAGCCAGAAGCCTGTTCTACCATGCGGTGCACGGCCGGGCTGCTATCGACGACCAAGAGACGGAAAGCCATCCAACCCACCAATGTTGTTGAATTATTGGCGAAACTATCAGAGGTAACAGTCTTTGTCAAGGAATTCACGGTTGTCTCCATCCTTTGACATCGCCGCGAAAGGCTGGGTAGAATTCCGCGGAAGATGAGCAGGGCGCATGTGATCTTCTTTGATGCAGCCGGGACCCTCTTTCAGGTAAAGGGGTCGGTGGAGGAGATCTATCTCGCCTATGCGGAGAAATATGGGGTCAAGCGGACGACGGAGTCACGTGAGGCGGTCAAGGCGGCGTTTCGGCGCGCGCTCGGTGAAGCTCCGCCGCCCGTGTTTCAAGTCAATGAACCGCTGGAGCTCAAACGGTGCGAACGCCTGTGGTGGTTCGATGTCGTCCACAACGTGTTCTATCGTGTGGGCATGTTCGAGGGGTTCGACGCCTATTTCGAGGAGGTCTTTCACGCATTCGACGGCCCTGCACACTGGGTGTTGTATCCCGAGACGCTGGGCGTGCTGAAAGAATTGAAGGGGCGGGGGTTTGAACTGGGCATCATCTCGAATTTCGACAGTCGACTCTTCAACGTACTCCGCGGACTGGGACTCAGCGACTCGTTCGACACCGTGACGATTTCAAGTCTAGCGCACGCGGCCAAGCCGGCCGCCGAAATCTTTCGCCGTGCGTTAGAGAAGCATGCGGCTGATCCGGAGGAGGCCGTGCATGTCGGTGACAGTGTCCGGGATGACGTGGAAGGAGCGTGTTCCGCGGGCCTCACGGCGGTGCTGCTTGATCGCAACCGGGACAGGGGAGGGCAGCCGGTGGGCTCTGGTCGTTCCGGGCGGACCATCGCGAGCCTGGAGGACTTGCTGCCTCTGCTCTCCAGCCTGTAGGCCGGGGCAACGGGGGATGGAGGCCGGCCTGGCCACCTGGAGCGGGCGGGTAACCGCAAAACAATTGATTTGTTGGACGCGCTATGGTAGCGTGGCAGCAACTTCGTCACACAGGGGGGTCTTGTGATGGAGCCGCGAACAGTCAGACCCTCAACCTGATGTTGTTTTGCCCCGGGAATCCGATCGGAAGTCAGACCCAAGTCGCTTCATGTTCGCGCCTTCGGCCGCTCCTTCCCTTCTTCTATTCCTCGAGTTCAAGACAATATCACTATCCCAAGGAGGAGCCCCATGGGTTCTAAGATTTATGTGGGTGGCTTGCCGTATTCCGCGACGGAGCAGCAGTTGACCGAACTGTTCGCCGCCCACGGCACGGTCGAGTCTGCGCGCGTGATCACCGACAAGTTTACAGGCCAGTCGCGAGGCTTCGGCTTTGTGGAGATGGCCTCGGCCGAGGAGGCGAAGCGCGCGATCGAAGCGCTCAATGCGACGCAGATGGGCGGTCGGACTCTCACCGTGAACGAGGCGAGGCCACAAGAACCCCGGACGGGCGGAGGTGGTGGTCGGCGTGAGGGGAAGCGCGATCGCTGGTAGCGACGAAGATCTCACCCGCCGGCGTAGCTCGGCGGGTGAGGCCTAGAGCAAACGCGGGGTCAGGTCACTCGCGCGCCCTTGAATGGACAGGTTGACCTGACCCGAAGCGGGGGTTGGATCAAGGTTGATCTCCACCACAAAGGCGCCCGACGCGCGCGCGAGCGGCGCGAGCGAGGCAGCCGGGTAGACCACCCCCGACGTCCCGATGATCAGCATCACCTCGCAGGACTGCGCCGCGTCGCGGCTGCGATCCAGATCTCGCTCATCGAGCGCCTCACCAAACCAGACGATATGGGGGCGCAGAAGTCCTCCGCAGTGCCGGCACATCGGCAGGATGGCGATGGGCACATCTCGGTTCTCGACCACTTGCCCGCAGGCGGTGCATCGCACTTTCCAAATGTTCCCGTGAAGCTCCGACAGTTTCCGTGAGCCCGCCGCCGGGTGCAGGCCATCAACGTTCTGCGTGATGAGCCAGAAGCCCTCGTACCGCCGTTCCATCTCGACAATCGCGTCGTGGGCCTTGTTGGGGTGTGTGGCCGCGATGAGTTCCCTGCGCCAGTTGTACCACCTCCAAACCAGCGTGGGATCCCGTTGGAACGCGTCCGGGGTCGCCAGGTCCTCAGCTCTGTAATTCCGCCATAAGCCATCCGCCCCGCGGAAGGTGGGGATCCCGCTATCGGCTGAAACGCCGGCACCGGTGAGGACGGTCACCGCTCTGGCATGAGTCAAGCGGGCTCTGGCTTCCCGTAGACTGGCTTCGAGTGTCATGGCGGGTGCGATTATACCCCACTTTTGCCGGTCGTCACCGCCGTGCTATAGTCACGCCGATTCCTCAAGGACTGAGGACTGAGTACGGGACACTGATGACTGAACACTGACAGCGGAAGGGGAAGGACTCCGTGCAACAGATCATGATGGTCGGAGCCGGCGCCGTGGGCGGGTTCTTCGGCGCGCATCTGGCCAAGACGAACCCACACGTCTCCTTCTTGCTGCGTCCGAGAACGTTGGAGGCGGTCCGGAAGCGCGGGTTGAGCCTTCGGAGCGCGGCGGGATTCTTGACGGTTCATCCACCAGCCGCGTCAGATCCGCGTGATCTTCCGAGACCGGATCTGATCATCCTGTCGGTCAAGGCGTATGACCTCGACGAGGTGCTGCTCCAGGTCGAGCCGGTTATGACCGACGCCACCGTGTTCTTGACTCTGCAGAACGGGGTCGATGCCGAGGACCGCATTATCGCGCGATTCCAGCGCGACTGCGTGGTGGGAGGAGTCGCCTTTCTCTATGCCAAGATCGTCGAGCCAGGGGTAATCGAGCATTACAAGCGTGGGTCGGTCGCCATCGGAGAGCTGATGGCTCACCAGAGCCCCCGGGTTTGCCAGATTGCAGACCTGTTCCGGCAGGCCGGAATTCCGTGTCAACTCGCCGAGGATATCCGCCGGAGCAAGTGGGAAAAGATGTGCTGGAATTGCGTCTTCAATCCGTTCACCGTCCTGATCAATGACCGCGTCTCGAAGGCGCTGGACCATCCCGAAATGCACGGCGTGATCCGCCAGATCGTGGGAGAGGTCGCCGCCGTCGCGGCCGGCCTCAAGGTTCCTCTACCTGAGGACATGGCTGACAAGGTTCTGCAGTGGTCCCAGGAGATTCGGGATATCCACACGTCCATGTATGACGACTGGAAAGCCGGTCGGCCGACCGAGATCGAGTACCTCAACGGCTACATTGTGCGGCGTGCACGTGAGTTGGGCATTCCGACCCCGCTGAACGAGGCGCTTACGGCCATGATCAAGACGCTCACCGAGCGGGAGCGGTCGGGACCCGGACTGATCAGGCTTGACGGAGCCGTGATTCAGCCGATCACGCTGGATCGCGAAACCCTGGAAAAGCTGCCGGCCGAGTATCAGGTTCCAGATCTCAGCGTCTTGTTCCAGGGCCTGCGAGGAAGGGGCGTCCGCCTGAAGGCCTTGCTCGAGATCCCGGCCCATTCCATCGAAGCCGATTACGTGACCTTCCATTCACAGGACGGACAGTTTGCGGCTAGTCTTCGGCGTAAGCAGGCCGAGGAGTACGGGATTTTGATCTATGGACTCGAGGGACAGCCGCTGCCTGAGCACCACGGCGGCCCGTTTCGGCTGGTCACCCCCGGGCTCGGCGATCTCTGTGCCAACGTGAAGGGAGTCGCGCGCATCGAGTTCACCAAGGGGCCCGGGAAGGACACGCGACCGTCCGTGAAGGGGACCTCGCCGAAGAACGGGACAGGGTAAGATCATGAGTCAACCTGACCCTGGAAGGGAACGTGCTCAAGATTTCTTCCGTCTCTCCAAGTCCAAGTACCTCTCCGGCCTTCAGTGCCACAAGCGGTTGTATCTAGAGCTCCATTCGCCGGAACTTGCAACCGAGCCGGACGAGCATACTCAGGCCATCCTGGACATGGGGACAGAGGTCGGGGAGTTAGCCCGTCGGCGTTTTCCTGGCGGGGTGTTGGTGGAGTCCTCCCACCGCCAACTTGCCGAGGCTCTGCAACGAACGACGGAATTGCTCGAAGATCCGACGGTGCCGGCCATCTTTGAGGGGACGTTCGAATTCGATCATGTGCTGGTCCGCGTGGACATCCTGGAACGGGTGACGAGGGGGCCGGAAGAGCGACCGACCTGGCGGGTGATCGAGGTAAAAGCTTCGACCAGAGTGAAGGACGTACATCTAGACGATCTCGCAATCCAGACCTATGTGCTCCGCGGGGCTGGTCTGCCGGTCACGGCTTCATGCCTCATGCACGTGAACAATCAGTACGTCTATCCTGGGAGTGAGCTGGATCTGACGGACCTGTTTCTCGTGAAGGACGTCACGGCGGCGGTGTCCGACCGCTTGTCCACCTTGTCAGGTCAACTGGCCGCTATGCAGGGGGTCGCGGGGAACCTGTCGGCTCCGACCATTAAACCGGACGCCCATTGTCACGAGCCATATGAATGCCCCTTCTGGGCCCACTGCACGAAAGACAAGCCGGAGCGCTGGGTCTACTTTCTCCCGGAGTCGGGCGCCGTTCATCGGCAGTTAGCGCAGGCCGGTATCGACACGATTGACCAAATTCCGGATGGCTTCAAGCTCTCGACCGTCCAGCGGCGTGTGAAAGAGAACGTGGAATGGATCAGCCCGCGTCTCAAGGCCGCGCTGGAATCGGTCCGCCACCCGGTCCACCATCTGGACTTCGAGACATTCATGCCGGCCATTCCGAGGATCCCCATGACCCGGCCTTACCAGGCGATTCCCACCCAATGGTCGAACCACATCGAACTCGAGGATCGCCGACTGCACCACGATGAATACCTGTGCATGGAGCCGAAGGATCCACGTGAAGAGATAACAGTGGCCCTGTTGCGGTCCCTCGGCAAGGACGGAACCATTTGCGTGTATTCCGCGTACGAGCGGCATATTCTCGAAAGCCTCGCCAACACCGTCCCTCTGTTGAAAGACGAACTCAAACGGGTGATGACCCGCCTGTGGGACCTCCTGCCCGTCATCCGTGAGCACTACTATCACCCGCACTTCCGGGGTTCCTACTCGATCAAGACGGTCCTTCCCGCCTTGGTGCCCACGTTGCACTACGGTGACCTGGAGATCCAGGAGGGTGGAACGGCGGCAGTGCACTACTATCGGATGGTGTACGAGGAAATGGACTGGGTCGAGAAGCTGCGCATCCGTGAGGCGCTTCTCAAATACTGCCAGCGCGATACCCTGGCCATGGTGGAGGTGCGGAGAGACTTGCTCAGGCGGGCGAGTGAGGCAGCGGTTATTCGGTCAATGCCTGATAGGCCTGGCTGACCGAGCCGACTGGGGAGACCTGTACCAGGAAAGGGGTTACCCAGTCTCCATCGCTTGTATCAGACTGATCCGGGACGAGCACCCGCCGCATGTGCGCCTCGTTTGCCGCCAGTACCTTGAGCGGCACGGAGCCCACGGGACCGATGCGACCGTCTGGCGTCACCGTTCCGGTGATGACCCGATCGGAGGAGATGGAATCGCCGTTGGCCAGGGCCACCACACTGAGGCCAACCATCGCGGAGAGGCTGTTGCCATAGACGGTGAGGCCGGGCTGGGGCACAGTCAGCTCAACGCTCCAAGAGTCCGGAGAAACGCCGACGGCGCGAGCGGTACGGTAGATGGCCTGTTCGGCGGACGTCTGGGCCATTCGGGAAAACTGGCCTGGCTTGGGCATGAAGTGGACGATCAGGCCGTTTGTGTCTGCGCGGCGCTGAACAGAGACGAGAATGAGGGCCACGGTGCCGGCGGGCTCCTTGTCCAGCGTCACGCCGAGAATGGGCACGACCTGTTTGCGCAATTCTGCACCGGATGCCGTGTCGCACCAGAGCGCGGGAATCAGCAGTACCAGGCAGGTCGCCCTCATAACTTGCCGCCTGCAGGTGCAGTGTATTCTATCCGGTGTGAAGGCTCGTGAAGGGTTCCCAACTTGCTCGCGGCACCGAAACGCGGGGACCATCAATGGGGGTTCCAGGGCAGGCGCCTCGTTAGAGCATGACGTCATCAAAGTCAGGGGTGCCCAATTCTCTTTTGACATCGTTGACGTGCCATTGATCAATACTCGGATCGGCGTCGATATTCCCCGTGGCAGTGGCGGTGAACGTCGCTGGGTCAAGAGTGGCAGCGCTCGCGATGACTGTGTTCTCAGCTATCACCGTGCCGCCCGCCGCACTGCCGGCACCTGTGTTGAACTGGTCAACGCCCACCGTGTTTGAAGAGCCGCCCGCGCCGCCATTGGCCGGGCTCCGGTAGGTATAGCGATTCGTGACCGCAGCGAGGGTAAACCCGACTTCCTGAAAACTGCCGTACCTTCCGATTTCGCCAAAAAAGGCGGTCTCAGCGGCGAAGATGCCGCCCAGGTTCGTTTTGACTTCGGTCTGAACCGTCTTAGCCCTCCAGCGGAGATAGTTTGGCATCACGAGGGTTGCGAGAATCCCAATGATACCAACCACGATGACGAGCTCGATGATCGTAAACCCCGCGTGGCTACGTGCTCGATTCAACATGCTGTCCCTCGTGGTTTGGTCCTATGAGAACTTATGAGGTGTAGTGACATGTTGACGGGGAATTATTATGCAGAATTTATGCCACTATAGAATCAAAATAGGATGCAAATAACTTACCATATATTACAATGCGTTATTGAGTTTGTCCAGGAATGCTTAGATCCCGAACACGACAGACGCGACGGGATTACGACGAAATATTGTCATGAGGCAGGTCGAGAAAGGGAGTTGTTCGAATCCCACCCTCTTATCCTTGGCGCGAGAGAAGCGCACCGACGGCGGACCGTCAGGCAATGACGCGCCAGCCTCACCAGCGGGCCATGGCATCGGTTGCCGTGATGAGGTGTCGCTTCGCGACATCATCCTTACGCGCAAAACGAGGGCTTGGCCATCGCATGAGCTAATGAAGAAGTCGCAGAACGCGACACCTTTAGTCGGCACACAACTTCACTGCCTGCCGGTAGGGTTGGCGCGCCACTGCCCGTTGGTCGATAATCTGGCGGCGTCTATCGCGCCAGAACTGGCGGAGAGGGTGGGATTCGAACCCACGGTCGAGTTACCCCGACAGCGGTTTTCGAGACCGCCCGATTCGGCCACTCTCGCACCTCTCCACCTCGCTTGCGCTACCGGGCGTCATCGTATCGATCGGGACGCCCGGAGAAAACACCTCTGCGGCCGCGGTTTTCGAGACCGACCCTTTACAGGGTCACCGTCGGCCACTCTCGCGCCTCTCCACCTTAAATTGTGACGCGCGACCCGTGAAGCGTGATGCGTCAGAAACGATGAGAATCGAAAAGTTCAGCTACAATCCAGCGAGTTCGCCGGCATCGTCCCGCAGACGTTTGAAGAAGGCCTGGAGGAGCGCCTGGCTCTCCGGTTCCATGACGCCGCTAGACACCTCAATCCGATGATTTAGGCGCCGATCTTCAGGGATATTGAACATCGAGCCGCACGCTCCTGCCTTGGGGTCCATCGCCCCGAAAACCAGGCGCCCAATGCGGGCCAGGATCATCGCACCCGCACACATCGAGCAGGGCTCAAGGGTGACATACAGGGTGGCCCCGGTCAGACGCCACGTGCCGAGCCGATTCGCGGCCTCCCGGATGGCCACGACCTCCGCGTGGGCGGTGGGGTCCTGCCACGCCTCTCGAAGGTTGTGCGCCTGCGCCACGACTTGGCCATCGAGGATCACGACGGCGCCGATCGGCACCTCGCCCAGGGCCTGCCCGAGCACAGCCTGGTCGAGTGCCATCCGCATGTATCGCCGATCGGCATCTGTCATAGCTGTATGCCCGCCTGGGTCAGTGCTGAGGACTCAGGACTGAGGACTGAGAGATCGACAAGCAGAAGCCTTGCAGGTCCTCAGTCCTCAGCACTCGGCCCTCAGTCCTTAGTAAGATGAGCGCGCTATCTTAGCACAGCGCTTCCGCGCGGAGAAGTCTGAAGCGGATGGGCAGCAGATTGGGACTCAGACTGAGGTCGAAATGCGGATGCCATGCGGAGGAAACTACGTGAAACCCCAAGAGACGAGCGGGACCTAGAGTTCTCCCACGAGGTAGATTTCCCCCGTAGGCTGCGGCCGACCTCCCGTCGGCTCGAGGCTGACGGCAAACTTTGTGACGAGAGTGATGTCCGGGACACTGCGTACAACGAATCGGCCCTTCTGCCCAGGGTCCGTAAGGAAGGTGCCGGCGCTGACAGGTTTATCGAGAATCGCCCAGAGTTGATAGGTTTTTCCGGGCGGAAGCGGTGGCATGTTGAACGCGTAGAAGAAGGCTTTCTTGCTCTCCTGGTCGAAAAGCAAGAAGGCGCCTGCGGACTTGGCTTGTTCCAGCCCTGCCAGTGAAATGACCTTCACCGCAGGAGAGCGCAGAATCGTCAGCATATCGTCGCGTTGAGCCAAGGCCCGGCGAAGGCTGCTGGCCTCCTCCCGACGTTGAGCCAACTCCGTGCGCAGGAGGGCCAGTTCGGTGTCCTGTTCGGTAATCGTGGACTGGACTTCGCCTAGGTTCCCGATCCTGCGATCGAACTCCTCTCGGAGCGTGCTGATCGCCTGTTCCTGCTGAGTGAGTTGCTCCTGCAGAGCGGCCAGGCGCGCGGTTTCCTGTTTGAGCGAGGCTTGGAGGCGCTCGCGCTGCTCCACCTGGGCAAGCGACTGCCAGTGGAGATAGATCGCATAGGAGGCCGTACCCGCCAGCAGCAGCGCCAACACTACGGCAAAAGCGGGTGATAGCGCGCGAGCCGGCATCGGGAGCAAGGATGGCAGCAGGGCTCCGATCCGGACCGCTGGGTTGGGGCCCGTCTCCGTGGTGGTCGGGGAGGTTTCCGACGGTGCGACGCCGGGGAGCCGGGCCGCCAGGACTTTGAACTTGAGACTGCGTGGAACTTTCACAGGCGAGAGGCCGTAGGGCAAAGTTCCGGCCACAGCGCGATATTCCTTCAAGCTGGCATGACAGGCCGCGCAGCCGGTCAGGAGGTGGGCTTCCAGGGTTTGGCGTTCCTGACGCTCCAGGGCCCCCACGGCGTAGAGGGCAACGGCCTCTTCAAACTGCTCGTGGCTCATGTCAATTACACCTGCTCCCAATGCGGCCGCAACACGTCCCTCAGCTTACTCATGCCCAGCCTAATCCGGGTCTTGATGGTGCCCACCGGTTGCTGCAGTCTGTGCGCGATCTCAGTGTGGGACAATCCTTCGTAGTAGGCCAACTCCAGCGCTTGTTGCTGGCCCTCCGGCAACTCGCTGAGCGCTTTGGCCACAGAATCTCGGAGCTCGGCGTCGGCGCGGTTCTCGAAGGGGCCAGGGCCGTCGTCCTGCATCTGAATGGCAGGGGTCTCATCAATCGAACGAGTCAGGTGTCGACCTCTGGCGGCCCGCGCTCGGAAGCGGTCGACGGCGCGACTCCGTGTCAGTGTGACCAGCCAGGCCATTGGCGAGCCCCGGCCGGGGTCATAACGCACGACCTTGTGCCAGACCTCGACATAGACTTCTTGCATCACTTCGGCCGTCTCTTCGCGGTCGCCAAGGATGCGCAAGGCAAGCCTGAACAACAGCGAACTGGACTGATCATAGAGCTGGCTGAACGCCTTCTGATCTCCCTTGACGACAAGGGCCAGGAGCTCGGGACTGATGGCTGCAGAGGCTGGTCGGGACGACAATTCCATGCGCGCGCTGCTAGAAGCGAGGGACGTCAGGGCCTGGTCGCGCATCATATCATCTACGGCTGGTCCAGGCAAAAGGATGTGTGAAATCTGATTGCCGTGCAGAGCACCTGCCAGACCGGTTTCCCTCGATCAACGCGGTTTAGCCAAGGCGAGCGCAACTCTGCCCAAGAGGCGGAAGGCTCGATACAGAAGGCCGAACGGACGGAGTATTCGCGAGCGAAGCGGGTGGGTTTCAGCGCGTTCCCCGTAGCGGTACTTCATGAAGGTGTCGGATGGGAAGATGGCCTCCTTCAACCACTTGAGCTTCTGCCGCCTCGGACGAGTGATCCAGAGCAAAAGATGGCCGGCCTCGTGGATTCTAACTTCGGTGACCACTCTCCTGAGCAGGAATAAGAGGCCCCGCTCGGCCCACGATGAGGGCGCGAGTTGGCTCAGGACTTCAGGCGGAATGGCGGCGTGGGCCCGTTGGGCCACGTAGGCCAGGCCGTGCAGGAGTGGAATCTTCAGATGGTGACGGATGGCCTCCCGCGCGACAATCGCCCAGTTGACCGTTTCATTCGCCACCAAGAGCGCGAGATCCTGGCCGAAGGCTGGGGAGACGCAACCACGGTGAACGACGGAATAGGCGGTCAGGTACAGAACCAGATCATCTGTCCCCATCCCTTGGACCGGGATCCCCTCCCAGATCCGGTGATGGGCGCGTGCCCAGAGCTCCTCCGTGTGGTCCAGGTACCAGACTCTAGTCACGACGTCGAGGGACAGGATTTGGTCCTCATCCAAGTACGAGGGATTGCCATCCACAATGGGCCGCAATCCCATGTCCCTCAAGACGTGATCAAGGACCGGAAGGTCCGCCTCGTGGACCAACAGGTCCACATCGCCGAGGGGCCTGGCCCCCAGCACGCCGTACAGGCGGGGAATGAGATCGGCGCCTTTCAGCAGGATGCAGTCGATCTTTTCCGCTTGGAGCCGTTCCAGCACCACCGCTAATCGTTCAAGCTTGGGCTTCGTGGACGTGCTGAACTCGGTATAGAATGCGAGCAGCTCATCCAGAGGCGTTCTCTCTTCTTGGTTCGTCGTAGATTCCATGGCTCGCTCAGCCCAACAGGCGCTCTTGTATCTTCCAATGCGCCAAGATGGCGCCGGAGAGCAGCCTGTGGCCGCCCAAATAGGCGCGAAACGACTGGCCTCCCGGTTCGCCCAAGACTGGTACTCTCTTGAGCTGATAGGGATCGTCACCCGAGTTGACGCCACCCAAATCGATCGTAAAGGCGAGGTGAAAACCCGCCTGTCGCACTGCCGAGGCGACGCGCGAGTTGCAGGCACCATAGGGATAACAGAAGGCATCCACCGGTTGACCAAGCAGATCCTCCAGCAGCTTCTTCGAGTCGACCACTTCGCGCCACAGTTCCGCTCCCGGCAGAGCGGTCAAGCCCCGGTGGGTATGACTGTGACAGCCGATGGTGTATCCCAATGTGGCAAGCTCGCGGAGAGTCCGGCGCCAGGTGACTGCGAGGGTCGTGGGCTCGCCGTCGAGGTGGCAGGAGACGGGGAAAAAGGTCGCAGGGAAATTGAATGATTCGAGGACCGGAACGGCATTCTCCAGTTGGTCGTCATCACAACCATCAAATGTCAGCAGGAGGGCAGGCGATTTGATCTGCGTCTGTCCACCCAGCCACTCCGCGAATTGCCCCATCGAAAGGACCGAATATCCCCGGTCGGCTAGCATGGTCATTTGCGTGGAAAAGCACTCGCGGCTTCGGGTTCGGTGGTAACAAAGAGCGAGAACCTGAGCCGATGTGAAGGAAACCGATAGTTCGCTCAACGCCCTCAGTGCACCCATGCCCCTTCCCTGTCCTCCGCACTCCCTGCAGACTCAACACAGGCAGAACGCCTCTAGGTCAGGTCGCCTTGAGCTGACTCTTCTGCTGCATCGAGGAGAGATTGCCCTGGTCCCGTCCGAACAGCCGGGCAGGGTCCAAGGCTTCGGCGGCCGAACGCACCTCTGTTCCACCGTCGGCGGTCGGCCGGAACACATCGAAAGCCTGACCGGAATGGTACCGGCATCCGTACGGCGCGAGCATCTCCTTGAGCTTCGCTGGAGGTTCCCAGTTCGCAGTCAGAATGGGGGTCCGAGCCGCATTGCGTCGGCTGAAGAGGAAGTTGCGGTCATCGGGGTACCAGTCGGCGCCTCCGGTGGAATAGGCGACGAACTGGCGCGCCCGTGCGCTCGCGGCCAGTTGCGCCAAGTACCCGTTCGTCACGTACGAGTCTTCGCCGATCTCTAACCAGCGACCTGGAGGGGACAGACAGGCGTAGCCGTTGTAGGTCCGCAGATCCACGATCTGCTGCTGCGATGCGAAGACGGTCGCAATCGGTCCGTGGCGCCTGACGAGGTCATCGATGATGCCGTCTTTCACCAGTGAGTTCCCGCAGTTCGACGGACCGCTGTCGGCCAGCATCAACGTATTGCGGCCGCGATCGGTTACCAAATAACAGTTCCGGGGCATCTCGATGTCGCACGGGTCCTCTCCGAAAAATGGGACCGACACCACTGCGCCACCGTCGAACGCCCAGGACTCTCCATGCGGCAACTCCACGATCTGTTCGAATCCCAGCCCACGGAGTAGCCCGGAGTAATCATAGTGCAGTGTCCGGCGATCGCGTCGGCTCGGGATAATGACCGGGATATCCTTGCCCATCGAGACCAACGTCCGGCGATCCAGATGGTCCGGGTGTTCGTGCGTCACGAAGATGGCGGTAGGGCGTGGGACGAGCGAGCCCCAGGGGGAAGGCACGGGCGCTTCGGCAAACCAGGGGATCAGCCAGGGGTCGAACAGGAAGAATTGATCCCGCTGCCGATAGAGCAGAGTGGCATGTCCCAGGTGGACGACTGCACTATCACAGGCCTCGGTGAACCAGGGGGCATGGCGCTGGGGGGATTCTGACAGCATGCAACATTTCTGCGTGTCGAGAAGCTCAAGGAGGCTGGTCAGAGCACCGGCGAGCGAGTCGTCAGACGAGGTGACAAGGTGCCGTAGCTCCGACACGGTCCGGCTTCCATCCAAGCAGCCGACAAACCTCCCTACAGCGGGCGCCATCGACCGCTCGAATGGCAGCAGGACCGACGCCCCCGTGACCTTGTTGACCACGCGCAGCCCTGTGTAGGTGAGGGGGACGCAGTTCCTGGGATCGAGCGGAAATCCCCAGTCGAACGAGCCGTCGGCGCCTCGCCCGCAGCGGATGTGATCCCAAAATTGGGGCCGCAGACGGACGATCTCTGCGTAGGCGTCCTCCAAATAAGTCCGCAACGAAGGATCCCCGAGCGAGAGACGACGGGCGAAGACATTACTGATGACGCTCTCGATGAGACCCTGCACGACAGCATGGGCGTCACGGAGGCAGGCCACGGTCTCCGGAGCCACGCCCCCGACACCCGTCAGCGGGCCTTGGTAATCCGGGCTTTCGAACTGGATCCAGGCCCATGGCGCCAGGCCCAGGTAGTCGTGATGGCGGAAATGGCTCCAGATCGTCGTCATGGCTCGAAGACTACGCACTGAAGACAGTGTGCGTTGCTCAAGACCGAGTCGGCTGCTTGCTCCCTGACACGTCGTCTAATGGTCGAGCGACAATCACTGAGCGTGTAGGCGCGTCGGTCGGGAGGAGTCGGAACCCCATCTTTTCATACAGCCGAAGGGCCTGTTGGTTGTCCGACTCCAGGCTGGCCATCACCCGTCCCGATCCGTTCCGGGCTGCCACGGTGCAGGCCAATCCCAAGAGCTTCGACGCCAACCCCAGACCTCTGAACCGGAGTCGAACGGTGAGACCGGTGATCCAGTAATCCTGGCCCCTGGGTTCAGCGCAGAGGCGGCCCACGGCGGTGCCGGCCACCTTGGCCAGGAGACGAAAACTCTGGCGAGTCACGACCTGGGGCGCCGGCTCACCGGCAGCGATCCGCTGGTAGTCGTACCACCGACTTCCCTGAGGTAGGCCGACCTCATACGTGACCCAACGAGCGCATGCGGCGCTCAGGATTCTCCGGTACAGGCGCAGGCCTTGAAGCGCCTGGAGGCAGCGGGCTACTCGTTGGGTGAGCCACTCTCTCGACTGGTCGATCCGCATGGCGAGGGGCACGAGCCCGAGCCCGCTTCGCCTGACGTCCACCACCCGGCCCAGGATTTGGCCGGGTTCGAGAGGAGCATCGCCCTCGGTCGCCGCGTCACCCTTGGTCACGAGTTGCGGGGCGGGTCCACCCGTCTCCAGGCCAACCAGACGATGGCAGATCAATTGTCCTTCCCGGTGGAACAGAATGAGATCACCGACCCGTAGCTGGGAGAGAGATGCGGGTTCGATCATAAGCAGATCCCCCTTCCGCAGCGTGGGGAACATGCTCCAACCGGCCACGCGGAAGGAAAACAGGTCGGTGGCCAGGAGGAGATCGCTGAGTTCCAGGAGATCGGCCAGGCCGAGCCGATCAGCGGTCAACTCCGGTTTCATGTCGGGCCTCCGGCTCGGTCCCCGAGCCCTGAGTAGAGGTCTTGGATGCGGAGCGGGACGATTTCGGGACCAGGTAGGCGTGCTCCAACTTGGCGAGTTCCTTGAAGTAGGGCAAACAAGGCTCCAGGCTGCCGGTCTCGAGCCAGGCGTTCATCGGGCCCTGGCGACACACTCCATTGAACTCGCAGGCCGGACACTCGTAGGCCTCCCCGGGGTTCGCATTGGCCTCGTCAATGAGCCGGGTCAGGCGCGTCCACCCTTCTGCCACGGACCCGGTTCGCAGCTCGTACTTCGGAACGGGAAACGACACGCAGAGGTTCATCTCTCCGTAGGGCGTGATGGCCACGGAACTCTTGCCGCACGTGCAGGTAAACAGCCCCTCTCGCCTCCGGCACTGACCCTCGGCCTCTCCCCCGCCCTCGGCACGCCATCCGAGCTGCCCGAATTCCTGATCCAGGCGCGTCACGTCGATTGGAGCGATCCTGTATTGGAGCGGTTCAGTCGAGCCGTCCACTCGCGGAAAGATCTCGCAGCAATAGACGAATTTGACCCCCCAGCCTTCTACCATGGCTTTGGCCTGGCGGACCTCATGCTGATTGAGGGTCATCACCGGCATCTTGATCACCAGGGTGACCTTGCGCTCACGCAGGAGGCCTACGCCCCTCAGGAACAGCGGAAAGGAACCAGGGACGCGGGTGACGCGTTCGTAGGTTCCCTGGGTCGCTCCGTAAATGGAAATTTCGACCGCCTTCGGTTGCAGGGTCCGAATTCGATCCGCCGCATCCGGTGTCACCATGGTCGCATTGGTGAGCAGGGTGATGGTAAAGCCCTTGCTTTTCGCGTAGGCGACGATCTCGAGGGCATCGCGGCGGGTCAACAGTTCGCCGCCGCTGAACGCGAGCTCGACGCAGCCCTGATCAGCCAGTTGGTCGATGATGCTGTGGAGTTTCTCCCGCGGCAACTCCCCCTGCGCGAAATGGGTCGGGTTGTAGCAGTGGACACAGCGCAGGTTGCAGCCATAGGTCAGCTCGATCATGGCGTAGACCGGGATGCGTTGTTCGGTGGCCTTGCGGTACAGCTTCGGCCAGAATTCTTCCTGGCTGAGTTCCTCGATCTGGCGTGGCTGGTCCATGACGCGGTGTCCCGTTATCGGTGGCTTCGAAGGAATTCGATCACTCGGGCGTCGTTCACAAAGGGCAAGCGGTATGCAGGGAGAGTCGTCAGAAGCTCCTCTGCGAACCCGATGGCGAACGAGAGAGCCTCGCCGTTCCAGAATGGGAGCAGGAGTTGCTGGAACAATAGGCCAAACAAGTTCACGAACGTGTCCTGGACGAGTTCATTACGCTTGCCGTGCTCCAGAAAAAAAATCTTGCGGAGCGGAACTGTATCGGGAGCGACGGTCATGGCCTCTCCGGGCCAGGGCGTCCCGGACAGCCAGAACTGGCCACCGGCCCTGGTAATCACCAACCGCTCATCACCCAAGATGGTTGCATGCTCGCAGGGTCCGTACAGTTGGGCCATTGTGGATTTGCCCGCACCCGAGCGGCCGACAAAGAGCCATCCTTCCCCGTGGTCGGCGACCCCCATCCCGTGGACCAGGATGCCGCGCCCCTGGCTGAGCAGGTTCACCACCAGCAGCTCTCCGAAGGGGCGCATGACCCAGCTGAGTGACCAGGCTCGCCGGGGAAAGATTCTGTCGGGACGGCGGTAAAGTTCACCGGAACGGAAGTCCGGCGCCATGAGCGCCACTTGTATCTTGGGGTGGGGTGGGCGCGTATGAAAGAACTCGAAGAGCAACCGGCCGTTCTGTCGGGAGAGGCACCAACGGTTCCGGTCGGCTGCGTCGAAGATCACGCGGTCCGGCTGAACATCCGGTAGGTCACCGCAACGCAGGTGGAGGCGGACCGTCTGCTCCAAGTGGGGCTCAGGTGCACGCCCATTTCCATGTCCGTCCGAAAGAAAGTCTCGAAAGAAGACTTCTCCATCCTCTTTGGAGCGACGCGCCCCTTCCCAGGATAGATCGATCCCCAGCCCCGCAATGGTGAGGCGAAGCTGCTCCTGGTGTGGTGCTCCGAATCCGAATAGCGCCATGTCTCAGCGTCCGGTTAGGACGATCCCGAATGGTCGGTGCTGCACCCACTGCCGCCGTCTCTCCGGCACTTCGTGGTGCTCGTGCCCCGGCAATAGATGCCGGTCTTTTTATCCAGGTTGGTCTGCCCGACCGAGCAGACGGAGAGCACGGCCTGCTCGTGGGTGAGTTGGACCCGCAGGATCGTCGGCTTGGCGTACGGTCTCTTCTCCATCATCGGCCCCTCCCTTCATCCATAATCTTCATCATCCACGGTCACGATCATGGTTGATTGTTGATGGGCTCACCCAGACTCCCGGCCCTCAGGATGTCGGTCGTACATCCGAGCGAGCTGAAGACGCTCCTGCAGGGCATTCGGCCTTATGGCCCAGGGCCTCAGCCCGCTGGTAGGCGACACGGCAGAAATGCTCAACCGGCAGCTCGGGGTCGCCGGTCTCGGCCCCAGCATTAGCCGGCATCTTGTCGCACAGGGTGAACACCTGACAGGTACGACATGGCGTCTCGGTCTCGTACCGGGCTCCGCGCACTCGGGGAAACACTCGGCTGATGCCTTCGGCGACCGACATCGTGCGGAGATCGGCGCGAGGCTCGTTCACCCAGGTACAGGTGCCGAGGGTCCCCCAGGCGCCGATGTGAACCCCGGTCGTGCCGCACCCGCAACGGAACAGCCGGTCGTCGGGAGGCGGACCCAATCCCGTTGCTCCAGCGGATGCGCAGCGCGCGTCCTCTTGGTCTTCGGCCTGCATCGAATGCTCGATCGCGACGATCTGTTCAGGCTGCAGACGATAGTTCGCTGGGGAGAGATCGCCGTCCAGGCGCGGGTAGATCGCGCTGTTCACCCGAAACTCCGCCCCGAAACTCTCCACAAGCGTTTTGATCTGTCCCAGCTCGTGGAGATTCAGCGTCATGGCTTTGGTCTTGAACCTGACCGGCAACCCCCGTTCCATCAGCAGCCGGACACCCTGAAGAAACCGTTGGAAGGAGCCCTTGACCTGAGTGATGGCATCGAAGGTCTCCGCCGTGGCGCCGTGGCAACTGATGTCGAGAGAGAAGGGAGGGTGCGCTTTCAGATAGTCCGCGATCCGCTCGGTGATCAGGGTGGCGTTGGTAAACAAGGTGATGAGGAAGCCCTTTCCATTGGCATAGGCGTAGATCTCCAGGAAGTCTTTCCGGGCGAAGATCTCCCCGCCGGTGAAGCATACCCAGAGGCAACCCTGATCGTGTAGTTGATCCAGAATGCGGGTGACTTCTTCAAAACGCAACTCCCGTTTCAGAAGGTCCGGCCGGTTGTAGCAATCGGTGTAGCAATGCACGCAGCGGAGGTTGCAGCCGTAGGTCACCTCCACCTGGGCATTGACGATGGTCCGGTGCTCGGCGGCGCGGTCGTGGACCTTCAGGCTGAACTCCTGATAATCGATCATAGGCAAGGGGATGCTACCCATGGGCTTCCACCTCCAGGGGGTCATGACGGCCCGCGAGGGGTTGGATGTTCAGCAATTCTTCCCGCTCCGGAGGCTGCCGATTGGGACAGGGAAAGTGCGGCAGAACATCGTAGAACCCCTCGTGGAAGGACCCCGTCCGGAGATCGTAGCTGGCCTTGCGGTTGCCGGAGCAGAGTTGGAGCCGCCCGTAGGCATCGATATGAAACCGGTGCAATCCCCCACCGCATCGGCTTGTCCCCTGATGGCCCGACTCCTCTTCCTGCCGATTGCGTCGGCTACGCTCGGCGTGGAAGTCCGGATCGGCCTCTTCGATCGCGCTGACTTGGTCGGCGGGCAGTTGGTACTGAGCCACGTCCTCCGAGCCATCCAGCCGGAGACGGATGTCCGATCCGAACTTGTATTGCACCGTGGTGCCATACTCAGCGCCCAGTCGGTTGACGAATTCCTTGATGGCCAGAATTTCGCCGTGGTTCAGCGTCAGACCGGTGGTTTTCAGCGTCAGTGGAAGGCGACGCGCAAGAATCAACCGGATACCGGCCAAGCACCGGTCGTGTGAGCCCGGGCCTCGCGTGATGGTCTCGAATGAGGCCTTCGTCAGGCCGTGTAGACTAATCTCGATCATCGAGGGAGGGATCTCGACCCAGCCATCGGCGATCTGCTCCGTGACCAGAGTCCCGTTGGTAAAGACCGTCACCAAGAAACCGGTCTGCTTGGCGTGGGCGTAGATGTCCCAGAAATCCCTCCGGGCCAGCGGTTCCCCGCCGGTCAGGCAGAGCTCCAGACAGCCCGCATCGTGGATTTCGTCCATGATCCGGACGATCTCGTGAAAGCTCAGCTCCTGCCGGACCCGCTCCGGCGTATTGAAACAATCCGTATAGCACATGACGCACCGCAGGTTGCAGAGACAGGTCAGCTCCCATTGGCAGGCCAACGGGAAGGGTCTTTCTCCGAGCTTGGCCCAGAAACGTCGAGACAGCTCCTGATCGAGCACGGAGGGAACGGACGGGTAGGTCATGACGAACGGCCTCCCTTCACACGCCGGACCGTTCCTGAACCAGTTCGTGGCGAAGCAGGGATGTGATGAATCGGTGGACGTCTCGATTCGCTTTCCATTGGCTGACGTCAAAGGTGCGGCAGATATGGTCCACGATCTCCTCGATCGTGCGGACCCCGTCGATGGCGTTCCAGATTTCGGCCCCGACTGGATTCAGCCGTACGACCTCGCCCTCTTCGAGGTCGATGAGGATCGCCTCTTCCTCAATGATCCGCCAGGGAATATGCTCGTTCTTGGTGACCCTGGTTCCATCCGTGACCATCGTGGAGCTCCCGTGAGAACCTCTGCCGCACTGCCCTTGCCGCCGTCAGGAGAAACACCAGCATGATGCGTCCGGCCAGGCGGCCCCCCTTGCGGTACTGTTTCCAGGCCTTGTACAGGGCCCGCTTGCCTAGGTACAGGCCTCCGAGGCGCAGATACAGGGCCACCGACCGATGCCCGTACCGTACCGAGGTCTGATAGGCCTCCATGGCCTCATTCCACCGACCCTGAGCATAGTAGGCGTCCCCCAGCCACCCGTAGGTATCTCCATCCAGAGGATCGAGAGAGATAGCCCGTTTCAACTGCAAGATGGCCTTGTCCCACAGCCCGCGTTCCACGTACACCCGTCCCAATTCGCGATTAGCGTCCGGATGATCTGGGCGGCCTTCGAGGATCGCGTGGTATTGGATCTGGGCTTCCTCCCATGCCTCCCGCTTGGCCAACGTCTCCGCCAAGCCGAGGCGGGCCTCCGCATGCTGCGGGTCCCACCTCAGAATCCGCCGATATTCGGCCTGTGCGCGATCGAGGAGACTCAAGGCCTGAAAATTGTGGCCGAAGTTGTTGTAGGCCGTTCCGTAGGTGGGGTCGAGCCGAACAGCCTGCTGGTAGCACGCCGCCGCGCGCTCGTGAGCGCCCTGCTCGTCGTAGAGATACGCCAGGTTAAAGTGGCTGGAGGCGTCACAGGGGACAAGGGCTGCCGCCGCTTCGAATTCGGCGATCGCCTCATCGAGGAGGTGATAGTGGCGGTACCAGGCGCCCATCCGTTTGCAAGCCCAGAGCCTCCGGTAGGACTCCGGGATAGTCTGATGCGTCAACCGCACAGCCAATTCCTCGCCGAGGTACTTGTAGATGAGCGGCGTGAAACCACCTTCCACGGAATAGGCGATGGTCACGAAGTCCGCCCTGACCCCCTTGGCCTGGAGCCTCGCGAGCAATTCTTCCGGCCAGATCCAGGGCAACTGCCGCCAGCGGTCGTGCCCCGCACGACCGGTACCCATATACTCGGTGCGCTCCGCGGTGAGGAAGTCGGTATCGATATCCAACAGGACCGGCTCCGGGAGGGGAGGCAGGTCCGACAGCGAACAGGCTGTGACCCGCTTCCCCTGGATGTCCAATTCAATTCGCTTGTGGCGCACTCTGAGGTTCTTCAATCCGGCCGGATTCACGCTCATCATCTTCTGCAGCATCCGGAGGATGCCGGAGGGCTCGCCAGTCGTGCCGATCGCCACGTCAGGAAAGACCCAGTAGAATTCCCGGATGATCCCTTCCTGGAGGGCCGGATGGATATAGTTGCCGATGTGAACGGGCTCCAGTCGGTCGCGCCGGCTGAGCGTCCAGCGGCCTTGCTCCTTGAGCATGGCGTCGAGCTCGGTCAGTGTCTGGGCAAGAAGGAGATCCAACGGGTCCTGTTCTTGGAGCCAGTCCCAATCCATGTGGGAGTCGATGTGGAGCAGAATCCTTTCTTGAAACCCCGACCGCTCCCACGCATGGTAGGCCCCGTCGTGGTCCTCCATGGTGACCACGTTCTCGATCGGTCGGGCGCAGACCAGGCCGTCGAGCGGCTCCTCGCGGGCCGGTGTGGGGCAGGACAGGACTGGGCTGGCGGAAGAAGAACGGAAGTCCACCCTCACTGAGCCTCCTGAATCGCTCCGATCCCCTGCAGTTGTTCGATCAGTTCGGTCAGATCCGCCTGTGCCTGGGTCGCGCTCACGTCGAACTCTTCCACCAGGCTGTCGCGGAGCACGCGCAGCGACCGTTGGCCGTCAAGCAGTTCCCAAATTCGGCCGCCTACCTGATTGAGCGCGTACAGGGCTTCCGCTTCTCCGAGCTTTCTCCGGATGGGGACCAAGATAAACTCGTCCGCGATCTTGCGTGAGACCATGGAGGAGTCCTTTCGAAAGAGCCTGTCCAAGTCGTCCATGGGTTCCTCTCTGCCCGGTCCTTCGACCCGGTTCATGCTGGAGCGTGAAGAAACTGGATCGGTCGTATTCCGGCGGCGCTCACCGGACGAGCGGCGCGACGGTGGATCGGCATTCGAAGTGAACGGAGAAGATCCGTGGGACATAGCGAAAGAAGCTGGGAAGAGACCTGGATCGGAACGATGAGGGGATCAACGGACTTCATGCAGGGGCCCCTCTCCGGTCAGGATCGGGACGGCGACGGGGCGTATGCTATCGCGGTGATCTTCTCCTGTCAAGGTGCAGTTCCCTGCGGAGCCGGAGAAGGAAAGTCGACCACGACCAGCCCGCGGACCCAATTCAGTTCGCGGATGCGCGCGCCGGCTTCGGTCAGTTCGCGTCGCAGTTCGTCCTCATTCTGGAACGCGTGGAGGAAATGGCCCGGCCATTGATCGCCGGGTTGATAGGCAGGGTTGGTACCGGGAAGGCGGGCCAACCAACGGTTCAGACGTCTAGACAGACGGGCGAGCCGTGAGAGCGTAGGAGGTTCCGGATAGAAATCCAGCAGGGCTACGCCGTGGGGCCTCAGAACTCGACCAAGAGCCCGAAGCCAGGCGCGCCGTTCAGCCGAGCCGGCAATCGAACTGAACATGCTGCTGGACTGGTACGCGAAATCGAAACGAGCCGGTGCGTACGGAAGATCCAGAAAGTTCCCCACGTGGAAATAAGCGGTGGCTTTTTCCAGCCCGGCCAGGTGGCAAGCGATCCGGACCGCGACGGGGTTGGAATCCACGCCGATCACCGTGACGCCTCGGTGGGTAAGTGCGATAGCTTCCCGTCCAGAGCCTGATCCAAGGATCAGCATCCGTCCGGAGCGGACGTGGTACCGGTCGAAGAGCTGGACCTCCCCCGGGGTCAGCTCAGGCGCCCAGTACGGGAGCCGCTCTTCCACAGAATCCTCCGGGTAAATCGAGCGATAGTGGGTTCTCACTAGGGCCGAAAGTTCCTGGGGAGAAAGGAGGACCGGCAGGAGCCCGTTGAGAACGGACGACACCTGAAGGAAGCGGCTTCCCAAGAAGTCGAACGTTCGCGCAGCCCAACGAATCAGGGACACTAGGAGGCCCATGACCCTTCGCTGACTCCTCGGACGGAAGGATGATGAGGAAGGGCGTATACCAACTCACTCACGAGGTGTCAACCCTGTCCCAAGTCCGGCCTCAGCACTTCAAGGCTGGCTATGGCCGGGGTGCCTCGGAGAGTGGGGCGGATTCGTACGCTCTCCGAGGGCGGGCTGCTCACGGCGAGGGCGGGCGAAGGCTCGGGACAGCCGTTCCCCGAGCGCGCCGACTTCCTGGTGGAAGAACCTCAGCAAGAACCATCCTTGCATAGCCAGACTCTTCCGGTATTGCTTCCAGGCTTTGACGAATCGGCGTTGTGTCAAGTACAGCGTCCCTAGGTTTCGATAAATCTCCACGGTCCGAAGCCCACACCGCAGGGCTCCCCTGAACGCTTCGACGGCATCATCCCGTTGTTGCTGGAGCCGGAACGCCTCGCCCAACCAGCAGTAGGTCATTCCGCCGGACGGGCGGAGGGCGATCGACCGCTGCAAATGCATGATCGCGTGTTGCACCGGTCCCCGCTGCAGGTAGAGATGACCCAGTCCACGATGGGCGGCCGCATGGTCGGGCTGGAGTGCAATCGCTTCTCGGTAGTGGGAGCAAGCCGAGTCCCAATCCTTGGTCCGCACTAGGATGTCGGCTAACTTCTGATGCGCGTCGGCATTCCGAGGATCCCACCGCAGGATTCGTCGGCATTCCTCCTTCGCTTTGTTGAACTTTCCCGAAGCCTCGTACATGGCACCGAAGTGATTGTAGGCCGTGGCGTACGTGGGGTCGAGCTGAACCGCACGCTGGTAGCAGGCGATCGCCCGCGCGTCGGTTCCCTGGTAGTCATACAGATAGGCCAGATTAAACTGGCAGGAGGCGTCCTCCGGCGCCAGTTTCGCGGCCGCCTCGAATTCGGTGATCGCCCGATCGAGGTCATGCTGATGCCGGAACAACGCCCCAGCGCGCTTGTGCGCAAACGATTCCAGGGTAGGGGCGGGCAACGCGGGGTGCCTCAAGCGCAGCGCCAGCTCATCGCCGAGGTACTTATAGCTGAGCGGGGTGAATCCGCCTTCCACGGAGTAGGCGATCGTGACGAAGTCGGACCGGATTCCCTGCCGGGTGAGGGCGGCGATGAGCTCCTCTGGCCAGATCCACGGCAATTGTTTCCAGCAATCATCGCTCGCGCCGGCGTCGTCCGCGAATTCGGTGGTCAGAAAGTCCGTGTCAATGTCCAGCAGCACGGGTTCCGACAGGGAGGGAAGATCGGAAAGGCCGCAGGTGGTGACCGGCCGACCGTGGATCACGGCGGTGATCCGGCGAGGCTCCACCCGGACGTCGGTGAAGTCCCGGGGATTCAGGGTGCTCCAGTTTTGAAACAGACGGGCGATGGTCCGATGCGACTGCGGAGTGGAAAGCGCCGAGTCCGGGAGGACCCAATAGAATTCCCGCACGAGCCCTTCCCGGAGTGCCGGGGAGACATAATTGCCGATGTGGACCAGCTCGCGCTGGCTACGGTCATCCAGGTTCCAGAGCACGCGCTCGTTCAGCATGGCGTCAACCTGGTCGAGGCTCTGCGCGTTCAGGAGGTCGCGAGGATTCTGGTCGGTAATCCAGTCCCAGTCAATGTGGGCATCGATGTGGATCAGGATTCTTTCCCGGAGCTCCGCCCGCCTCCAGGCATCATAAGCTCCGTCGTGATTCTCCATGAGGAGCACGGTTGGGATGGGGGAGACCCCGACCAAGGGGGAGTTCGAGGTTCCGCTCGCTCCTTCCCGGTCGCACCGGGAGGTGGTGGAATTGACCGACAAGCCAGACGCGGCGGAATGAGGCATGGAACATCCTTCGGGAGCCTGGGGGCCGAGGACCGCTCGGTGCACGGGATGGTCTCGGGGGGTATGCTAGGCTCCCGCTTCCTGGCTGTCAAGGTGACGGTCTCGGGAAGGAAACCCGACGATCGCATAACATCGGGCCCAATCAAGCTCCCGCACGATCGCGCCGCCGCCCATCAGTTCTGTCCGGAGTTCCTCCTCGTCCTGAAAGGCGTGCTGGAAATGTCCCCATTGGCACCGATCGCCTGGTTGATAGCCGTGGTTGGTGGCGGGGAGTCGGGCCAACAGGGTATTGAGGCGAACCAACGCGGCCCGAATGCGGGAAGACTGTGTCCCTTCGGGGATAAAACTGAGGATCAACAGTCCATTGGGTTTCAACAGGCGGCCCAATTGGCTGAGCCATGACCGACGACGCGCGGTTCCGGGGGTGGCGCTGTACATGTTCCCCGGCACCACAATGGCCTCGAAACTTGCGGGGACGTAGGGCAGCGCCAAGAAATCAGCCTGAAGAAAATGGGCGGGTAACCTGTGCGCCCGGGCCAATCGCGTCGAGAGGCGCACCGCCCCCGGGTCGGCGTCCATCCCGACGACCGTGAGGCCCCGACTGGCACTCGCGGCGGCTTCGAGACCCCATCCGGACCCTACGATCAGCAAGGTTCCGGAGCGGATTCCGTACCGGCTCAAAAGAGCTGTTTCCCAGGTATTGAGGTCATAATCGGGTGTGTTTAAGACGGGAGGGGCGATCCGTGTCCGATAGACTTCGCGGTAGTACGCCTTGACCAGGGCGGTGAGGCGTGCCGGCGGCAACAGCACCGGCAAGAGTCCGTGGAAGAAATGGGCACACTCGGAACACAGTTCCGCCAACCACTGGAATACTCTCGCCAGCAGGAGAGCGAGTGTGCCGATAAACTGCATCATCCGAGGCGCGAACCCGTTGTCTGACCGTGAGTCCGAAGTCGAGGGTGATCGCGATCGCGTGCCATGCACGGTCGCCGCGTCTCGGCGGCTGACGGTGGCCAATCAGGACGAAGCGGACAGGACCGCGAAGCCATTGATCCAATTCAGGTCGACAATGCGGGCCCCCGTGGTCAGCAGCTCGCTCCGGATGTCATCCTCATTCGGAAACAAATGGTGGAAATGTCCCCAACGCCAGTCATCCGTCGGTTGATACGTGTGGTTGGTGCCCGGCAACTTCGCCAGCCAGTGGTTGATTCGCTGATTCAACTGTCGACGGCGGGAGACCGGATCGTGGTCGGACGGGAAGGTGAGCATCAGCAGGCCGGTTGGCGTGAGCAACCGGAGGAGGTCAGCGAGCCAGGTTTGTCGCCGTGACGATCCGGGAATCGAGCTGTACATGCAGGTTCCCAGGAGGATAGCGTCGAAGGTTCCGAATCGATAGGGCAGCCTGAGAAAATCGGCCATGTGAAAGTGAGCCGATACTTTCCGATTCCTTGCCAAAAGCACGCCACCACGCAAGGCAATGGGGTTGTGATCCACGCCGACCGTGGCCAGGCCCCGCCGAGCGAGTGCGATGGTCTGGAATCCCCACCCGCAGCCCAGGATCAAGACGGTGCCGGTACGGAGGTCGTAGGCGTCCACCATGGTAGCTTCCCAACTGGGGAATTCGTCATCGTGTGATTCGACGATTCTGGGGAGGAGCCGCTCGCAGTAGAGCGTGTCGTAGTGGTCCTTGACCAGGGTGATGAGTCGTGGAGGGGCGAGCAGCGCAGGCAGGAATCCCTTGAGAACATCGGAGGCATCCTGGAGCAAGGTCCCGAGCGATTGAAGGATTCTTGCGATGACCCAGATGATCGAGCCGAGGAATGGCATGGTGGAGTGTTCTGGGGTTGTGCGACGCCGTGCAGCGGTGCCTGTCAGTACCATTGCCGGGAGAGCCTGTCAAGGCGTTCTTTCTGGTTGACGTCTTGGCCTCCTCGTCCTACTATTCGGGACCCGTGAGGGAAGTAAAAAGCTGAAAGCTAGCAGCTCTTAACTGATCACTGATAACGGATCACGCATCACGGCTTACGCCGATGGCCATCTGGAACAGTTTTCGCGACGATGACTACCTCAGCTTGGTGCCTTGGGCACGGTTCGACCTGGTGAGTGAGGGAGCGCCCAGTCCGTTTTCCTTTGTCGGCGGAGTGGCGCCTGAGGTCGTGGCCAGTCTTCATGAGGCCCATCGGGTTCTGAACAACTCGGTCGAAGCGGCAATCACCGACGTGTTCGAGGGAAGATCGGCGCTGCAGGATCCCGCTTTCCGTGCACTGGTGGAAGACGCTTACGCCGAGCTCGTGCAATCGCGCGCGGATCTGCGGCAGCACATCCGGTGCGGGCGCGACTTCGACGGGACCTTCCGATGGGAGTTTCCGATAGACCCGTCCCAACGCCCTCGGGTGAAATTTTCCGGGCTACAGCTCGTAAACGGGCTGACCAAGCAGGCCACGTCCTTCGACTTCGACCGGCCGATGACGCCCGCGGTGGGAAAATTGCTGGGAGTTCTGGACGGCACACACCGGATGGCGGAGGTGCAGCAGGTGCTGGCCTCTGTCGGCCCTGACTTGGAGCCCAGGCTGGTGCATCTGTTGGAGGCGCTGAAAGAGCAGCAGTGCATGGCCACCTCCGCGCGGTCTTCGGTTGGCGCGTACTGGCTGGCCAACACTCATGATCGCGACGTGGTTCACCTCGGCCATGCCGGTCTTGCGTACCGGCTGGGGGATGAGTTCTTGTTCTTCGACCCATGGCTGGTCCCCTGGTTTGCCGAAGCGCCGATGCCCTCTCTCTGGTGCGGGTTACTGCCGAAACCGGCCGCGATTTTCCTGACCCATGAACACGGCGACCATCTGGATCGACGAACCCTGCTTCAGATGCCTAAGGATGTCCCGGTCATCGTCCCGAGCCGGAGGAATCGCCGAGCTCTCTATTACGACTATCGCATGGTGCTGGGGGAACTTGGCTTCAGCCAGATCATCGAGCTTGCCCATGGGGAGCGCTGGCCGTTCGACGGCGGCGTGGTGGAGGCGCTCCCGTTTTTTGGAGAAGACCCCTGCGATCTCGAGCTGCCCAGAAATTGCTACCTGGTGGCCGATCGTGGCCGTAACACCCTGGTGCAGGCAGACAGTGGGCCAACCAATGACGGCCGATCGGCGGTGAAGGAGGGCGTGATTGAGGATCTCGTCCGGAGGAACGGGCCGGTCCTGACCGTGTTCGCCTCGCAGCAGCAACTCTTCGAAGTACGGGCCCGCTCGGTGTCCGCCTGCTTGTCTCCACCAGGACGTTGGCTGGAACGTGGTGAAAATGGCTATCTCACCAACGCCTATCTGGAGCAAGTGGCGGTATCAGCGAAGGCCCGCCTGTTCGTCTCCTATGCGACCGGGGGTGCTGCTTGGCTTCCGGACAATCTCCCATTTGTGTTCGGCCCCGGGCGGCCGGCCGGGAGGGCTTTGCTCACCGCCTACTGGGAACCCATGGAGCGGCTCGGCGAACTGTTGCGCCTTCAGGGATGCAGCTATCATTATAGTCGTGCGCTGGATGTCTTCCGGGCAACCCCAGATGGCGGGGTTCAGGTGGTGGACGGATCAGAGCGATTCGATCCAAGCCGCCTGTTCGGCGTGGACAGCGGCGGATAACTAACAAGGCTGAGGTATGAGGACTGAGGACTGAGAGGGTGGGGAGGAGACAGGAACAAATTCCTGAGTTTCCTGCACCAACCTCAGTCGTTAGTCCTGGATGAGCGATGACCGTGTGGGACAAATTCCGCGACGACGAGTATATCGGGCTTGCGCCCTGGACCAGTCTTGAACTGGTGAGCGTGGAACCGCGTTGCCCCTTCCCGTATCTGGGGGGGGTGGCGCCGGAAGTGGTTACCAGCCTGCATGAGGCGCATGGGCTGCTACGGAACGCCGTCGAAGACGTGGTAGGCGAAGTGCTCTGCCGGGGCATTCGTCAGGGAGATCCCTCGCTCAGACCTCTGATGGAAGACGCCTATGCCGAGGTGGTGCACTCCCGCGCCCATCTCCGGGCGCACATTCAGTGCGGGCGCGAACCCGACGGAAGGTTCCGGTGGGAGTTTCCGCTGGACCACCGGCAGTCAGCCACCGTCACGTTTACGGGACTGGCGATCGGGAACACCGTCACCAAAGGGACGACGTCCTTCGAGTTCGACAGGCCGATCTTGCCCGGCATCGGGAAGGTTCTCGGGAGCCTGGACGGTACCAGCCGGGTGGGCGAGGTGCGGGCGACTGTCGCCGCGTTCGGTCCGGACCTGAGTGACGAGCTTGAACGCTTTCTGGAGGTGGTAAACCAACAGGAGTGTCTGACAGCATCTACATGTGCGTCGGTCGGCTCCCAGTGGTTGTCCGAGACCCGCGACCGCGATGTGGTCCATCTCGGCCATGCGGGCCTCCTGTACAGGCAGCAGGACCGGTTCTTTCTATTCGATCCCTGGCTGATGCCCTGGTACGCCGCGGTACCGGTGCCCTCCTTGTGTCACGCAGTCCTGCCGCGGCCGGCTGCCTTGTTCCTGACCCATGAGCACGACGACCACATGAACTCCAGAACGCTGCTCCAGATGCCGAAACACATCCCGGTCATCGTCCCGAGCCAGAGGAATGGCCGAGCCCTCTATTACGACTACCCCTCGATACTTCGGGAGTTGGGGTTCCAGGAGATCATTGAATTGGCCCACGGGGAACGCTGGACGTTCGACGGCGGAGCCGTAGAGGCGGTGCCGTTCTACGGAGAAGATCCGTGCGACCTCCAGCTACCCCGCAACTGTTACGTGATCGCGGATCGGGGTCGCAACACGTTGGTGCAGGCGGACACCGGGCCGAGCAACGACGGTCGATCGGCGGTGAAGGATGGGATCATCGATGATCTGGTCCGACGGTACGGGCCGATCGCGACGATCTTCGCGTCACAACAGCAGACCAGGGAGGTGCGGGGACAATCGGGGTACGCATATCTGTCCCATCCGGGTCGGTGGTTGGAGACGGGGGAAAGCACGTCTGTGAATCTTCGCGATTGCGTGCGCTTGGCGGCGAGCACCAAGGCTCGCCTGTTCGTCTCCTATGCGACCGGTGGGGCCGACTGGTTTCCGGAGCATGTGGCCTGGCTGATCCGGCCCGGCAAGCCGGCTCGGAACGCGCTCACGACAGTCACGACAGAGCCGTTGGAGAAGCTGGAGGAGCCGTTGAAGGAGCTGGGGTGCCGGTATCACTACAGCTATGCCTTGGACCTTTATCGCGAGACCTCTGACGGAGGCACCGCCGTGGTGGCGGAGACCAAGGCGTTGGATCCGCTCCGGATGTTTGAGCGCGATCACGGGGATCATCCGCTGCTGCAAAAGGTGAGGGAAGGCCGGCAAATGGCTGAGAGCTGATAGCTAAGAGCTTAGGGCCGGAACGGGGAGCCGCCCCCTGGCCCTTAGCTCTAAGCCCTTAGCCATGAGTTGTGAGCTCATGAAATGATTGATGGCAAAAAAGTGGTGACGGTCCTGCCCGCCTACAACGCGGCGGCCACGTTGAGGGCGACTGTAGCTGATCTGCCACTCGGGTTGGTGGATGAAGTCCTCCTGGTGGATGACGGCAGCCTCGATCAAACTGTGGCCGTGGCCAATGAGCTGCGCCTGCGCGCGTTCGTGCACCCGCGTAACCTGGGATACGGCGCCAACCAGAAGACCTGTTACCGCGAAGCCCTTCGGGCAGGGGCCGATATCGTGGTGATGGTCCATCCAGACTATCAGTATTCCCCCAGGTTAGTCGGGGCGATGGCCGCGATGGTGGCGAGCGGGGAATATGATGTGGTCTTGGGTTCCCGTATGCTGGGGGGCACCGCGTTGGCCGGTGGGATGCCTCTCTACAAGTACATCGCCAACCGTGTTCTCACCGTCGTTCAAAACCTGTTGCAATGGACCAGGCTCTCGGAATACCACACAGGGTTTCGCGCCTACAGCCGAAAGGTCTTGGACACGCTCCCCTTGGCAGAAAATTCTGACGACTTCGTGTTTGACAACCAGATCCTTGCCCAGGCGCTGGTCTTCGGATTTCGCGTCGGAGAGATGAGCTGTCCCACTCGGTACCGCCCGGATGCCTCATCAATCAATTTTCTCCGGTCGGTGAGGTATAGTCTCGGAGTGCTCAAGACCGCTCTGTGCGTGTTCGGCAAGCGCGTGGGGCTGTGGGATCCCCGGTTTCTATCTCCGAAGGGTCGCTCCTTGTCGACCATGCCTGCTACATCTGTTAAGCTCTCCGAAGAGTCTTCGGAACAATCCCGCGAAGGAGCGAGGCGCCCAGTAGGGGAGCGCCGGTGAACGACGGACAGCCCGAGGCAGGCCCGTTGGCTGCTTTGAGTGCTCCGGTCTTCTGGCGCGGCCCTGTGCTTCTCGGCAGCTTTGTGGCGGTGTTATGGGCCGGGCTGTTGCTCTATTCTCAGACGCTGGCCTGGCGTGGAGATGAAGGCTTCCATCTCCTCGCCGCGCAGTTGGTCGCGGCCGGCAAGCGACCCTATCTCGATTTTTTCTACCAGCACGTCCCCCTCCATATTATCGTGACAGCGGGGTGGTTTCGCCTCTTCGGGGACACGTGGCGCAGCGCGCACGCCCTGGCCGCGCTGTTCACCGGAGCAACACTCCTGCTGATTGCTCAATTCGTCTATGCCCGCACGTGGAATCCTGTCTGGAAGGTCCCGGCGGCGTGCGCTGCGGCCATCCTGATCGGTTTGCATGCGGAGGTCATCCAAACCGGGACGGTCGCGATGGGCCTCGGCCAATGCCTGTTCCTGAGTACCGCCGCCTTTCGTTCGGCGATCCAGGCGGCCCGTCGAGATGGAGTTTCGTGGTGTTTTGTGGCTGGAGTTTGTGCCGGGGGCGCGGCGGCGTCTTCTCTCTTGGCGGCGGCGGTCCCGGTGATCCTTCTGCTCTGGATTGTGCATCAAGCGCCGCCCGGAAGCGGAGGTCGCCTGGCCGTCTGGTTCATAACCGGTGCCGTCCTCCCGTTTCTACCATTGGTATGGTTGGCGATCGAGGGGCCCGGGCAAACCTGGTTCGACGTCGTGGCCTATCATCTGTATTACCGGCAAACCACGGCCGGGACTTGGGTGGCACAGTTCTGGGATGACTTGAAAACCGCGTACGAGGTCTGGCTAGAAACGCCCCAAGGCCTCATGCTCATCCTGCTCGGAGGACTCGGGCTTCTCGTTGTTGCGGGGATGGAGCCAGGGGAGCACCCAGAGCGAGCGGAGTGGATGTTGTGCGGGTGGTTGGCCGGTGGAGTTGGGCTCTTCCTGTCCTGCACGGCCCCGCTGTTCAGCCACTATTTTATCCTGGTCATTCCCTTCCTGAGTGCGTTAGGAACCCTGGGGCTCTCCGCGCTCGGATCCTGCCTCAGCCCTGAAAAGCGGCCCGTGTGGCTCCTGTGCTTCGTCACCGCCTTCTTTGCCCTGGGCCTGATCAAGCCGACGTATCGTTTGTTACGTGGGGATCTGCAGCGCTGGTCGGTCTACGACGAGGTGGCGCGCGAGGTGAACCGGGTCACGCCTCCAGCAGAGCCAGTCTGGGCCTTCGACGAGTTTGTGTATTTCTTCACGCACCGAATTCCACCGGCCGGGCTGGAGAACGTCTATGCTCAGAGCCTGTCGCTGCCCCCGGATCTGGCGGCAAGGGTCCGAGCGGTTCCCCTGGCTCAGTTAGAGTCGTCCCTGACAACGGGTCGGTATGCCACGGCGGTGACGGAATCCGACCAAGACGCGATAGCACGATTGGGTTTGGCCTGCCGGTATCGTGGACAGACCCGGATTGCGGGGTATGAGATTTTCTGGAATCCTACCGAACCGGGAGAACGGAAGCGCGATTGCTGATGGACAGGATCGAGGCATCAGCGCGGGAAATGGTCCCGCGTTCCTCGTTTGCGCTCATGTCCGTGGTGGGGATCCTCACGGCCGGCCTGGTGGCCTACTCCCAATTCCTCGCCCTATACGGCGACGAAGGGTTCCATCTCCTCGCTTCCCAGTTGATTAACGCAGGCAAGCGTCCGTATCTCGATTTCTTCTACCAGCACGTTCCACTCTATGCCTACCTCAACGCCGGCGTGTTCCGGATCGTCGGTAACAGTTGGCGAGTGCCGCACGCGATCTCGGCGCTGTGTTCCGGCGCGGCCATCTGGCTGGCCGCCGGCTTTGTGCTCCAGCGTGTGCAGGACCGGCATTGGCGGTTGCCGGTGGCCATGACGGCGGCCCTCTTCATCGGGTTGAGCGCGCTGGTGATCCCGTACGGTACGGTCGGCCATCCATTCGGATTGTGTCTCCTCCTGACGGTCGCCGCGTTCCGAATGGTGATCCTCGCCGTGAAACGGAACCGCAGCTGGCTGGCGGCGCTGGCCGGCCTGTGCGCGGGGACCGCCGCCGCCTCCTCCCTGCTCACCGCTCCCGTGGCGCCGATTCTGTTGTTCTGGATGCTGCGTCACAATCCAGCCGGCACACGCTGGCACAAGGCCGTCTGGTTCCTCGGAGGCACGCTACTTCCATTTCTTCCCCTCCTGTGGTTGGCAATCCAGGGACCCCGCCAGGTCTTCTTCAATGTCGTCGAATACCACCTCTTCTTTCGCCAACGGTATCAGGCGACGGTCTGGGCGAATATCCTGGACGATGTTCGAACCCTGTTTGACCTCTGGCTGGGCACCACGCAGGGGCTGCTGCTGATCCTCATGGCCGCTCTGGGGTTGCTGTTCTTGGACGAGCGCGATGAGTGGGCGCCGGCCGAACGGGCCGAATTATTCCTGTGCGGTTGGTTGGCGGGTGGGTTGGGCGTGTTCCTGTCTTGTACGTATCCGGTGTGGAAACAGTATTTCATCCTCGTGATCCCGTTTCTCGGCATTCTGGCGGCGATGGGCGTGTACGGGCTTGGGACTAGAGTATGGGTGTCCTCGGGACGGCCGGCCTGGCTCGCGCTCTCGGTCGTCCTGTTGTTCACGCTCGGGTTGGCCAGGCCGGCGATCTCCATGGGCCAGAACCTCCAGTTCGTCTCAAAACGTTGGCAGCATGTGGAGGCCATTGCCCGGGCGGTCAATGAGGTGACCCCCGCGGAACAAGACGTGTATTGCTATGACGAGTTCGTCTTTTTCGTGTCCGGACGCATTCCCCCTACCGGCCTGGAGAACTCCTTTTCTCGGGATGTGCAGTTACCGCTGCGGCTCGCTGAACTCCTGCGCGTGCGGTCCCCTGACCAGCTCGACCAGGACCTAGCCGCCGGGCGCTTCGCCACGGTGGTCGTCGAATATGATGACCCAAAGGTCGAAGCCTTTGAATTGCCTCATCGGTACGCGGGGCATACACGGATCGGCACGGTGGAGATCTTCTGGGGCAGGGTGGAGGGCGAGAAGTAGGATGGGTAGTGCGCGCGTAACGCTTGCGACCGTGGTGGCGGCCGTCACGGTGGGGCTCGTCGTCTACTCCCAAACGATCGCCTTTTATGGTGACGAAGGTTTTCACCTCCTCGCCGCGCTCCTGATCAGCGCAGGCAAGCGGCCATATCTGGATTTTTTCTATCAACACGTGCCGCTCTATGCCTATCTGACTGCCGGGTGGTTTCACTTCATCGGCCAGGGGTGGCGGAGTGCCCATCTGTTGTCCGCGCTGTACACGAGCGCGGCCATCTGGTTGGCAGCCGGATTGGTGTGTGCGCTGGTGCGCGACCCCGCTTGGCGCGCTCCCGCCGCCGTGATTGCGGCGCTCCTGTTCGGCCTCCACGCCGGGGTGATTCAATACGCCACCGTGGGCCACCCCTACGGCTTCTGTCTTCTTCTGATGATGGCCGCTTTTCGCTTGACGATCACCGCGGTCCATCGGGAGCGCCCGTGGTGTTCGGCCGGAGCCGGGCTGTGCGCGGGAGCTGCGGCCGCGTCGTCTTTACTGGCGGCTCCGGTCTTACCGATTTGTTTCTTCTGGATGCTGCGCCATCACCAGGTCGGCGATCGTGGGGGCAAGGCGATCGGGTTTCTGGCAGGCGCCGCGATCCCGTTCCTTCCCCTGTTGTGGCTGGCCGCGCAGGGATTTCGCCAGACGTGGTTCAACATTCTTGAATTTCATGTCTTCCATCGTCGAGAATCCCTGCCTGGGACGATCGTGTCGGACCTGAGGATGTTGGCCTCGCTGTGGTTGGAATCGCCCCAGGGATTGGTTCCGGCCCTGCTGGCAGCAGTGGGCTGGCGCTTCTCTCATGACCAGACCGACTGGGACCCCGCGCGACGGGCGGAGGTAGCCCTATGTGCCTGGCTGACCCTGAGCCTGGGGATTCTGGCCGCCTGCGCGCTCCCGACTCACCCTGCGTACTTCGTGCTGATGATCCCCTTTCTCAGCATCCTGGCCTCGGTGGGAACCTACGCCATCGGATCCAGAGTCTCGTGCCCGGACCGGCCTGTCTGGGTGGTCCTGTTGGTGCTCGGCCTCTATGTGGCGGGGCTGGCGAAACCGGCCTATCAGATGGGGAAGGATCTCGATGTCTTTATGAACCGCTGGCCGTCTCGGGTCGATGTGGCCCGAGAAGTCAATCGAGTCACACCCGAGGGCGAGGAGGTTTGGGCAGACGAATTTATCTATGTCGCTGCCGGACGAGTGCCACCGTCCGGCCTGGAGAGCTTTTATCCGTATGACTTGAGGCTGCTGCCCGCCTCCGAGGTCCCCATCAAACTTGTTCCGCAGTCACAACTGGACGCATGGCTGGAGGCCGGACGTTTCGCAACCGTCGCGATCGAGGCAGAGGATCCGCGGATCGGCGCGCTGGGCTTACCCCGTCTGTACTCCAAGAGAACTCCGGTGCACGGATACGACATCTTCTGGGAACGTACAAACCAGCGCTGAGCGACTGAAAATTGCGAATTGCGAATTTCGGATTGCAAATTTGGGGTTGTGGATTTTGGATTGCGGAGCGAGTTAAGCCGAGTTGAACAATCCGAATTCCAAAATTCGAATTTCGCAATGCAACATCGAGAACTCAGCCCTTCCTGAAGGATTCGGTAAGGATCGCGGCGGCGTCGGCGGCGCCGGTTGCAGGGGGTGGAGGTTCGGCCGGCTTGGGCGCGCGACTGGCGGCATCCAACGCCTGTTCCCATCGCCCTGCGGTAAAGTTATCGAAGGACAGCTCGACAGCGCGCCCGTAGCGGTGGGCGTAGTCGACCAAAGCCTCTTCGTCCGCAAAATTATACCGCCTCACGTAGACGAGCGGTTTGGAGCGTGCCACGGACTCGACGACCGTACTGTAGCCGGGTTTCGAGATGATGAGGTCGGCCGAAGCCATTAGCGAGTCGAACGCAAAGGGAAGGGAAGAAACCGGGTAGATTCGGAGTAACCCTTTTGGCACGGGGCCGCTCACGATGAACCGGTATCCACGGAGGCTCTCGAGCCGGTCGAAGGGGAGCGAGTCGAGGGCAATGCCGCCGAAGGCGATCAACGCGACGCGCTCAGACGGGTTCGCACCAACCGCCTTTCTCAGCCCGGACTCTTCCGATCCCAGCGTACTCGCGACGGCCCCCACGTCCAGGACCTTCCTGAAGGCGGGCAGGGGGATCCCGGGAGCCAGCCGGATCATGACGTCGGCCAACCCGTAGGATCGTTCGATGTGTCGGACGACCGCCCGTTGGTCCCCCCGTGCTGGCTCGCCGGCTGAGAGCAAGAGCGTGAGGACTTGATCCCAGGATAAATTGCTGACCCCGGCGGTCGGAACCCCGGCAGCCACGCCCGCCTCGACGGCCAGGTGGGAGATGTCCGACAGCACAAGATCCGGCGCAGCGGACCGGATCACGCGCGCTTCGTCCTGGACCTTTTGCTCCCAGCCCGCGTGGAAACGCGCGTGCGCGGCCCACGTCGCCTCCACATCGATCTTCAGCGGGCTCTGCTGCACGCATCCGATATCCTGTGTGGACGGGCTCAACTCCCACTTCAGTCTGAGGCGGCCTTGGAAAAACCACCGGGGGACCGCTGTCCGCAAGACGGCTGAGAGACCCGGGACCCGCCCAGCCAGCTCGTTCAGGACCGGCACCACCTGCGCGGCATGGCCGAACCCATGGCCCGAGATGGAACACCAGATCAACGGCATGGATCATTCCGGGCACCCGCTCACCCTGTCCTCTCCCCCTCGTCGAGAGGGGGAGAGGTGAAGGTGAGGGGGAGTGACGGCGGTGGGGCTTTTCAACATCAACCGGGAAGCATCCGGTGGCTCTGGTAGCTCATGATGCCGAGGAAGCCGGCCAACCCCAGATAATAGAGCGCGTAGTTCACGCGAGTCGAGGCTGGCACGTCATAATAACGCTCCGGCATCTGCATGGGTCCATCCTTTCGGATCGTGGACCAGAGGTGGGGAAGAGCCAGGACGGCGATCAGGAGCAGCATCGGGCTGGAGTTCCAGAGAAACAGGGCGATGAGAATCGGCACGCCGGCCCACCAGACCTTCGGCGAGATGATCGCCGTGATGCGGCCCCCGTCCAGCGGCGAGAGCGGGATCAGGTTGAAGAGGTTCAGCATGAATCCCGCATAGGCCAGCGCCAGCAGGAGGCGGCTCTCGTAGGACTCCGCCGCGTAATAGCAGGCCATCGAGGCGAGGGTGCCCGCCACGGGTCCGGCGATGCCCACGTAGGCCTCCGTTTCCACGTCGTGCGGCAGATCCTTGAGTTGGATCCAGGCGCCCACGAATGGGATGAACGTGGGCGCGCCCACGTTCAAGCCGCGCTGGCGCGCCGCCAGGAAATGGCCCATTTCATGAAGGAAGATCAGCAGGACGAACCCAACTGAATAGCGCCATCCAAACACGAACGAGTAGGTGACCATGGACAGCAGCATGGTCCCGCCGGAGAGCGCGATCTTGCCCAGCTTTCCGGCGGACAGCAGGAGCAGGAGCCATTTCATGGATGGGGTGACGCCTTACGCTGCAGACGGAGCCCCGCGTCGCTTTTTCCATATTTTGGCCACGAGCGCGCTGACTCCGATCACGAAGAGCACGATCAGCTTTTTGCCCGCGATCACGATCGGGACGATCAAGGCCCAGAGCTTGGCCAGGAGCCCCGTCTTGGCCGCGGCACCGGCAATGAGGGCCGCAAGGCCAACGGCCGCAACCTTGTCGGTGGCGCTGTTGAAATCGGCGTACCGTTTCCCTTCCACGAAGGTCAGATTGGCCAGTAGGGTCTGGGTATGGGGTTTGAGCTTGGGCAATTCCTCCAGCGGCCCGACCATGTTCATGCTCAGGTACCCGTGGCGTCCGAGCGCCAGCGTGTTGTAATTGACGCCGCCCTTCCCCTCGTCAAGAGCTGAGATCGCCCAGACGACTTTGTTGCTCGCCTGATCGTACGTGGGTTTCTGCTCCCAGCCCCTGATGATCAAGGGAGGAATGCCGAGTTCCTTGCGCTTGGCATTAGCTTCGTCAGTCCCAGCCTTGATGTCCGCGAGCAACGCATCGGCATCCCAACTCTTTGCGTCGTCATCCTTGATGTAGCCGGTCTCCTGGTATCGGATGACCACGAACCAGGTGTCACCCCCCGTGGCATTGGCGGAGGCGACGAGGCCCAACTCTTCGCCGGACGGAAAGTTGCCCATGGCCGTCAATGCACGCTTCGTATCGGCGGGACCCAGAAACCGGTAGCCTTCGGGCAATTTGAGCACGGCCTGATCGCCCAGTCTGACATCCACCGGCCCGCCCTGCCAGGCATACGGTGAGTTGGCTTCCTGTGCTATCGCGGAAGAGAAGGCGATGACGACACTGGCGCAGAGGAGGCTGCACACGAGGATCCGCGGAAAGGCAACGGACTGGAACAGTCGCAGTGGCGTCATGGCGGAGCGCTCCTTTCTCGTGATGGCGTTACAGCACCAGGATAAAATGTTCCGTGGTGAGCGGCTCACCCGCAACAGGCGCGAGGCGGCACGATCCCTGCTAGAGGCAAGTCTCTCACTGAAGGGGTGAAAAAGCAAAACGAATCGTTTGCGCGGCGGCCGCTAATCGCCGGAACTTTCGGGCTCCGTCGGGGGGATATTGAAGTGCAGCTCCAAATCGAATTCGTCGATCAACTCGTTGGCCGTCTGATACCCCTCTCCTGATCGCACCTCGCTGATCACGAGGTCGATCATGGGCGCGGCTTTGGAGCCGAACTGATCGATCGCGGCCTGGATCCGTTGGCGAGCCTCATCGGTAGTCATCGGGACTCCATGGATGGGTAGCGAATAGCTGAGGGCTGATAGCTGAGAGCCGGTGGCTCAGAGCCGAGAAATTGCTGATAGCTAAGAGCTAAGTGCCGAGAGCCAGAGCAGACCCTTAGGTCTCAGTGGTCAGTTTCCGGCGCGACCTACAATTCCCAATTCGAATTTCGAAATTCGCAATTCTATCTGGCCCTCAGCTCTCAGCTCCAAGCCCTTAGCCCCGCTGGCAGTGGTTCTTTGACGGGACCACGCAGATGAACCGGACCGGCGCACCGGGCTGGGCGACGAAACAGTGTGTCTCATTCGGCGCAATGAAGACCGAATCCCCGGCAGTGAATGGAGTCTCCTTCCCCTCCGTCCGGACGATGCCGTTGCCACTGAGGATAAACACCTCATGCTCCCACTCGTGGGAATGAAACGGGGTGCTCAATCCGGGCTGCACGTCGAAAACACGGAGCGAGAAGTTCGGGGCCCCGTCTTGGGCGGTGATCATCTCTCGCATTTCCACCCCGGCCGGTGTTCCACTGTAGGTCCCCGGTTTCACCTCGGCATAATGTTTGATGACCATGGTTTCCCCCATCTCCGCTGAAACTCGTGGAGTCGTACGGTCAACTTGAAATTCGACTGGCGCCTGCTGCGCTCTCAAGGCTGACCATAGGCGAACGACCGTTGATCAGAAGTGATGCCCTTCATAGCATGTTCGGCTGTGGGGAAACAAGCGTCGCTGGAACTTCCTCCTGGAGACGTTCTATGCTATCAGGCCGTGGCATCCTGCAGGCGGTAAGTGAACGCTGATCGCCGAGAAATTGCTCATAGCTGAGAGCTTAGAGCCTGCAATTTGCTGAGAGTCGATAGCTGAGTGCCGAGAGCCAGAGCAGACCCTTAGGTCTCAGTGGTCAGTTTCCGGCGCGACCTACAATTCGCAATTCGAATTTCGAAATTCGCAATTCTATCTGGCCCTTAGCTCTAAGCCAGTTATCTCCCGTGACTTCCCATGTCCGAGGAACATCGACACAAGGCGAGAATCTTTCTGCACCGCGGTGATCTCACTCAGGCGCGCCTCTGCTATGAGAAGGCCGTCGAAAACGACCGAGCGGGAGGAGACGACCAAGCGCTCTCGGACTCACTGGGCAACCTCGGCAACGTGTGCGCAATGCTCGGCGCGTATGAAGAAGCGGAGCGCTGCTACCGGGAAGTCCTGGCCATTCAGCGCGCCCAGCAGAACCTCCATGCCGTTGGCCAGACGTTGGTGAACTTGGGCAACCTGCACGCGGAGGCCGGCCGGCCCGAGAAGGCACGACCCTTTTATCTGCAAGCGCTCGATCTGCTCGAGCCGCTCCAGGATCATCGCGCGCTCGGTATCCTCTATGCGAATCTGGCATTGCAAGATGCAGCGGAGGAGCAGACCGATGAGGCAATCACTAAATTCAAGAAGGCGTTGGAGTACCACCGGCTCGCCGGAGACGAAGAGGCCTTGGCGGTCACGTACAGCCAGCTCGGGAAAACCTTTCTGTCCGCTGCTCGTCTCCAGCAGGCCGAACGGTGTTTAAACAACGCTTCGGAGCATTTTATCAAGCTGGGCAAAGAGCCGGGAGAAGCGGGGGCGCTCCGGTTGCTGGCCGGAATTTATGAGCGGACGGGCGACCGCCTGGCGGCCATTCGCTGCCTGGAGCGAGTGGTGTTGCTCGATGGCCGGTACGCGCTCCCTCAAAAGCGAGAAGACGCTGAGCACCTGGCTCGGCTTCGCAACAAGCCGCTCGAGAGCAGTAAGCAGTGAGGAGGAACGAGTGAGGCGGTAGGAGAACAGTTTGAATTTCGAATTGCGCAATTCGAATGCCTGTCATCCTGAGTGAAGCGAAGGATCAGCGAATCGTCAATCAATGAGACCCTTCACGGTGTTCAGGGTGACACACAACTGGAAACCACTTACTGAGAGGTTAGGGCAGGCTAATCCGTCGTTGGTCGACGGTCCACGGTCATTGGTCAAGGGTCTAGCGAAATGGCAGGGAGAGGTCACCATGTGATGCACGGCGCGTTCAGGGTTTAATTGCATTTTTTCCAATTTCCACTAATAATGCCGGCATGCACGTGTTCTGGATCACCCTTATTCTCGGGCTGCTGGTCTGCGGACCGACACAGGCTGGCGAGCGCACCGTTCAGGATCGTGAACCAATCACGGCCGTCGGAATCGGCCACCCGCCTCCAGATGCTGTCTCGGCGACCCAAGCTCGAGCCATGGCCGAACGAGCCGCGTTCGTTCGGGCCATGCGCGAGGCAGCCAAGCTGGCTGGGAAGCCCGTGCCACCGGCGTACAACGGGACCATTACGACCGGTGCCACGATTCAGGGATTCCGGGTGACCCGCATCACTGCTCTCCCCGACGGCGCCGTTGAGGTGGAAGTCACCGTCGCCCCGTCCGGGGTAACCCCCTAGCCCTTCTCCTGTCCAGCAACCACTGCCCCCCTGACCATGCTGACCCCTACCGGCCCTGAGCCTTGCCCGCCCTGAGTTCTACCGAAGGGTCGAAGGGGCCCTTGACCCCTGACTTCACTCTCCCCTAGACTCTGGCCTTGGTAGGGTACAAGGCAAAGTGACGTGATAGACCAGGGTGTTAAGATCGACCAGCTTGCCCAGGTGCTTCGGTACCATCAGGAGACGAAGCATCACTTTTTCCGCTATGCAAGGGCGCTCGGCTACCTGGACTGGAAAAACCAGCCGGATCCATTCCGCCGTTACGCAGGCGCCCCACTGGTGCCCTTGCCGATCCTGAAGTCCGATGCGGAGCCGCGCTCACCGTCTTACGAGGAGCTGTATGAACCTGGACGGGTAGTGAGCCAGCCTGTCTCCGTTCCTACCCTGTCGCGTTTTTTCGAATATACGTTGGCCATTTCAGCCTGGAAGCAGGCGGGTGAGACACGTTGGGCCCTGCGCGCCAACCCCTCGAGCGGCAATCTGCATCCCACCGAAGGGTATCTCCTCATCGGAAGCGTGCCCCGGCTGGCATCGTCTCCGGGGCTGTACCACTACGCACCGAAGGAACATGCGCTGGAGCGCCGGGCGGACTGGTCCGAGGTGGAGCTCGCCCGGCTCATGAACCCGTTCCCGCCGCACTCGTTTCTGTTCGGGCTTACCTCGGTGCACTGGCGGGAGGCCTGGAAGTACGGCGAGCGGGCCTTTCGGTATTGTCAACATGACGCTGGCCATGCCATCGGCGCGGCTCGCATCGCCGCGGCCACGCTAGGATGGCGTATGATGGTCCTGGAGGGTACGTCGGATGACACGGTGGCAGCGGTGCTCGGCGTGAACCGCGATGTGGATTTTGAAGGGGCCGAGCGCGAACATCCGGACTGCCTTGCGGTCGTCTGGCCGGCGGACAATGTGGGGAGCCAGTCTGAGCTGGCGCACCGATCCATGCCGCTATTCCTGGAGCCCGAGGCGACGGGCGAAGCGGTGCGGCGGAGATGGTATGGCCGGGCGAACCGGCTGAGCGTTGACGAACCGGTGCCCTGGGAGATTATCGACGAGGTCGCCGCGGCATCCTGGAAATCCGACACGGAGCGCGAACGGTCATCGGTCATCGGTCAGCGGTCGACGGTCACCGATCGACTGCGTCAGAAGGATCATGGTGGCGCCGGTAGCAAGACCGTTGGGGGGCCCTCGGCCGGGCAGATCATCAGGCAGCGGCGGAGCGCGCTCGCCTTTGATGGAAAGACATCCATCTCAGCCGGTAGCCTGTTCAGGATGTTCGGTCGCGTGGTGCCCCGTGTGGAGCGATCGATCGGAGAGCGCCCCATGCCCTGGGATGCGATCCCCTGGGAACCGACGATTCACTTGGCCGTCTTCGTCCACCGGGTGGTGGGTCTGCGCCCAGGTCTCTATCTACTCGTCCGAGACCCTGCGCAAGTGGACATGATCCGGAAGGCCATGCACGAGTCATTCGATTGGGCCATACCTCCCGGCTGCCCACCTGACTTGCCACTGTTTCTCCTGCAGGAAGGCGATGCGAGGCAATTGGCGGCGCAGGTCAGTTGTCACCAGGCCATCGCGGGCGATAGCGCGTTTGCCTTGGGCATGATCGCGGACTTCGAGACGGCCCTGCGCCGGCATGGCCCCTGGTTTTACCGGAGACTATTCTGGGAAACTGGAGTGATCGGGCAGGTGTTATACCTGGAGGCGGAAGCGGAGGAGGTCCGCGCTACCGGAATCGGGTGCTTTTTCGATGATCCCATGCATCAGGTGCTGGGAGTTCAGGACACGGCTTTCCAGTCGCTCTATCATTTTACGACCGGCGGTCACGTCGAGGATCCACGGCTGACGACATTGCCGCCTTACCCGGTCAGTGAGGAGTGAGGGGACTGGCTCGCCGATGCGGCGTGCCGTCCTTGGCCAAGGCGGGTGCCTGTCCCCGTAATGGGTGAGTGGGTGTTAGGCTTCACACGTGAGGAGAGCCCCCCTTTTTTCTCCTCTCCCCCCCTTCAGGGGTGGGGAGAGGGGAGGGTGAGGGGGGGGAGTTAGCGGTTGGCAGTTGAATGCCCAGGCTTTCTGTGAGAAGAGGTGGGCTCAATCGTCAATGAAACAATCTCTCAATAGAATGGCAATGGCCGCCATACTCATGGCGGCTCTCGGGTGCTCGGGCCCGAAGCCCATTCTCTACCCTAACGATCACTACAAACAGGTGGGGGAAGACGCGGCGCAGCGCGACATCGCCGAATGCCGCCAAATGGCCGAGGTGGCAGGTGCCAAACCAGAGAAGGGCAAGGCTGCCTCGGGGGCCGGAAACGTCGCCGGTGGCGCGGCCGTCGGGGCAGCCGGTGGCGCGGTGGGCGGGGCCGTCGTGGGGGCGCCCGGAACCGGCGCCGCGATCGGGGCTGCCAGCGGGGCCACGATGGGATTCCTCCGCTGGCTGTTCACGGCCCCGAAGCCCAGCTCAGCCCACGTGAACTTCGTCAACCGCTGTCTTCAAGAGCGGGGCTACGAGCCGATGGGATGGGAGTAACGGCCACCCTGGTGGCCGTAAATTTACAATTTCGAATTGCGAATTTAGAATTATAAAAGTAAAGCTAAACATTCATTATTCGAAATTCGTCTCACGCGGCATCTGAGCCTGGAATCGTTATTCTGAAACCTTTTACCCGTCACTCGTCACCCCTCGGCTAGGCTCGGGGTGACCCCGAGCCTGTCGAAGGGTCACGCATCACGGCATTCACAGAGGGAGGTGCCCATGCCGACATACTTTTCGCTCCTCAACTGGACAGATCAGGGGATCAAGAACGTGAAGGACTCGCCGAAGCGTCTGGATGGCGTGAGGAAGTGGGTCAAAGAACTGGGTGGTGACCTAAAGACTTTCTACATGCTCCAGGGAGAGCATGATCTCATGTGGATCATTGAGATGCCAAACGACGAGGCCGTCGGCAAACTGCTCCTCAAGATCGGCGCCGCCGGGAATGTCCGGACCACCACGATGCGGGCCTACTCGGAGGATGAATACCGCAAGATCATCGGAGGGCTACCCTGACCGATGCGCGGGGGAGCCGCAAGAACGAGTTTTCTCTTAATACTCGCGATGTCGGGGGTGTTGCTGACCCTCGGTGGCCCTGCATTCGCAGAACCCAAGTTGCGGAAGCTTGGCTGTGTCAGCATTCAAGCTGCGGTGCTCGAATCAGGTGCCTCCCTGGGGATCACAACGGAGGTCCTCAGGGAGGCTATCTTGTCCGGGGTCAGAACCAGACTGCCCCAGCTCAAAATCGAGCCCACCTGTGCCGACCGCATCTTCTTCAAAGTGTTCGTCCAGGAATTGTCGTCGGAGACGTTCCAGGGATTCTATGGACATGTAGCGTTCGAGGTCAGACGGAAGGCGATGTTCAAGGACACTGGGGAGTCGATAGACGGACGAGCCTGGGACCTGGAATCCTACATTCATGGGACTCGCGATCGGGCCAAATCAAGCGTTCTGGACCAGCTCAACAGTCACCTGACGCAGTTTGCGGCCGACTATAAAGCGGCGAATCCCTAGGGTTTAAAAAAGGGGACATTCTACTTTTTCGTTTACGTCCGACAATCGAAAGCGCACGCTCTCACCATGCCGCGTACAGCCCGTGCCTCAGTAGGTGGAGTCTGTTACCACGTCATCAACCGCGGCAATGCGAAGAATGAGATCTTTCATAAACCGGCTGACTACCAAGCATTTGTGGGACTATTGGGTGAGGCCTGTCGGCGGCTGCCTATGCGAGTACTGGCCTACTGCCTCATGCCGAATCACATTCACCTTGCCCTGTGGCCTCATGCGGACGAGGATCTGAGTCGGTGGATGCAGTGGCTGCTCACCGCACATGTCCGCCGCTACCATACCCACTACCAGTCCAGTGGGCACGTCTGGCAAGGCCGTTTTAAGGCCTTTCCAATTCAACAGGACGACCACCTTCTGACGGTCTTGCGCTACATTGAGCGGAACCCAGTTCGGGCCGGGCTGGTCGTGAGAGCAGAGCACTGGCAGTGGTCGAGTCTACGCTCGTGGGACCAGCCCAGACATCGTGCATGGCTTAACCCAGGCCCTGTCCGGCGAGGGGAGGAGTGGGTAAAGCGCGTGAACGCTCCAGCAACAGATTCCGAAATCGACCGCCTGCGCAGTAGCGTTAATCGAGGAACACCGTTCGGATCGGAGGAGTGGGTCAGCCAGACCGCGCGTCGACTGGGACTTGAGGGAAGCCTGCGGCCGCGAGGCCGGCCCAGGAGGAATTGAGAAAAGTAGAATGTCCCCTTTTCTCACAGGGTACAAGGCCGGGATCCTTGCCGGCCTCCTGGTGTTAACGGTTCTGATCAGCATCGGCCTGTTCGTAGGGCGGGGTGTGCTGAAGAGCGAGCGCGATGCCTATGAGCGGGGGGCGTGGATCGCGGCTATCCACGCAAAATGTCGGGGTACCTTTCCGACCGAGGCCTTCCTCAATCACGCGTTTGCCTGGGGCGACCCCAGGACCTGTGAGGATCTCCAACGGATTGATGGAGCCGTAAAGTCCGAAAAGTCAGAGGAAAAGAAGTGAAAAAGGAAACATCCTGATATGGCATGTGAGAAATAGCCGGGTGAGTAAAGGATCACAGGTATGTTGGTCGAACTCCTACGGACGGCGAGAGCGGAGCGGCGGCGGGTGGCGGAGGGGCTGAAAATGACTCGTAGATTCCAGAAATGGTTGGGTTTTGTGGAAGTACCTTGAACATTCTTATTGACAGGGTGACGCGCTCGGCTTATCATGCCGCCGTTTCGGTCGTCCCAAGCAGGTTCACGCCTCCCACCGCCCGTGAGGTCGTCATGGGGTAGCCGCCGCGCCGATTTCTTCCCCGCCCCGTTTCCGATCATGCTCCGCTTCGTGGATTCGATCTAACTGCTCCCCGCACCACGGTTCTGTTCCGTCTCTAGCCGCCAGCCCTACAATTCCTGACTACGACGCGCCGTCTAGCCGCAGGAGCTTCAGATGCGAGTCGCTTCAAGTTTGAACTCTTTAGGGAAGTGCTATCGGTTGTCTCTCGGGCTACTACCTAGGGCAGTTGTCCACGTTTGCAGGTATCCACAGGGGTAGCCAATTCTACATTTTCGCTACAACCTGGAGACGGAAAGAGCATGTACTCGCCATGCCTCGCACTACCCGGGCCTCAGTGGGCGGAGCCTGCTACCACGTCATCAACCACGGCAACCGCGTGGAAAGCGACGAGGTAGAGAGTCGCACGAAGAATCTTGGGTTATAGGTGATCTGTTGTGTCGTCAGACTGCCATAGAACAAAGTGTCCGACGTCAGGGCATACCAATCGGCGAAATCCACGCCCTCGATTGGGGCTCACTACCCTGAAGCTGATCGAGCGGAATCCCGAACGTACTTCAACAATGAGATTGGTCTTATCGCGAAAGAATCCGCTGGAACGCAGTACTGGCTGGAACTGTGTGGGGAAGCGCAGTTGGGACCGTCCGAATCGATTCGCACCCAAGAGGCCCCGTCATGAACATGGGGCGAACCCTCTCCAGACCACCGAAGAGGTGACGGATGCGTTCTCCCAAGGCAACCAACAAGCACCAGGGCCTACAATATGGCCGGGGCTGGCCTTACAGAACCAGGCAGCAGCCTAGGAGACCCCTGGTGGTCATGACAGTACGACTCCTCTCCTAAGCTCATTTAGACTCGTTGTCACTGCGCTGCAATCAGGTTATGTTGCGCGAGTGTTGTGGGATGGCCTTTTCACCGCGCAGAGACTCTAGGACCTTAGCTCGATAAGGAGGTCAACCGTGAAGATCGCACCGACGATCACGATGATCACGGTCTGCAGCCTCGCGGCCACGGTATCGGTGGGCTTCTCGAGTGGCGAACAGATTCCCTCGGCGGATCAACCTGAAGCGGCCGCTCCCCTCGGACCTCAGAACAACCATGAGGGGCTCACGTGGCCGCCCCAGCCACGTGGCATCACGGATGTGGTGCTCTACTCTGATGTAGAGAAAGAGAAGAAGGATCACGACAAGGAGAAGGTCCGCCTGGATCGGCTGGAAGGAAAGGCCAAAGCTAAGCCGGAGGCAAAGCAGGCGCTGGGCAAGAAGTTCACGCGGATTACGGTAATTGATAAAGAAGACAAGGAGACCGGCACAGTGGGAAGCCAACTGGTTTTCTTCAGCCGGGAGGACAATGCGACGGTCGAAGTCGAATTCGACAAAGATGAAGAGATAAAGGCGGTCCAGTCCATCCCAGCCCGGGACTATCAGCCTGAGATCACTAACGAGGAAGCCGAGGAAGCAGCGGCGTTAGCACGCACTTACTTCCTCAACCTGGGTTTTGCCAAGGTCACCGGCTTGAAACCCTACGGCATTCTTGCCTATAAGCCAGAAGGTGTTGGTTTTTTCGACACTCGTGTCCTGTACATCTCGTTCCACCAGCACGATGATGCTCCCCCTGAGCTTGCGGCGTGGGTGGACTTGACAAACCAACTGATCCTTCAGGCACGGGAGGAGCAGTGATCAGCGCGGGGACCGTTCGGTCAACCCTTTTCTCGGGCGCGCTGGTGGCTAGCGTCTTGACGCTCCCCGGCGTGAGCCGAGCCCAACTGTCTGGCAGCGTCACGTGGAACGGGTGGACGTTTACTTATGAGGTTAGTGGGAACGTGGACGGCCTGTCACTCAAGGGTGTGCAATTTCAGGGGATCCCGCTCATCAACAAAATTAGTGTACCTGTCGTGCGTGTGTTCTATGACAACAACGCCTGTGGCCCCTTTGCCGACCGGTTGGGGCAGAACCTCGCTCCGATCCCCTGGGCCGGCAATGCCACGATTGCCCAGCGTGAGTTTACCCTGAATGGACGGCAATGGTATGAGATCGGTATACGCCCACAAATCGGCAACTACGATATGTATCAGGTCTATTACCTCAGCGCCGATGGCATCCTGGACGCCCACATTTTTAGCAAGGGCTTGGCGTGCGTGGTGAACCATGTCCACTATCCCAACTGGCGGGTCGACTTCGACATCATTGATAGCGGCAACGACCGGATTCAACAGAACACCGTTGCTGGATACCAGACCAAGTTGATTGAGTTCAATGCCAATGCGACCGAGGCCATCAATCATGGCTGGCGCGTGCGCGACTCGGTCACCGGGAACTTCGTCGATGTCTTGCCGGGGTTTACCGACTTTACGATCCCCAATGAAACCACTCAGCCAGAAACCAGTTACGCCGGCAACACCGTGTTTGGACGCCTCTTCAGAGGTTCAGAAGACACTGGATGGACGTACGGTCCGAATACACAAGTGCCGTATAACAATGGAGAGTCGATCGACAATGCCGATATTGTGTTGTGGTATGAGGGGTACTTACCTCACCTTGCCGCTGAGGGAAGCAGTCTCTGGCACTCAACCGGCATCCGTCTGGCGGTGAACGGCGGTTCCCCCGACACCACGCCACCCACCGCGCCGACGGCTTTAACCGTCACCGCCGCTGGCGGCAGCCAGATCACGTTGAGCTGGACCGCCTCCACCGATAATATCGGAGTGACGAGTTACCGGGTGGAGCGGTGCCAGGGGGCCGGGTGCAGCAGCTTTAGCCAGATCGCGACGCCGGTGGGCACGACCTACCCCGACACGGGGCTGCAGGCCTTGACCAGCTACAGCTATCGGGTGCGGGCCACGGATGCCGCGGGCAATCTGAGCGGCTATTCCACGACGGCGACCGTGACCACGGGGCCGCCAGACACCACGCCCCCGACGGTGCCGACTGGGTTGACCGCCGCAGCGCCGGGCAGCAGCCAGATCAATCTAAGCTGGACCGCCTCCACCGATAACATCGGGGTGACGGGGTATCAGGTAGAGCGCTGCCAGGGGGCGGGGTGCACGACGTTTGCCCAGATTGCTACGCCGACGGCAAATAGTTACAGCGATGCGGGCCTCACACCGGGGACCTCGTACAGCTATCGGGTCCGGGCCACGGATGCCGCGGGCAACGTCAGCCAGGACTACTCCAATGTGGCCAGTGCCTCGACGCCGATCACGCCACCCGGGTTGGTGGCGGCGTACGCGTTCAACGAGGGGACGGGGACGACCGTGACGGACGCCTCAGGCAGTGGGAACACCGGGACGATCAATGGCGCCACCCGGACAACGGTGGGGCGGTTCGGCGGGGCGCTGGTGTTCAACGGGACCAGTGCGCGGGTGGATGTACCGGACGCGCCGTCGTTGGATTTGACGACAGGAATGACGCTGGCGGCGTGGGTGTATCCGACGGTGGCAGCGACGGCCTGGCGAGACGTCATTTTCAAGGCGGTGGATATGTACTATCTAGAGGCCAGTTCCGACAACGCCGGTCGGCCTGGGGCAGGGGGGACGTTTGCGTCGCCGCTTTATGGGGCTGCCCCGTTGCCGACGAACACGTGGACCTACTTGGCGGTGACGTACGAAGGGGCGACGCTACGGTTGTATGTGAATGGCACACAGGTGGCCAGCCGGGTGCAGACGGGGGCGATTGCGACCTCCAGTGGGGCGTTGAGCATCGGCGGGGACGCCGCGTTTGGGCAGTACTTCCAGGGGCGGATTGACGAGGTACGGATTTACAACCGGGCCTTGAGCCTGGCCGAGATCCAGCAGGATATGAACACGCCCGTCGGCGTGGGCCCGCCCGATACGACGCCGCCGACGGTGCCGACTGGGTTGACTGCCACCGTAGCGGGCAGCAGCCAGATCAATCTCACGTGGACGGCCTCCACGGATACGGTCGGGGTGACGGGCTATCGGGTGGAGCGGTGT
>Ga0187892_10000559_pt1 | contig 96835 bp, 87 predicted proteins | sample MA1701073metaG_FD_139345 | JGI IMG/M metagenome (GOLD analysis project Ga0187892, IMG submission 139345) | Bio-ooze microbial communities from a basaltic lava cave in the Kipuka Kanohina Cave System on the Island of Hawaii, USA - MA170107-3 metaG ... | reverse complement strand
GGGAGAGCCGTGTGTCCATCCTGGCGACCTCCCTTCCCGAGAGGCCGCCACTCTACCCGTCCTCCGCCCCAAGCGGACAGTTCACTTGCTACGAGAGGCGGACATTTCACATGCTACCGACACCATCGGCGCGCTGCGTTGACTTTTCAAGGGTTTCCCTCTATATCTGAACCTCCATCCAGTCCAGTTTTTGGAGCGTAATGATGCGCTGCCCGTCACAGCAGGGTTGCTGGAGACTTCTATTCGCGGCCGTCGTGGGGACTGTTTGGTTGTTGGCTGGGGTAGGCGGGCCCGTGCTGGCTGAGCCTCCGGCCAAGGTGACGGTCGTCGCAGAAGGGAAAACGCCTTTCCTACCGGACATGTCGCTGGATGAAGCGCGCGGGCGGGCCCGTGACGATGCCCGGCGCAATGCTCTCGAACAGGCGGTCGGAGTCTTCGTGCGGGCCACGTCCGTGGTCCACAATGCCCAGATTGCCGATGAGCTGATTTCATCCGTCGCGCGCGGCGTGATCGAAGAAGAGCAGTGGACAGACGAGAGGATCGAAGGAGTCAAGGGCGACAAGCGCGCCGGCACGCTGGTGTCCGTGTACCACACCAGGTTGAAGGCACTGATCAGGCCCGTCAGAGTGGAACGGCGCGGTGCCTTCGAGCTGCGCGCCTCTCTGAACAAGCCCGTGTTCCAGGATAGGGAGGAAGCGTTGATCAAGGTGCGGTCGAGCCAGCCGGCTTACGTGCACCTGTTCAGCGTCACCCAAGACGGCAGCGTCACACTGCTTTTTCCGAATCGCCTGGTGACGAAGAATCTTCTGGGCGCCGATCAGGAGCTGGTGTTCCCCAGTGAATCCCAGAAAGCACTTGGTGTTCGCCTCCGCGTCATGTTGCCCCCAGGGAGCAAGCGGGTGGTCGAGCACATCAAGGTCATCGCGACCCGGAAGCCCATCACGCTCGCCAAGGAAGCTCCGACCGGCGGCGTCTTTCATACCTTCGCAAGTCGTGAGGCAGGGTTGATCCAGGATGTGGTCAAGAACCTGGCCCTGTTGGAGGATGAGGACTGGACAGAAACTACCTTGCCTTACGAGGTGAGGCAATGAAGGGAGGGCCTGTGAACACCTGGGTTCGGGCGGACTGGATGACCGCGGTCATAATTGGCGCGATCTGTTGGGTTGGTGCAGGTTCCCGCGCCATGGCGCAGACCGTGGGGCCCGGTGAGGTCATCGAAGCCGTCGGTTCCGGAGAGATCAATTGGACGACTGGCTGGATCAAGGCCGGCGGGCTAGGCGTGCCGCCTCCGCAAGCGGGACCGAGCCAGGCTAAAGAGATGGCCGAGCGCGCGGCCTACATCGTGGCGCTCCGCAACCTTGCGGAGATTGTGAACGGCGTGCGCGTGGATGCGGAAACCGTGGTTGAGAATTATTTCGTGAAAAGCGACACGATCAAGACCCAGGTCAGCGGCTTCATCCGCGGAGCCCAGAAGGTCAAGACTGACGTGGAGCCCGACGGGAGCGTGCGCATGCTCGTCCGGATGCCGCTCTGGGGATCCGATTCGCTGATTACGGCCTTCAGCCACGAGAAGGCGGTTCGCTCTCAGAAGGTCCCGTCGGAGCCGCCGACTCAGGGGGGAATGACCGGACTCGTGATCGACGCGAGGGGCTTGGGCACCAAGCCGGCTTTTTTCCCGCTCTTGCTCGATGAGCAGGGCGCGGTAGTCTATGGGCCTGAAACCGTCGATCAATCGATCGCTGAGAAGGAGGGGTTGGTCGAGTATCATACGCTGCCAAAGGACGCCAATCTGAGTTCCTTGTTTGGCGACCACATGTCGGTGATCCGCCCTGTCCGGATCACGGCACCTCCTCGGCAGGGACCCCGGCCTCTGAAGATCAAGGGCTTTAATAAAGCCGGGACCCTCAAAACCAACATCTTGATCAGCAGCCAGGACGCGAAGAAGATCCGGGAGGATCCCAACCTGATGGCGGCCTTGCGGAGATCGAAGGTTGTTGTGGTGACCGATCCGATGGTCGGAGGCATCCAGGGGCGCCTCCTCCAGGAAGACGGTCTCTTGGCCGCTGGTCTGGTCGTGCCGCGTCCCTAAGCGTTCGGAGAGAACGGTCCCAGCGGCATCGAGTCGCAGTAGGTTTCAAGCCGGCGACCCACCTCGCTCCTTCCTTGTTCCTTACGAGTAGCGGCGTGATCTATTGCGGCGGCGGGGGCGGGTCCCCGCCGGTGTCAACCTGATGTGTCAGGCTCGAGGTGGGTCGGACTCGATTCTTCAGGAGATGACGATCGCGTCGATGACCAATCAGGCCACCATGCACGCGCGACGGATCGGGATCGCCATCGGAATGGGGGTCACGCTGCTCATTCTAGGCCTGTTTCAGCTCGGTGCCTTCGAGTGGTTGGAGCTCCGATCCTATGTGTTGTGGCACGCGCTGCTGCCCCGACAGGCTCTTGACACCAGGATACTCCTCGTCAGAATTGACGACGAGAGCGCGGCGCGGCTTAATGTGCTCCCCACCGCGGTTCCGCGACGAATGTATGCGGCCGCGGTGAGGCACTTGGCTGACGCCGGAGCGAGAATTGTTGCGTTCGATGTGGTCTTTGCTCGCTCGGAGGATCCCGTTCAGGACGCCGATTTTGCGGACGCCATTGCCAAGGCCGGAAACGTGGTCCTCTCCCGCTATATCGGGGTGGAGAAGCATGAGAAGCCGCTGCCGCTGTTCCGAAAGGGAGAGTTGGGAGAAGCTTTGATCAACTTTCAATTGGATCGCGATAGCTTGCTGCGGGATGTTCACCTCGTCTCGATGGACTTCTCCGGAAATGCGCAGGAACCCGAGGCGGTGCTCACGCTCGGCCTGGAGGTCGCGCGACAATTCTTGGACCCCAGCGGGGGGCAGGAAATAGATTTGGATGATCCCTCCGAGCTGGGACTCGGTACGATGCGGGTCCCTTCTCCGGATGGGCGGATGCGAATCCATTACTATGGGCCCCCCGGGACTTTCCCCCAGATGTCTTTTTGGCGGGCCGTGAGGGGCGATCTGGCACCGGACGAGGTGAGGGGGAAAATCGTCTTGATCGGAGGGGCTGCTCCCACGCTGCATGATACCTACCTCACTCCGTTCACAGAAAAATGGGTGCAGACTCTCGCGGGACCTTCGGCGGACCAACAGACCGTCCGGATGGACGGTCTGGAAATCCATGCCAATGCCATCCAGACCATTTTGGACCGAAGCTTCATTCACGGAAGTCGGGATCAGTCGTGGCTGGCCCCGGGCTTCCTGGTCGGGTTGGGCGGGCTGGGCACCGCGCTGTTGCTCTTGAGCCGGAAGAGGCCGAGGACGGTTGCAGTGCTCTGGGGAGTGCTTCTCCTTGGAATCCTGGCGGCCGGATACGGCCTCTTCCGTTGGCGCTGGTATTGGCTCGATGTGGTTCCCCTCGCCATGTTGGTCGTGGCGCAAGCCTCGGCCGGGATGGCTTACCAGCGCTACCTCGAAGGCCGTCAGCGACGAGTTGTGCAGGAGATGTTCGGTCGCTACGTCTCACCTCAGGTGGTCGAGCATCTGATCCGAAATCCAGACATGGCCAATCCCAGCGGCCGGAAGGAGCGCCTCACCGTATTTTTCTCCGACTTACGCGGATTCACGACCCTGTCCGAGTCCATGGAGCCACAGGACGTGCAGCGGCTGTTGAACGAGTATTTCACCGAGATGACCCGAATTCTCTTCGAGCATCGAGGCACGCTGGACAAGTTCATGGGTGATGCCATCATGGCCTTTTTCGGGAATCCAGAGCCGCAGCCCGACCATGCGCGGAGAGGCGTCTGGATGGCCATCGAGATGCAGGACGTTATCGCCCGTCTGAATCAGACATGGTCAGCGATCGGGCGTCCGACCATCGGGGTGGGGATGGGCATCCATACCGGCGAAGTGACGGTGGGCAACCTGGGCTCAGAGCAGTTTCTGGATTACACAGTCGTCGGGGATACGGTGAATCTGGCCTACCGCCTGCAAGAGCATGCGAAGGCCGGAGAGATCCTTATTGCGCAGGCCACGTACGATGAAGTCAAGGGCACAGTCAAGGCGGAACGGCTGGAGCCGATCTGGGTCAAGGGGAAGCGCGAGCCTGTTCAGGTCTATCGAGTCCTCGGCCGAGCGGGGTAACGAGGTAGGGGGAGAGCGGGCCTACTTGATGGCCACCGCCTTGACCTGCTTGAATGTGGTGTTGCCCTGGAGAACTTTGTGAATGCCGTCTTGGACCAAGGTGGTCATCCCCTCCTCAAGGGCCAGATTGAGCATCTCCTCGGTCTTGGCTTTGTTCTGGATCAGTCGCTTCATGCGGTCCGTGCCCAGCAGCAGTTCGTGGATAGCGATCCGGCCCCTAAACCCGCTCTTATTACAGCTTTCGCAACCCTTGCCTTTCGAGAGTTGAAAGTTGTTATCGTACCTGACTCCCAGCTTGGCCCAATATTGAGCCCCATAGCCGGCAACTAGTTCGTTGAATTCCTCCACAGGCGGGTGATAGGTGGTCTTGCAGTCCTTGCAGATCTGCTTACACAACCGCTGGGCCAAGACGCCCAGCATGGCGTCCGCAAAGCTGAACGGATCGCACCCCATGTCGAGCAACCGGGTCAGGGTTTCCACCGAACTGTTGGTGTGCAGGGTGGTTAAGACCAGGTGGCCCGTGAGAGAGGCCTCGATCCCCGTATCGGCCGTCTCCTTGTCGCGCATCTCACCGACCATGATCACATCCGGGTCAGCGCGGAGGAAGGAGCGCATCGCAATGGCGAAGGTAAAGCCGATCTTCGGCATGACCTGCACCTGACGAAGGCCGTACTGCGTAATTTCGACGGGATCCTCGGCGGTCCAGATCTTGCGTGCGGGTGTGTTAATCAAGCCGAGCAGGGAATGCAACGTGGTCGTTTTCCCGGACCCGGTTGGTCCCACGCAGAGGACGATACCGTATGGCTTCTCGGCCAGAATTTTCAGCTCGCGCAGGTTTCGTTCAGAGAACCCCATCTTCTCCATGGGAAGCGGCTCACTGGCAGAGAGGATACGCATGACCACGTCTTCGTTATATCCCGCGGTCGGAATGGTGGCCACGCGAAGCTCGATCTCTTTATTGTCTGCGAGCTTGTACTTGATCTTGCCGTCTTGGGGTTTGCGTCGCTCGGCAATGTCCAGGTTGGACATGATCTTGAGCCGAGAGACGATGGCGCGCCGGTAGCTCTGGGGGATCTTCATGTACTCAAAGCAGCTTCCATCAACACGGAAGCGAACGACGGTCTCACGTCTCTCCCCGTAGGGCTCGATATGAATATCGGAGCAGCCCATTCGGAACGCGTCCGCGATCACCTGGTTAGCCAGCCGGACGATGGCATTGTCGTTCTCGTCGACGCCGCTGGTCCCCTGTTGCTCCTCCTGTTGCTCCATGGCTTCGCTGACGAGCTCACCAAGGATGTCGGAGATGTTGCCCCCTGCCGCACCGGATGTGCTGTCCGTCTGGCCAGTCGCGGTCCTGAGGAACTGGAGGATATCGCGGCGCAGCGCGACCGCGAAGCGGATGCTCTGGCCGGGGAAAATGCGCTTGATATCCTGGATCTTGTCCAAATTGCTGGGATCATCGATCAGGATCTCGATGGCGTTCTTGTCGCGTTTGAGGGGGGTCCAATGGTTCTTCTTCAGATAGTCGATGTTCAGGGTCTTCATCAAGACGGGATCCACGAGGATTCGATCATCATATTCAATAGCCGGGCACTTATAAAACTGGCTGAGAGATTTGCCGATTTCGGATTTCGGAATCTTGTACCGGTCGATCAGGAGGGCCTCGACGTCCGCGGTGCCCCTCCTGGCTTCCGCGATGGCGGTGTCCAATTCCGCCTGTGTGATCAGGTTGTTGGCCACCAGGTGATCGAACTTGGTGATCGCTTTCTTGGAGAGTTTGCGCAGGTTATAGAACGCGATACCCAGGCCCTTCGCGATCTCGGCGACCGATTCCTCGTCCTTCTTCGTGAACCGGGTTCCGCCCTTCTTATTGAGCAGCTGGATCACGCCCATGAGGTACTTATTTTCGGCGACGATCGGATAGGTCAGCACCTGTTTCGTGCGGAAGCCTGATTTCTTGTCCCAGGAATTGTCGTGCAGGAGAGACGGATGGATACTGCCCAGCTCGGTCCGATTGTATGCGTCGCTGATGTTTACGGGGCGCAGGTACTTGGCGGTGAATCCGGCAAGGCTCGCCTCGCTGATGGGAACACGGATTTCCTCGACGGAGTCGATGTGGGGAACCTTTGAGAAGATCTCCTTCCTCTCGGGATCGACCGCGTAGAGGGTCAGCCCCTCGGCGTCAAAGAGGCCCAGAATGTCCTTGTGCAGGTCCAGGAGGATCTGGTCCAGATCCTTGGCCGCATGGATCTGGTTGGTGATGCGTCGGACCTGTTCTGCATAAACGACCTTCTGCTGTAATTCCTGCAGGTTCTCAGGCTGTGCTTTTGTCTCTGATGCCATTGTGTGTCCTCACGGAGCTCCTAGGCCCTCCGGCGTCCGGAGGTGGCGCTCCCTGCTGCTACCAATCCCATACAAGCCTAGGCCGAGTTCATCTTCTAGGCAAGGAAAAAGCGAGAATGTTATTGGCCTCAGGCGTGCAGTTTTGCCCGATGGTCCCTCCTCAGGTCTGGCCCTTCCTCGCCGCCTCCCTCACGCGGTCAGGCACCTCGGCGGGAGGCAGCCGAGTGACCGCACCGGTCTTGCGTTCCTTGAGTTCAACCACCCCCTGAGCCAGTCCCTTCTCGCCGATGATGAGCTGGTAGGGCACGCCAATGAGGTCGGCATCATTAAATTTGACTCCGGCCCGCTCGTCTCGATCGTCCCACAGCACTTCGACCCCAGCGGCCACGAGCGCCTCGTATACGCTTTGTGCCGCCTGGGCCACATGGCTGGACGGGCTCAACGGCAAGAGGTGAATCAGAAAGGGGGCGATGGGGACGGGCCAGGTGATGCCCTTGGCATCGTGATTCTGCTCGATGGCCGCCGCAGCCGTACGACCGACCCCGATCCCGTAACAGCCCATCACCGCGAAGCGCTCATTGCCCTGAGGATCGAGGTAGGTTGCCTTCATCGCCTGGCTGTACTTGGTTCCCAACATGAAGACATGGCCGACTTCGATCCCGCGAGTGACACTGAGCGTGCCGTCCCCGCGCGGGGAGGGGTCGCCGGCCATCGCGTTCCTCAGGTCCCCGAATGCCTCGACCTTGAAATCACGATCACAGTTCGCATCCACAAAGTGAGTGTCGGCCTCATTTCCACCCACGACCATGTTCCGCATCACCCGGACTGCATAGTCAGCGACGAGGCGCGTCCGACGCAGACCGATCGGGCCGGCGAACCCGACCGGAGCCCCCGTCACGGCCGCCACAGTCTCCGGGGAAGCCAGTTCAAGGTCCTGGCAACCCAGGAGCTTCTTGATCTTGACCTCGTTCGCCTCATGATCCCCTCGGATGAGGACCGCAACCGTTTCTTTCGGCGTGGTGAAGAGGAGTGTTTTTGCCAGTCGCTGCGGGGTAGTCTTGAGGAATGCGCTCACTTTCTCGACCGTACGAAGGCCTGGCGTGGGGACCTTCCGCAGGGGCCGGAGCGGTTCGTCGGAGGCCTCTGTGGGCGGGCGTAATTCCGCACGCTCGACATTCGCCGCATACGCCCCTCCTTCCGCATAGACAATCGATTCCTCTCCGGTCTCGGCCAGGACCATAAACTCGTGCGAGGAGATCCCACCGATGAGGCCGGTATCCGCCTCGACCGGGCGAAAGGTGAGGCCGCACCGGGTAAAGATGCGCACATAGGCGTCGTACATCTTCTGGTAGCTGAGCTTCGCGGCCTCTTCGTCCTGGTCGAAGCTGTAGCCGTCTTTCATGATGAACTCGCGCCCCCGCATCAGGCCGAATCGCGGACGGATTTCGTCTCGGAATTTCGTCTGGATCTGATAACAATTCAGCGGGAGTTGCCGGTACGAGCGGACTTCCCGGCGGATCAGGTCGGTAATCACTTCTTCGTGCGTCGGGCCCAGACAAAAGTCCCGCTCGTGGCGGTCTTTGAAGCGTAAGAGTTCCTTTCCATAGAAGTCCCACCGACCGGTCTCCCGCCAGAGCTCAGCCGGAGATGCGACGGGCATCAGGACCTCTTGGGCACCGGCTCGATCCATCTCCTCTCGGATAATTCGCTCAATCTTCCGGATGATGCGGAGTCCGAGTGGGAGATAGGTGTAGATCCCGGCTGCCACCTTGCGGATCATCCCGGCTCGCAACATCAGCCGGTGGCTGACGACCTCGGCTTCGCCGGGATCTTCGCGCAGGGTGGGGATCAAGAGCTGCGACGTGCGCATACAGGGGCTAGAGTGGTCAGGAATGGAAGAGAGGAAGAATGACCCGTTCGATGTCGTTCCATAGCGCAAACACCATGATGAACAGCAGCAGAAGGAGACCGATCTGCTGTGCGATCTCCCGCTGGCGTTCGCCGATGGGCTTACGGGTCACCGCCTCGATCAAGAAGAACAGCAAATGGCCGCCGTCCAGAATCGGAATCGGAAGGAGGTTGAGGGCCCCAAGGTTGACGCTCAGAATGGCGATGAAAAAGACCAAGCTAGAGGCTCCTTCAGCACCTACCTCGCCGGACTTGCTGGCGATTGTCAGCGGCCCGCCGATATTCTTTCTCGAGATTTCCCCTGTCACGATCTTATACACGCCGATCGCAATGAATTCTGTCCATCCCCATGTCGCCTTCACACCATAGAGGACAGCCATCAGCGGGTTTGAGGCGTGCAGCAAGGTTCCATCATGCCCAACCCCGATCTTTCCGATTGTGACCTCTTTTCCATCGACGGTGGCTTTCTCGCTCCTTGGCGTCACTGTGAGCGACACCCGTTGACTGCCTCGTTTGACCTGGAGATGGAGGGGACGCTCGGGGTGTTGCTTGATGATCGTCGTCATGTCCGACCAGAGATGAATATCCTGGTTTTCGATCATCACAACCCGATCGCCTTCCTTTATCCCGGCAGCCATCGCGGGTGACCCGCTTTCAACCACCGCAATCACTGGGGAGGCGTCCTCGATGCCGAGGTAATACACGGTCACGTCCTTGCCGTCTTCCCGGATGGTCTTCGCTCCCGGCGTAAGGACAATTGTCTTCAGTTGACCATCCCGACGGATGCGTAACGCGAGTGGCTGTCCATTACTTTTCATCACGGCTTCAAACAATTCGGGACGGACGAGAATGTCTTTGTCATTCACTTGAACGATGAGGTCGCCAAGGTTGATCCCGGCAGCAGCCGCTGGTGAGCCAGGACGAATCGCGTCCACAACTGGCGTGAGGTTTTCGAATGTGGGTACCATCAGAGGCGCACCCGTGGCGAGCCATCCGGCAAAAATGATGTAGGCAAGGATAAAATTAAACCCTGGGCCGGCCGAGACAATGAGCGTTTTAGCCAAGAGACTCTGATGGGAAAACGCTCGGCGTTGTTCCTCCGGCGCAAGGGCTTCGGTTGCATCTTCCCCGAAGAGTTTGACGTAGCCGCCCAGTGGGATGGTCGAAACCAAGTACTCCGTCTCACCGATTTGGCGTCCAAGGAGCTTTGAACCAAAGCCGATGGAGTATTTCAATACTTTCACGCCGACCCAGCGAGCGGCGAGCAGATGTCCCAGTTCATGAAAGGAGACCAGGATGCCTAACACGACAATGAACCAGAACCCCTTCTGGATCACGGTCCAGATGAGATCCGGTGACCACGCCATGGCATTGAGAAACATCATGTTCAACTTCACTTGTGAATTGTTAACCGTCAATCCTAGAGGTCAACGTGCACCACGTGTCATGAGAACGGCGATAGGGGTGTTGCTATCGCGCGAGCGAGTGGACCAAAGTGCCTGCTTTCTCCCGAGCCCAGCGATCTGCCTCCAGCGCGTCCGCCAGTGTCCTGACCTCGTGGCGCGTGTGCGCGTCCATGGTGGCATGGATCACGTCGGCGATATCCAAGAGGCCGATCATTTCCTGCAAATAAGCTGCCACCGCGACCTCGTTTGCCGCATTGAGAGTGGCCGGCATCGTTCCCCCGGTCCTCAGGGCCTCGTAGCCAAACCCAAGACAGGGAAACCGGACGCGGTCAGGCTCGTAGAAGGTCAGCTGGCCGATCCGCGCAAGGTCGAGGGGTGGAGGCTCCAGTGGGAGCCGTGCCGGATAGGTCATCGCATACGAAATCGGCGTGCGCATATCGGGTAGTCCGAGCTGAGCGAGTACCGACCCATCGACATATTCTACCAGAGAATGGATAATGCTTTCCCGGTGAACCAAGACCTCAATCTGCGTCGCCGGGATGTCGAAGAGCCACCGGGCTTCGACGACCTCAAGCCCCTTGTTCATTAGTGTTGCGGAATCAATCGTAATTTTCGCGCCCATCTTCCAGTTCGGGTGCTGGAGGGCCTGCTGCGGCTTCACGTCCCGCATCTGATCCCGGGAGAGTTCCCAGAGCGGGCCTCCAGAGGCCGTGAGGATCAGACGCCGAATGTCCTCCCGCCGGTGGCCTTCCATGGATTGGAAGATCGCGCTGTGCTCGCTGTCCACGGGTAGAATGGTCACGCCGTGGGCGCGGGCCTCTTCCTGCATGAGGGCGCCTGCCATCACCATTGGTTCCTTGTTCGCCAAGGCCACGCATGTGCCGGCTTCGATCGCTGCCAGTGTGGGCACGAGGCCGGCTCCGCCGACGATGGCGGAGATGACTAGGTCGGCCTCCGGCCATCGAGCAACCTGGGCGACGCCGTCACTCCCGCTCAAGATCTCGACCCCGGCAATCTGACACCGGGCGCGCAGGCGCGCGGCCGCGGCCGCATCGGAGAGCGCCACCACAGCCGGCTTGAACACGCGGAGCTGCTCCTCCAGCCTTTCATCGTTGGTGCCGGCGGTGAGGCCGACGACCTGAAATTGGCCCGGAAACTTGGCCACGATGTCCAGCGTGTTGGTGCCGATCGAGCCAGTCGAGCCCAGAATCACGATACGTTTCATAGAAGCTCCCGTGATGCGGGGCACCCATTGCATTCTCCAGAGCAATGGGTCCCGGTGACGCGTGATGGGTCACAAAGCAAATCTAAAATGTGATGCGTGATTTTCGCTCGTCACTCATCACTGCTCACTCATCACCCTTTCACCACCGTCACGTAATAGTAAAATACCGGAGATGTAAACAGCAGGCTGTCGAGCCGGTCCAGCATTCCGCCGTGTCCGGGGATCACGCCTCCTGAGTCCTTCACTCCCGCGCTCCGCTTCAGGGCGGACTCAGTGAGATCTCCCATGACGCCAGCGATGGCGAGCAGCACCCCGGCAACCAGGCAATCGGTGACGCCGAACGACGGCAAGAACCAGACCCGGGCCAGGAAAGCAGCCCCGAGCGCGAGCGCGAATCCCCCAATCAGCCCCTCAACCGTTTTGTTAGGGCTGATCACCGGGGCCAACCGATGTCGACCGAGGCTCGTGCCGGCATAGTAGGCGCCCGTGTCTGTGGCCCAGGTCACCAGAAACACAAAGAAAATCAAAAACTCGCCATCGGGGAGTGCGCGAGTCAGCAGCAGGTACCCGAGCGTCAGCGCCACGTAAACGACGCCGAAGATCAGCACGGCGGAGTCCTCCAGGCCCTTTCTCAGATCCCGCGTGGAGAGGAGACGGTAAGACAGCATCGCAATCACCGTCAAGAGCAAGACTGTCCGGTCAGAGACAACCCACGGCCACTGTAAACTCGCCAGCGTGGCCGCCGCAGCCCCCAACCCCAGCACCATCGTGCCCAGGGCGCGCTGGTCTCGAAAGTACAGCCGGTAGAATTCCCACAGGGCGAGCAGCGCCGCCGCGGTGACAAGGACGAAGAAGGCACTGGTGGGCGTGTGACGGACCAGGAAGTAGAAGGGCGGAACGAAGACGAGGGCGGCGTAGAGCCGTCGGGCATCGGAGCTCCGCCGTGGACGTGACGCCTCGTAGGGTCGGGTCGTCGCCTGCTCCGCGCCCAAGGAATCCGAACTCACAGCCCGCTCGGTGGGTAGATCGGCCCTGGGACCCGGCCGAACCGGCGCTCCCTCTTCTGATATTCAAGGAAGGCCAGGATTCCCTCTCGGCGCCGGAAGTCGGGCCAAAGGGTCGGGGTGAAGTACATTTCGGTGTAGGCCAGTTGCCAGAGTAGAAAATTGCTGATGCGGGCCTCACCGCTGGTCCGGATCAGCAGATCGGGATCCGGTAAGCCGCGGGTGAAGAGGTAGCCTTCCATGACGGCTTCGTCGATCTGATCAGGCTGGACCTTCCCTTCCTTGCAGTCCTGCGCCAGGCGGCGGACTGCATCCACAATTTCGGATCGGCCACCGTAGCTCAGCGCCACGTTCAGCAACAGTTTATCAAGATGGGCCGTCTCCCGTTCCACCCTTCGGACCCACTCCCGTGCCGATGACGGAAGCCAGTCGATCTGACCGATCGCTCGAAATCGGGCCCCTTTCTCGATCAAGGCCTCCATCTCGCTTTGCAGATATTGCTCCAAGAGGGCCATCAGCGCGTTGATTTCGGCCGGGGGCCGCTTCCAATTCTCCTGAGAAAACGCGTAGATCGTCAGGGCCCCAATGGCCAGTTCACCGCACAGGGTGACGATCTCACGGACCGATTTGATCCCCTCGGCGTGGCCGGCGATCCGGGGGAGGCCGCGGAGCTCCGCCCAGCGGCCGTTGCCATCCATGATGATCGCAACGTGCCGGGGAAGCAGATCGACGTCCAGGAGCGAGATCAGTTCGGCTTCCGAGAGGTGTTCGACGCTGGTCGCGGTACCCTTCGTCATGCGGCTGGCGATGATCCTTTCCTTCGGCTGAGGCCTTGGTCGTAGACCTGACGGCAGGTTTGCTCAGTCTAAACAGCAGGGCTCGAAAAGTCAAACGATATGTACCAGAATCCCCTGAGAACTTGAGGGAAAAAAGACACGACCAGTCCCATTGCGCGCTCTGAAAACAATGGGCTATACTCAACCGCTCTCTCAAGGAGGTAAGCCCGACCATGAAGACCGATCAAGGAGTAGAGCTCGCGCGATTCGGCGTGACCGAGCTTGAAGTGCGCAAAACGTTAGGAAAAGTCAAAGTTCCCAGCGTGGACTACGCGGATCTCTACTTCGAATCCGTGGCCTCCGAATCAGTCTCGATGGAAGAGGGACTCGTCAAGCGCGCCACCAAGAGTGTCTCGCAAGGAGTCGGTGTGCGGGCGACGGCCGGCGAGAAAACCGGTTTTGCGTACTCGGATGAAGTGACCCGTCACGACCTCGAGATCGCGGCGGAGACCGCCCGCTATATTGCCCAAGCTCCGCAGGGCGATCATCCCGTTCCGGCGACCCATCGCACGAGCCCGAGCCGTGATCTCTACCCGGTCGAGTCGTCCATCGCGGAGGTTGCGACCAAGGATCGGATCGAGCTGCTGAATCTGATCGATGCCGAGGCGCGACGGTACGATCCCCGAATCAAGAACGTCATGGCCTCCTTCAACACCGAGTACAAGATCGTCGCGGTGGCTACGTCGGAGGGCCTGCTGGTGGGCGATATCCAGCCCCTCTCCCGCTTGCAAGTGAGCTGTATTGCGGAGGATGGTGCCAACCGCCAGATCGGCACCTTCGGCGGCGGAGGACGCGGCGGGTTCGAGTTCTATCGGGACCAGGACCGGCACCTGCGGTACGCCAGAGAAGCGGCCAGGCAAGCCATCCTGAATCTGAGTGCCGTCGACGCTCCAGCGGGAGTGATGCCGGTGGTGCTGGGCGGAGGCTGGCCAGGCATCCTCCTGCACGAGGCGATCGGGCATGGCCTGGAGGCAGACTTCAACCGACGCAAGACCTCTGCCTTCACGAACCTGATGGGGCAGCGGGTTGCCTCGGAGGTCTGCACGATCGTGGATGATGGGACTCTTCCGTTCCGGCGCGGATCGCTCAATATGGACGATGAAGGCACGCCCACGAGCCGGACCGTGCTGATCGAGCAGGGGATTCTGAAGGGGTACATCACGGACCGTCTGAATGCGCGGTTGATGGGGATTCCGCTCACCGGTAACGGCCGCCGCGAGAGTTTCCAATCGATCCCGCTCCCGCGTATGACAAACACGTTCATGCTGGCAGGAGAATCGGATCCGGGGGACATCATCCGCTCGGTGAAACGGGGGTTGTACGCCGTGTCGTTCGGAGGCGGACAGGTGGACATCACCAACGGGAAATTCGTGTTTTCGGCCAGCGAAGCCTATCTGATCGAGGATGGCAAGGTCACGCGACCCGTCAAGGGGGCCACCTTGATCGGGAGCGGGCCGGAGATCCTCACTCGCGTCTCGATGGTGGGCCATGATCTCAAGCTGGATGAGGGTATCGGCACCTGTGGAAAAGACGGGCAGTCGGTGCCGGTCGGTGTCGGCCTTCCCACGATTCGCGTCGACGCGATCACGGTGGGTGGAACGAAAGGGTGAAGAGGAGCGGTCGGGCTGCGGGGTACCCGTTGCTCTGGGAAATGCAACGGGTCCAAGCTCGCGCGTCGCGCACACAAGAGGGAGGTGGGTGGGGCGGTCGGGGTGGGCCCCTGCTCGCAGAGCGCGCACTCAAGATTGTTCGTGGCGGCCCTGGAGGATAGAGTGCTCGCTCGATGCGCGCAATAGGTCCCACCCCGACTACCCCACGAGCCGGGAGAAGAAGGTAGGGTGGATGTGTGCCGGGTACCCATTGCTCTTCTTGATGCAATGGGTGATGACGCGCGCAGTTAAGGCCAGCCCAGCCGCCGCCCACAGAAAAGAAGGTGGGTGGAGTACCGGGGGACCAGCTGCGTGGGGTGCCAATTGCCCTTCACGCTGCATGGGCCAAACAACGGGTCGTCACACGGGCAGGGCAGGCCACTCACTAACCACTCTTTACTGGAAGGTGACAGGTTAGGTAATAGCATGGAACCGACCTTGGGTACTACAGAAGAACTCTCACAACTGGCCCGTGACGTGCTAGCTCAGGTGAAGAAAAGTGGTGCCACCGAGGCGGAAGTTATGGTGGCCGATGGGCACACCTTTTCGGTGCAAGTACGTCTGGGCGAAGTGGACCGATTGACCAAGGCGCGGGAGAAGCGGTTAGGGCTGCGGGTGTTCTTCGGGAAGCGGTCCGCGAGTGCCTCGACGTCGGACTTCACGAACGACGCCCTGAAGGCTCTGGTTTCCGAGACGAGCACGCTGGCACGCGCGGTCGTCGAAGACCCGACATCCGGCTTGCCGGCTGGAGAGCTGATGGCCAGAGATCTGCCGGATCTCGATCTCTATGATCCGACAGAGCTGGACACCGAAACCCAGATCGAGCTGGCGCGACGAACCGAGGCGGCGGCGATGTCGGCGGACCCCAGGATTACGAACTCCGAGGGGGCCGAGTTCGATTCCTCAGCCGGCCGATTCGTGCTGTGCAACAGCCTGGGGTTTATCGGAGAGCAGCGCAATTCCAGTTTCTCGGTGTCGGTGTCGCCGATCGCGACTGAACCTGGCAATGGCGGCATGCAACGGGATTCCTGGTACGCCGTCCAGCGCAAGTTCGCGCGGCTGGATAGCCCGGAATCGGTGGGCCGGGAAGCAGCGCGACGAACCGTGCGCCGTCTCGGTGCGCGCAAAGTCGCCACGCGGCGTGCGCCCGTGATCTTCGACCAGGAAACGGCCGGCAGTCTGCTCGGCCATCTCTGTAGCGCCGCTTCCGGCTATGCCCTGTACAAGGGAGCCTCGTACCTCATCGGCCAACTGGGCAAACGATTGGCCCCGGACTTCGTGACCATTTATGACGATGGCCGGCGACCCGGAGGGCTTGGCTCCAGGCCCTTTGATGGTGAAGGCCTGCCCTCCAGGAAAACCACCGTGTTGGATCGCGGGGTACTGACGAGCTATCTGCTCGACACTTATTCCGGTCGAAAACTGGGTCTGCCTTCGACCGGGAATGCCTCGCGCGGCATAGGAGACAGCCCGTCGGTCGGGCCAACCAACTTCTACCTGATGCCTGGGTCCACGGAACCGGCTGAGATGATCAGGTCGGTCAGGGAAGGCCTGTACGTCACTGAGCTGATCGGATTCGGCGTGAATATGGTCACGGGCGACTATTCTCGGGGAGCGGCGGGGCTGTGGATCGAGAACGGTGAATTGGCCTATCCCGTGGAGGAGATCACCATCGCGGGCAACCTCAAGGACATGTTCGCCGGCATCGAAGTCGTGGGGAACGACCTGGAGTTTCGAGGCCGTATCGCCAGCCCGACGATCAAAATTCGCGAGATGACGATAGCGGGAAACTGATACGGCACAAGAGCGAATCACAGGGGGCTTATAGCAAATGGCGAGAGATTCTTGCTGGCGACCGACGATCCGTGACGTGAGTCGACAGAGTTACAACGCGTTGATAGTAGCGGCACTCACAGCCGCCGTAACCGTTTCAGCAGCCTTGGCTCGTGCGGAGGGTAACATGCGCATCAGCTCGACAGCGTTTGGCAACCAGAGTGCGGTTCCCGCCTTGTACACCTGCGAGGGCAAGGACATTTCCGTGCCGCTTGCGTGGTCAGACATCCCGGCGGGGACCAAAAGCCTGGTGCTGATTGTCGATGATCCGGATGCCCCGGACCCGGCCGCGCCGAAAATGACCTGGGTGCACTGGGTACTCTATAACCTGCCAGCCACGAATGGCGGGCTGCCCGAGGGCGTGAAGGCGCTGCCCCCTGGGACGAAGGAAGGTTTGAATGACTGGAAGCGAACCGGCTATGGAGGACCGTGCCCGCCGATCGGCCGTCACCGGTACTTTCATAAGCTCTACGCGCTGGACACCGTGCTGCCGGACCTGAAGCAGCCGACCAAGGCAAAGCTCGAAGAGGCCATGAAGGGCCACGTCATAGGCGAGGCGCGGTTGATGGGGACGTATCAGAAGAGCGGGTGAAATTTGTCCGCCTGCGAAGGAGGGGAGAAGCCATGCGGTGTGTGTCGAGCTTAGTCTTTTTGGCGATGCTGGTGCTGTCTCACGTGAGCTTCGCAGGCGAGTTTCGGCTTGCCAGTCCCACGATCAAGGATCAGGGCGTCATCGGCAATGAGCACGTCTACAACGGTTTCGGATGCAGCGGCCGCAACGTGTCGCCAGAGCTGCGGTGGGAACAGGCGCCCAAGGAGACCAAAAGTTTTGCCGTGACGGTCTACGATCCTGATGCGCCGACCGGAAGCGGCTGGTGGCACTGGATAATCTTTAACATTCCTCCAAGTGTCACCTCGCTGCCAGCGGGCGCCGGCAAGCCGGACAGTGGAGGCGCGCCTCAGGGCAGCATACAGAGCATGACCGATTTTGGCCAGCCTGGCTATGGTGGTCCATGCCCTCCGTCAGGCGACAAACCCCATCGATACGTCTTCACCGTGTACGCACTAAAAGTGGATCAGCTTCCTATAAAGCAAGAGGCATCGGGGGCGATGGCGGGCTTCTATCTGAATCAGAAAGCGTTGGGAAAGGCGTCCATCACGGCCAAGTACGGCCGGTGAGCACGAGAAGGCCGACGGCGAAACGCGGACGACCAGTACACGCCCATAGATCGGTTCAACAGCACATTGGGGAGACGGCAGCGATGCGACGTGGCGCAGATGAGATACCGAGTCCGCTGAGTCTCGTCTACATTGCCGGCAATCTCGTTGACGCGGAAGCGGCCGAGCGTTGGCTCACCGATGCAGGGATGGAATACACGCTCAGCGTCGAGCCCTTCACCACGCGGTCATTTCTGGGCGGCGAATACCTGGGGCTCTTTATTTCTGTCCCCACCGCCACGCACAGGAGATGCCGTGATCTTCTGGAGTCGCATGGGCTGACCGACACCGTTGAGATCGACTCACCGGAGTCTCTGGAGCGGCCACATGGCGCTTGATGCCGAACAGGGCAAGCGGATGCTCCAACTGCTGACCTCGCGGTACAACGACCGGCATTGGCGCAAGAAGATCGAGAAAACCCTGAGCCTCTCGCCGACCGGGGTCGGGGACGAAGTCCAGCGCGCCCTCTTCCTCTACCTCAAGCACGGGCTAAAGGCGTACAAATCCCGCCGCGCCGACCCGGACTCCTGGATCGTGGGCGGGTATGCGACCACCGAGGTCATCCAGCGGGCCACGTTCAATCCCAGCGTCGTCGGACCCTCGATTACGAAGGAGGATGTCGCGATCTTGGGGACGGACCCCGGCCCCGAGGTGGACGAGGCCTGGTGGGATGAGATGCTGGTGAGCTGGTTCGAAGATGCGCAAGAGGGAGAAGCCGACGAGGAGCCATCCTCAAAAGAGGCAGAGTCCGCCGAAGGGGACGTGCATGAAAAAGGCGCCCGCGCCGTCTCCGCGACGGAAACGAAGAAGCCTAAAGCCTGAAAATGTTTGTCGATTTCCTCCTGTAAAGTAACGCGTTTTGTTTCCGGACGCCCCGCCCTTCCACAGTACCAGTCACCACCCACAGGTATGCCCCCCCAAAAAGGGAGGACCCCCTACCAAAGGGGGGGATTGCAGCCTCCGAAGCGCTAGTGTATAAGCGGCTCACTCGCAGATCCGGGATGATCGGCTGCAACGGGTTCGTCGATGATGGACGCCGGCGTGACTGCAAGAGTGATCGGGTCATGTGCCACGGCGCGCCGCTGGGCGATGCGCTTTCCCCCACAATGAGGGACACCACTGTGTTCGAGGACGTACGTCGGAGAAAGAGCCGGAACCGTTGGCGATGGGCAGGTCTCCTCTTTGTGGTCGCGAGCATCTGGGAGCCGGCGCAGGCCGGGGCCTGTGGGGCGCTCAACCCGGGCGAGTCACTGGCGCCGGGGCAGGCGATCGCGACCTGTAATGGTCAGGGCCAGCTGATCCATCAGGGGGATGGCAACGTCGTGTTCTACGATCAGGCCGGGGCCTTGTGGTGGACCGGCACGAACGGTAGCGCCACGACCACGCTGGTCATGCAGGACGACGGCAACCTGGTCCTTTACGGCCCAGGCGAGACCGCGCTCTGGCACACGCAGACGCAGGGCCACCCGGGCGCATGGCTCGCCGTGCAGGAGGATTGCAATCTCGTCATTTACAGCGCGACCCAGAGTGCGCTCTGGGCCTCCAACAAGTTCTGTCGGAGCGCGCCGCCGACGCCAACTCCTCCCCCGCCGCCACCGCCCCCGGGAGGCGGCACGGGCGGACAGGCCGCCGGCACCATCATCGGAGCCATGTACCACAACTGGTATACGCCGGACCGATGGACAGATCGCGGGCCGTACAAGCCGGTGCTCGGCGAGTATGACAGCGCCGACCTCGCGGTCATCAACAAGCACATCGCCTGGGCAAAACAGGCCGGCATCAACACCATGGTAATCGACGCTTGGATCACGGACGGTGACCAAGGGTGGATGGACCGCAACACGCCCAACATCCTCGACCGGTTCGACACCAGCGGCATCAGCTACTTCTTCATTGCTGACGGTTGGTTCAAGTTCCCAGGGCCCGACCCCGGCAACTTGAGCGCCCACGATGTCGCGAGTCGGGTCAACGCCTACTTCCGCAAGTACTTCGACCGCCCGGGCTACCTCAAGGTCAACAACAAGCCCGCCTTGTTCTTTTGGGCTTCGGACGACACTCCCTGCGAGTTTTGGCATCTGGTGCGGCAGGGCATCGAAGGCACCATCGGACCGATCTACATGACCGGCTTCACGAACAACACCACCGACAACAAGTGTTTTGACCGGCTCATGTACTACAACCCGTTCTACAACGCGGACGGCCACTATGAGGCGCAGATCTCCCACCAAGAGCGCCTGTGGAACCAAGTGTTCAAGCCGTCGGGCACGCCGTGGGCCCCTACCGCGACGCCCGGCTACGACGACGTCCACTTGGGCCGCGGCAACCCGCCGGTGCCGCTCAACGCCGACTACTTCCACAAGAGCATGCAGACCGCTCTGCGCGCCAAGGGCAGTGATAGCGACCGCTGGATGTTCGTCTGCTCGTTCAACGAGTGGTACGAAGCGTCGGTCATCGAGCCGAACACCAGCCTTACGGACCCCGAGATCTTCCTCAAGATCATGCGGCAGGAGCTCGAGGCCGCGGGCTGGCTCAAGGGCACGTCGCTAGCGACTTCCGACAACCCGCCGCCGCCACCCCCCCCACCGCCACCTCCCCCGCCACCACCGCCATCGGAGGGGCACAACATGCAGTGCTTCCCAGGCTATAACGAGTGTGCGGCGGTCTGCGGGGGTGTCTGCGAGCGGCGCATCAACTGCGGCGGTCCCAGTGCCCACAAATGCTTTGAGTGACGGTCGAGGGCGAGATTGGGCCTGAAAGAAATGATCTCGAGACCGGCTTTTTCCCCATTAACAACTCCAGTCCGCATTACGTCACGCTCGAGGAACTTGACGGCGGGTATGGATCAGAGAATCAATATGTCATCAGGTTGAGTATTGGTTGAGAGGGGGCTGGGCAGGCGAGACGGACTGGCCTCGCTCGGCGCCGGGATGGGAGATGGCGTCGGATGGTTCAGCGCTGGGGCCGCGACCTGCCGATCGTCACTTGGTCACTGAAAGGAGTCCCTTTCCGAAGTCCGCGTCTGACTGGTCGAGCATGACGCAGCGCACCGCGGTCACCGCTTCAGGTCGATCATGTGCAGCTTGGCCCGCTCCCCCAGAAGGTCGGTGCCAGGAAGGAGCTGGGGTGATTGCTCGGCATTCGCCCGCCTGGCGGCGGTCTCCACCTGCGGCTTGAGATAGTCGTACAACTCCTCCACATCGACCGCGCCATCCTTGTTGGCGTCGGCCTCTCCCTGCAAGCCTTTCAGGAAATAATAGGTAAAGAGCCCGTGGCGCTTCTCCGGGAACGCGGAGCTGATCTGATTACCGGCTGCTGCTGACAGGACCACCATGTTCTGACTGGCGAGCAGGGGGTTCTCGATCGTGACCAGCATCGGACGCGTACCCTTGGCGATGACGGACCGGCCTCCGGCGCCAGAGAAACACGAATCCATCACTACCGTCACCTGCGCGGCGGGGAGATCGCCGAGCACCTTGTAGAGGTGCTCGAGTGGGTAGCCGGTTTCCTCGAGAAAGGCCGGATCCCCGTCATAGGGCACCAAAAAGGCCTGGTTGGTGTTGGGATCAGGTGCCCCGTGGCCGCCGTAATAGACGAACACCTCCGATCCCTTGTGATCTGCGACCTGCTTCTGGAGCCATTTCTCGAAACGCGCGCTGAATTGGCTGCGGGTCGCGCGCTCGTTGAGCAGCATCACGACATTCTGCTCGCGGTAGCCCAGCGCCTTGGTGAGGTACTGCTTGACCATCTCCGCATCCCGCTTCGCAAAATCCACCTTGGGCAAGTCACGGTAGTCCTCGATGCCCACAATCACCGCATAGGCGTGGTCTTTTGGCGTGACTTTAGTGGCCGGGGGTGCGAGCTCGGCGTCGAGCTTGGCCAGTTCGGCTGCGCCGAAAAGCGTCGAGGTCATAACACCGATTCGGCCCATCGCTGGCCCCCGCAGGCTTGCCAGATAGTCGGTCTGGAGCTGATCAAGGAGACCAGGTAGGAGGCCAGCTGTCACCGATGGGACGGCGAGGTTGCGGACGATGGCCTCCAGCGACGCCTTCCGCCGGACGCTTGAGCCATCCCTTGACACACTGACCTTCTGGGTCTTTCTCCAGACCTGAGCGCTAGTGGGAACATTGTAAAGCTGGAGCTGCAGGTACATGGTCACCTCGTACCTGGACCCGAAGAGCGCGACCGGTACCTCGGCGATGAATTCCGTCACCTCGCCGACTAGGAGGAGATCGGCTTGTTGCTTCCGGGCGGCGGCGAGGACCTGTTCCGAATCCGCTGACTTACCCGCTTGGTGAGGAACGTTCACAAGGACCACGTCCTTCAAGGTGTGAGTGCGGAGCAGCGTGTCCCGCAGCGTGTGCTGAATGGCGGCTTCAAGGTTCTCGCTGAGCGGCTCGCCCTTGTACGTAACCTTGGCGGTGTCCACCGGTCCGATCGCGAGGATGGTGGGGACCTCCAGCTCTTGGGCCGGAATGCTGAGCGAGGTCGGAGCGATGTCGGGCACGCACGCGCTGGCCAGCGTTCCGAGGACTATCAGGAATCCGAGTGAGGACACACGGAGACGGCCGAGTGTGAACATAAAACCCTCCCGGTGGAGCCTGCCGTCATCTGGTAAAATTGACCACCTTTCCACGCACTTCGATGCAATAGGTTGTCACCAGCAAGTAGGACGTGACGGATGAGCTCGATGTGACTTCGATCAAGGCTTCTCCGCCCTTGCCTTTGACCATGTCGAGAATCAGGTCGGCCAGCGGCATGGGGTTCTTGACGGGGAGGAACAACACGAGATAACCACACGAGGATGCTTCTTCCGCCTCCCCCAGCACGATATAGCTCCCAGTCCCCGGCAAGGTGGAGGGAGCGACTGCCCCAGGGGTCACGCAGGCCGTCGAAAGCCACGTGACCAGCCCACACATAACCCACAGGCCGATAACATTCTCTCGGCCACCTCCAGCTACCCTCACCGCAGATTTCTGGCTGAACACGTTCATTTAACCTTTTTGACGGCGAGCCCATTGACGATGGTGCAATCTGAGCCCACGATGGGGAGGAACAACATCGTGCTCCGATGTTCTACGGTGACTCCCACCAGGGCGTCGGCGCCCCTCTGTTTGATGGCTCGATCAATGACCCGGTAGGTCGGATCCTTTACTCCGACCGGCAGGAAGAATACTCGATACCCGCACGACGATTCTTCGACCATGCCCAATCCGGTGTACTTGGTAGGCAACGGATGAGTGGAACTGGCGATGCCGGCAGGATGACGCGCGATAATACAGGAGGCAAGCAATAATGCACAAAGGGAGAGTGACCCAGCGCGAAGGATCAATGAGAACGCCTGCATCGTGACAAAGCCTTTCACACGCCCACGCGTGTTCGTTATGAAAATTGCGTGCCTACGCTAACAAAACCCTCACGGCGAGTCAAGCAAGGTAGACCGCGTCCTCTGGGGAGCGGTCCCTTGGATCAACCGGGATGGTCTGTATGGCGGCTTCCTCCCCGCTCAGGAGCCAAACAGATCCATTTGCGTCTGAGTATGCTGAACCTCTTGACCCTTTTGGGTCGGCTGGCGCTCCGAGAGGATGCTAGAAGTGGATGTGTCTGCAGTGCCGCGCTCATCGAGGAAGGCTTTGAGCTTGCGGAAATCTTCGCGCAGGGGTTCTTGGAGGCTCCCTTGGTGCAGCGCGGCTGCCGGATGGAGGAGGGGAAAGATCACGAAGTCTTTCAGCTTGAAGGCCTGGCCCCGTACTTTGGTGATCCCGACCTTCTTCTCAAGCAGGGTCTGGGTGGCCCAGTTCCCGAGCGTACAGACCACCTTGGGCTTGATCAAGTCGATTTGCTGGAGCAGGAACGGCTTGCAGGTTTCCACCTCGTCCGGCTCCGGATCGCGATTGTTGGGTGGGCGGCATTTAATCACATTCGCGATGTAGACCTGAGATCGCGACAACCCCGCGGACTGGAGCAATTCATTGAGCAGCTTGCCGGCTGCGCCCACGAAGGGTTCGCCCTGCTGGTCCTCATAGTAGCCGGGCCCTTCGCCGACGAACATGATTTCGGCATGGGGATTGCCGACTCCGAACACCACTTGGGTCCGTCCGAGCTTGGCGAGCTTGCAGCGCTGGCAGTTGTAGAGGGAGGCGCTGAGGTCCTGAAGGGTCATGGAGGATGTTGGATCGCGGCGTGGCCGAAGCGATTAGGCGGAATCATAGGCGGGGGCGAGCAAGAAGTCAACGGCTCCGATGATGAGGGATCTTTAGGATTTGGCGCAGCGGCTGGCAGGCCTCCTGTGCTCGCGCATCGCGCACACAAGAAGAAGGGGCGGGGTGGTCGGGGTGGGCCCCTGCTCGCAGAGCGCGCACACCAGATCAATTATTCTTGAGGATCTAGGGATGTGTGCTCGCTCGATGCGCGCAATAGGGCCCACCCCGACCGCCCCGCTAGCTGAAAGAATAGTTGAAGGTGGATGGGGTGCCGGGGAACCCGTTGCGCTTCAATCTGCAACTGGTCGTGACGCGCGCAGTTGGAGGCCCACCAACCACTGCGCCAAGCACACGCTCAGCGACAAAAGGGGGGAGGGTGGCGGGCGAGAGGGCGCTCTTCTGCCCTCTCGCCCGTTGGGAGCGATTTCCCTAGCCACACAATACATGACGATTTCTTGTCAGGAGTACTGGCGGCGCTTATACTGCAGTGAGAAATGACCCAGGGGATCTCATGGAACAACCTAGCCATGTTGATTTCTATCCCAGTGTGAAAATGAAGTACGTCTCATACCTTTACCTAGCAGCCGCATTTCTTTTTCTAAGTACCATCGACGCAAATGGAGAAAAGAAGTACAGCTTACACGACAATGGGCTGGGCCCTGTAAAGATTGGCATGACGGTCACCCAAGCATCCAAAGCCCTTGGTATGGAAAGGAAATGTCATCGGGCTACCTCTTAGCAACGCGCTTCGAAGTCCTGTACGAGGCCGCACTGCAAAGTGGCAGGTACAACGAGAATCCCGTTTCGCCTGAACCAATCTACGGCATACCGCACAGGAGTGTCCCTCTGAAGCGTGATGGTGTTCGTAGGTATCGCGGTATCGACCGAGATCCGCTTCGGGCCATGAGGCGCGAAGAAACGAAACTGTTCACAGAGACGGGAACGCCCTGCGAGGCGACTCCAGCCACGATTTTGCTGGACGAAATCGAACGCGATACCGGACGTGAAGACGGTTGGGTCACTGCCGCAACCAATATTCGCAAGGTTTGGGCCGCTCTCGGCGCCGATCAAGTGAACTACGAGATTATCTTCGCCAAGGAGTATCAGGACAATACTTCATCTCCTGACGGCGCGGAATTCCTCGGCTGCGATGTCGCTTATTTCGTGTCAGACCACTTCAGTTGTATCTGCGATGCTCTCTTCTTCCCGAGGTGGCACGGCACGGATCCTGAAGGTGTACTGTTCCGGCAGTATTTCGACCTCCTGAACAGGAACGGGCTCTTTGATAGCAACAGCGTGGCGCTGGATTATCTGCGCTATTACCTTGGCTTCGACTGGACAGAAAGAGATGACACCTTCACGAGCATTGAGGTATTTGCCGCGCCTAACGCAGGCCGCTAATGGTCAGGACCGCCCAGCGCGTGTTCTGGCGAAGAGAGAACCAGCGATGCTTATACCGCCTCGAGGGAAGCCTCGGGCCTTGCAGAGCAGGCTAATCTATAGTTTGCCGTAGACTGTGGCACAAAAGATTACGTGACGTGAGGGAAGAATGGGATTTGTTGATCAGAACCTGATGCCAGGGGAAACGATCACCTACCGCGCGACGCTGCATTGGATCATCTTTGGCCCCCCGGTGTTCCTTGGCCTGCTCGCGCTTCTGCTCGTCGCCTTCGGTACGAGCAATAAGGATTCTGCCGTGGTTGCGAGCCTGGGCGGCTTCCTTTTCATGGCGGCTTGTGTCCTCGCTCTATCACGCCTGATCACCCTCAAGACATCGGAGTTCGCCATCACGAACAAACGCGTGCTCATCAAGGTCGGCTTCATCCGGCGTCATTCGCTGGAGCTCCTGTTGACGAAGGTCGAAGGAATTGGCGTCGATCAGGGCATCCTCGGCCGCATTCTGGGCTACGGAACGATCGTGGTGGCGGGAACCGGTGGGACGAAAGAGTCGTTTCAGGACATCGCCGAGCCTCTCGAGTTTCGAAAACATGTTCAAGCTGGTGTGGCCACATAATATACAAGGGGGAACAGGTGGGTATCCGTGTGCCTAGAGGACTGTGATTCGTAGTACCACCGATCCATGGGAGATTAAGCTTATCGATGGGTAGCATTTCAAGAAAGAGCTTCCCAACGCGCGCACGGGTGACCTCAATGGTAATTGTTAGAAACGGACATGCATGGTTCCTCGTATTACTCTTCGTATTGGCGTTTACGTCCTCAGTCTCCTTGGCAGCCACGATTGAGCAGGAGACCATGAACAAGCTGGACCAGATTCGATCTGTGAAGGCGGGTGCTGATGAGGCAGCGACAGATCGATACAACCGGCAAATGGACGATGCGTGGAAGTTTTTCATTGCAAACAAGCAGAGTGTGCTGCCGATCCTCCGCAAAGAGCTTGAGGTCGAACTCAAGAAAACACAACCGAACGAACTTGTACTTCTCGATATCGGAAACTTTGTCTATTTACATGGTGATTCCTCCGACAAAAATGTGGCGAAGCACGCCCTGTTTTCCGTGAATACCACAGCAGATATCGTCCGTGCGAACTACCAGCAGCTTTTTAGGTTTACACACCTCGTCGCAGGCGATCGCGATCCGCAAGTTCTTACCTTCATCGACAAGACTGTTCTCCCCACCGAGCTAAAAGTATTTATCCCGCAACATTATCTGAAGCTCGATGGCACCCTAATGTGTGTGTTTCTTTACGGGATATACGGTCCGGACGCTGAAGGCCATCTCAAGACCAAGCTTTCAGACCCCCGCCTCGCACGGAGAGTCATAGAAACTCTAGTATGGGTCGGATCCCCCTCCAGCGTCCAAGAGGTCAAACGGGCGATGCTGGCAAATCGCGACTATGAGACCTTCACGCGCGCGACGGCCTTCATGATGCAGTCGGGTGGTCCGGAAGGTCGCGCAACGATGCTCGCGATAAACCCGAAGGACTTTGATTCTGACAGCCAGCAGTATTATGCGAAAATCCGCGGTGCCATCGAGGGCCAATCCTACGATGCCCTACGAAAGGGCTTCGCTGGAATACCTGGAGACAGCAAGCTCAGCGACCAGGAGCTGAAGAAGCGCTTAACAGCGATGTATGCAAACTACGGAAAGGATGATAAGACTAGCCCAGAGGCGATTTTGAACTCAGGCTTGCCAAAAGACTTTTTGATCAGCGAACTGACGAGAATCCGAAGTCGGATGTTCTATCGCATTTCCGACGAAGCATTGAGCGACGTACAGGTGACGAATACTCTCATCAATACACTGCTTTACAGTAATAAATAGCCAAATCCTTGCAGCAGATAGTCGCTTTCAAATCGCGGCCGAAGGATTCATCTATCCGCTTAGCTGCGTGCCTGGTTTGAAAGACTGCAGCTGCCTTTGCCTTCTTGCCTGGTGAATTAGCGGCGCTTACGCTGCCCGGGGAGAAGAACTCGTGTCTGATATGGGGCAGCCTAGTCCATAGTTAGACGGCGCATTGAATGACACACACCCGCGTCGAAGACTTTCTCCCTGCCCTGCGTGCTTCGCTGGAACAACTGAGGGGGCTGGGGCTTGGGCAAGACACGGCCGAGCTGGAGCAAATTGTGAACGGCGCGTGGACGAGTTCGTCGGAAATGCTGGGTGAAATTGGCCTCGGGTTGCTCCGTCTTGAGTCCCGACTGGGCACTCGATGCCCTGATGCCATCAAGGACGAGTTTTCCAAATATTTGAGGGAAGTACGCAAGGTCTGGCCAGCCATCAAGCTCAGATGACACCGCCTCTTACCGCGTTCAACCCGGAGGTGCCGCCAAGGTGGTGAATCGGCAGGTCGTCTGCGGTACAATCATGCCTCCAGCAGCGGTAGTTGGTCCATGCCAAGTCCCTCCTCTCCGATCGCCTTCCGCCTGTTGAGTCAATTCAACCATCTGATCTGTCGCGTCATGTATCGGGTCTCTGCCCCGCCTCGACCTCCCCTTCCGGAGGCTGGACCGGTGCTGGTAGTTGCCGATCACACCTCCTTCAGCGACCCACTGGTGTTGTTGGCCACGGCCGGGCGTCCTATTCGGTTCCTGATGGCGCGCGAGTTTTACCAAAGGCCGCACCTGCGGTGGGTGTTCCAAGCCTTCGACTGCATTCCGGTCACGCGAGGTTCCAATGATGTGGCGGCAGTGCGAACTATGCTCCGGGCGCTGGGGCAAGGCGAGGTCGTCGGCCTTTTTCCGGAAGGGGGCATTGACAATCATCGGGAGGAGCGCGGGCATCTGGGCATCGGTTATCTGGTGCTCAAGACGGGCGCGCGCGTAGTGCCGGTTTCAATCGTCTGGGACAGGGCCAGGCCTGTCAGCATTGTGGGGACGCTCGTGGTACCCGGAAAGGCTGTCGTCCACTACGGCGCACCAATGGTCCTCCAGCCTGAACTGCATCCCAGCCGTGGACGGCTCGGCGAGGTGACCGCAGAGGTCATGCGCGCCATTCGGGACCTTCGCCGGCTCACGGCCTAAGGATTACTTTTTCAACTTGTCGGCGAACTGCTTGCGGAGCTTGGCGACCTTGGGGGCGACGACATAGGTGCAGTAGGGCTGAGCGGGATTCCGAGCAAAGTACTCTTGATGATAGTCCTCAGCCATGTAAAACGGCCCGGCGGGCACGACTTCCGTGACGATCGGGGCGGCAAAGACTTCTTCTTTTGTGAAGTGGGCGATCACGTCCTCGGCAACAGTCTTTTGCTCCGGGGAATGGTAGAAGATCGCCGAGCGGTACTGAGTGCCGACGTCGTGACCCTGGCGATTGGGCGTGGTCGGATCGTGGATGACGAAGAAAACTTCGAGCAACTCCCGATAGGAGACGACCTTCGGGTCGAAGGTGACCTGCACCACCTCAGCATGACCGGTCCTGCCCGTACAGATCTGTTCGTAGGTTGGGTTGGACATCTGGCCACCCATGTAGCCGGACTCGACTGACACCACGCCTTTCATCTGATCATAGACCGCCTCAAGGCACCAGAAACACCCGCCCGCCAGCGTGGCGATGTCTTTTCCGGCGGGCTTCGTCTCCTGCCGTTCACTCATCTTCTCTTCTCCTTTTCTTCAATCGCTTCTGCGCAGAGGTCCCCGCTCCTGATGGCGCTCTCCATCGTACCCGGGAGCCCCGTGTCGGTCCAGTCTCCCGCCAGCAAGAAATTCGGAAATGGGCTCTGCTGGAGAGGCCGTAATACGCGCGTCCCGGGGCGCACTGAGAGAAATGCATGCGGCTCGCGAACAATACAGGACTCCAGGGGCCGGGCCTCCGCCCAGGTCGGCCAGGCACGTTTGATCACGTCGAGGGCCGAATCAACCAGTTCCTGATCCGATCGTTCCAAATTCGCGGCGGATCCGGTTGCCACCAACGACACTCGCGTGCCGTTGCCTCCAGAGCCGGCATCGGCTCGATTGACTAGCCAGTGATATGGGCCCTCAGCCAGGAGGAGCAGACGGGCAGGCCGTGGCCCGCGTTGAAACCGGAGGTGTACCGCCAGAGCGTTCGCATCACTCAACTTCGTCATGTGTTCGAAGTAGGCATACTGCGCCAGGACTCTCTCTGGCAGCAGCGAACAGAGTGAGCGGTGCGGCAGCGCGGCAACGTACCAGTCCGCCTTGAGCGTCTCCCCCGTGCGAAGCTGGACTTCGGTGACGCCGTGAGAATCAAACTGAATCCGACGCACGGCCGCCTCGAGCCGGATGGTGGCCCTGGACCTCACGAGTTGGTCGCGGACCGGGTGGAGGAAGAGGGGCCCCACGCCCATAGCGGGCATCAGGATCGCCGAGTGATTTCTCTCGGCAAAGAAGCAACGAGCCAGCATGGCCACCAGCATCGCGGCTGAGACCACAGTCAGGTCCTCGCCGAGCAGGAACCGAGCCAGCGGACGCCAGATCTTGCCACGCGCGGTCTCCGATTGGCCGACGGCGGCCAGCCAATCGTCCGCCGTCCGGTGTTCGAGATCAATCGGCAGGTCCGGCTCACCTTCCCAGGTGCGCTCGAGCCACGTGAGCGCACGCCAGCGATCTCGAAACGACAGGCCGCGAAAGATCGTCAATGCCAGCAGGGTATGGAACGGGCCCGGGAGCCACGGGTGCCGCCACCGCACTGCGGGGCCGTCCGGAAGCAGAAACTCAAGAGGCAGCCGATGAAACGACGAGGCCCTCGCGCCCGACCCCAGGGTCTCCACCAACGAGAAGGTCGAGCGGTGCGACCCGAGCAGGATCGGCGGCAGGGCCTCTTGAGGTTCCGATGGGGATCGGAGCGAAGGGCTTTGGGATGTAGCAATATTCGCCGGCCTGACTCCGGCCGCCACCAGACGGCCGCCCAACCCACGGCCCTCCTCGAGCAGCGTCACCGCATGACCTCGAGCCCCTAGGCGGATAGCCACGGTCAGACCGGCGAGGCCCCCGCCGATGATCAGAACGGACTTCGGCATAGGACGATATTCAACGCTGAGTGCTGAGGACTGAGGACTGAGTAAAGATCACTGCGAAAGGCAAGATGGCCAATGCCCACCTTAGTATTGTAAGGTTCCCATTCTCCTGACCCGTCCGTTCTCGAACCGGAGTCCGTATTAGACCGGCCTGAGCCTGGCATGAAGCCACACTCCGACGGCAATCGCCAGCCGGTAGAGGGATGGAAGGCTGATGCGCGGGCCGAAGACCCGGTAGCCGGAGTGCTCGATGCGGTCGAGGATTCTGGCATAGACACCGCGCATGATTTCGGCGACCGTCAGTGCCCGACGGTCCGCTGCCGGCATGGCCTCGACTGCCACGCGCGCCTTGTGGTAATAGCCGCGTGCGCGCTCGCACTCGAATCGCATGAGGTCATCGAAGCCCGGCGAATACCGGTGTGCCAGCAGATCATCCTCGGGATACCGAAAACGTGTGAGATCCTCCTGCGGCAGATAGATGCGCCCTCGTTCCGCGTCCGTTCCCAGGTCCCGAAGAATGTTGGTCAGCTGGAAGGCGAGGCCGAGATTGACCGCATACTCGTTCGCGAGCGGCGAGCGAGTTCCGAACACCTTCAGGCAGATCAACCCAACCACCGAGGCCACTCGGTAACAGTAACGGTACAGTTCGTCGAACGTCGCATAGCGCCGGTGCGTGAGATCCATCTCCACGCCCTTGATCAATTCCTCAAAATAATCGCGCGGGATCCCTAAACTGCGAGCATGTTCTGCCAGGCTGACGGTCACCGGTTCGGTGGGTGTTCCCTGATAGGCTGCTGCCAACTCAGCCCGCCAGCGCCGGAGCTCTTCCTTGGGATCGCTCCCAAGGGGTGCGTCATCGACCGCGCTGTCCACTTCTCGGCAGAAGGCGTAGACCGTGTACATGGCTTCGCGGCGTGGCCGTGGCAAGAAGAGGAAGGAGTAATAAAAATTGCTTCCGCTCCGCTTGGTCAGGTCTGTGCAGTACCGCTGGGCTTCGGTGAGGGTCATGAGCGGGCTGCGGGCCTCTGAGGAGGGAGCGGGTTAACCCGCCGGACCCCAGGCGGGAGGGCGCAGCCGAACGCGGAAGGATGGCACAGCGCGGCTAGGATAGCCACTCCGTCCACCAGGCGCGGCCCTGGCCGGCTGAAGTAGGCAGAGGCGTCTACGACGAAGACTCTCCCGTTCTGCACCGAAGGGAGGCTCTGCCAACCCGGATGCCGGGTCAGGCACTCCCATTCGCGCAGGGTTCGTCTCATGGAGAAGCCGCAGGGCATGAGCACCAGCACATCGGGCGCCGCGTCGCGCACCTGCTCCCAGGTGACCTGTTCCGAAGGGGCGCCGGCAGTACCCAGCACATCCAAACCCCCAGCCAGAGACACCATCTCCGGGACCCAATGTCCCGCCGCATAGAGCGGATCAAGCCACTCCACACAGGCGACCTTCGGGTGACCCGTCCCCCAGTCTCCAGACCGCGAGATTCGCTCACTGATTCCCTCCAACCGGGTGCGCAGATCCGCGGTCAAGGCGTGGGCTTCGGCTTGTTTCCCGGTCGCGTGACCGATCCGTTCCACGTCGGTCAGGACCTGGCCGAGCGTTGTGGGCTTCAGGGTCAGCAACGTCGGTGCCTTGCGCATGCCGGCGATGGCTCGCTGCAATCGGCTGGGTGTGATGGCGCAGACATGGCACAGGTCCTGGGTAATCACGAGATCCGGCTCGGCGCGGGCGAACATTGCCTCGTCCAGCTCGTACAGGTCCTGCCCGGCCCGCACAGCCTTTTTCACCTCTTGGTCGATCTTAGGACTGGACGTACATTCGGCATCGATGGCCGCATGGACCACCACCGGCTTCCGTCGTACCTGGGGCGGGTAATCGCACTCGTGACTGATCCCAACCAACTCGTCACCCAGTCCCAGTGCAGCGACCACTTCGGTCGCGCCTGGCAGCAAGGAGCAGATCCTCATAGGGATTCGTCACTCGTCATTCGTGGCAGCAGCAGAAGGTTTTGGGCTCTGGTAAGAAGAGTGGTCAAACAGTCGCTGTGCGAGTTCCGCCAGGTTGATCTCCTGCAAGGAGTGGCAAACAACCTCTGCCTCATGCAGGTCCTGAATGGTGTGGGTGTTCGCGACGGCCAACACTTTCATGCCCGCGGCGTGGGCGGCGCGGATGCCGGGGATCGAGTCCTCGATCACCAGGCAGTCTTCGGCCTCCAGGCTGGGCTGCTGGGGAACCCTCTTGTGGTTGAGGGCGGCCAGCGCGTGCAGATAGGCCTCCGGATCGGGTTTTCCGCGCGTCACATCCTCTGCGCTAGTGATGTGCTCGAACTCTTTCCGGATGCCGGCTTCCTGCAGGATGAACTCGATCTCATGGCGGAGCGCCCCCGAGGCAATTGCCAGACGACAGCGGCCGGCTGCTTCGCGGACAAATTCGTGTACTCCCGGAAAGATGACCAGATGGTGTTTGATATGCTCCAGATAGGCCCGCGCCTTCCGGGCTACCAACGCATCGATCGTGTCTTTCGGCGTAGGCTTTCCGAGCGCCGCAAGGACTGCGGCGAAGCACCCCTTGTCATCAAAGCCTAGGTATCGGGCGTAATAGTCCGCTTCCGTTAGGGGCACGCCGATCTCGCCCAGCACACGCTGGAACGTGGTGAAATGGATTGGCTCATTGTCCGCCACGACACCGTCGAAATCAAACACGATGGCTCTTAACATAGGGCTCGACTCATCGTCAGGTACAACGGCTTTACGTCACGAAATTTCATGACGTGCGAGCGGTTGCCCTCAAGACTTTTCAGGCACTGCGACAAGAGAAGGGCGGTATTATAACACAGGCGTGGCGAGGCGACGGACGTGCGCATGCAAGGCGGCGTGACCCAGGCCGACGTGGCAGACCCAGCGGGGTAGTAGAATGCGGAGGAGCGGCGAGAAATGTACAGAAAACTGCTAGGGCCTGGCCTTGAGTCGATTTTCAGGTGCCCAGCCCTTGGCGCCATCCTCGGTTCGGACCGCATAAATCCACGAGTGGTTCCGAATCTCCCCGTCCATGACCGTCAGGATTGCGCCGGGACGAACCACAGGACCCGGGCGGGTGCCTGTGGTATCTGCTTGCAGATACAGGAGCTGGGTCGGCATCGCCGGGTCTGGCAGAAGCGTCACGCGTTGTCCTTCACCGAACAGAGGAGCTGGGATCGCGAGTGTGGTGACCGCCGGTCTCGGTGGCTGAGAGGGCACCGGAGTGGGAGCTGGGGGGGGTGGAACCGGTGCAGAGGCTACGGGCGCCGGGGGGGCTGAGGGCATTGGGACCGGAGCTGGAGATGGCGGAACCGTTGAGGTCTGAGTTGGCACGCCCGGAACCGGCAGGGTTGATGCCGACGGAGCCGGTGTCTGCGCGGGGGGGATGGCCTCGCCAGGCGTTGCCGGGGGAACCGGCTTTCGCGGCCGCGGCGGCATCGGGGGCAAAGGCGGTGGGATATCGCCTTCTCCGAGAAGCGTCATGACCACATCAGGATTCATGGCGACATAGCCGCCGCCGAGCGCCACCACCAGTAGCAATATCCACATGAAAGGGCGAGGCCCGGACGGCTTCGGCGTCTTCTTGGAGGGATACACTCGCACTGTGCTCTCGATCGCGTCCTCGGTGATCTCGTCGAGGTCGAGGTCCGGCTCCGGTTCACGGGCGAACAGCAGGCTCCACCCCGGAACCAAGCCTGCGCAGGCGGAAAGGCCGGACGGTGCGAACATGAGCGACCTCCTTGTCGGACACGTGTGAGAGCCGGCCACACGTGGATATGTAGATACCATTGTCAGGGTGCCCTGTCAAACAAATCGGGTACGGTCACGGTGGTCGTCATCCCTTCATCGGATCACGAAGCCAGCATACCCCACCACGCGGCTTCGGTCTCCGCTGATGTCACCGGAAGTGGCGTAGCGCACCAGCGACGCGCAGGCGGCTCCCAGGGCGTGGCAGGCATGGAGCACGGTCGTTGTCGGGCGATGCCCGCACATCGTGATCCCATGCGTTCTTACCGCTGCATCGAGGCGCTCGGGCTCCAGACTCTCAATCGCCTCAATCGCGAAACGATCCTTCGCCCGCGTGACTGCGTCGGACTCGTAATGGTTCATGTCTGTGCTGGCCACCAGGAGGGGAGGGGTGCCACGTCGAATTCCCGCAGTATATTCGTGAATGAGCCCAGCCAGGCATACCCCTAGATCCCGATCCATACCCTGGTGAACCATCCCGAGCAGGATTGGAACGATCCGTACATCTGGTCTGGCGCGCTTGAAAAATGGCAGTTGGACTTCCAGTGAATGTTCCGTCCGATGGGCGGTGATGTCGGACTTGGCTCTCGGGAATCGCGCGAGGATCTCGGCGGCCAGTTCGCGATCGATCAAGACCTCCCCCCCGGGGATCTGCCAGGTCCCCTCGGGGTAGACCGAAATATCGGCGCCGACCCCGAAGTGGTTGGGACCGATTAGGATCACGGAGGGTGGAAAACTGACACGGGAGTAGGTCGCACCCGCAACATGGCCGGAATACATGAGTCCGGCGTGGGGACTGATTACCGCCAAGGAGGGCTGGGGGACAGCGGTCGGGTCGGAGTAGCGGGAGACGTCGGCGTCGAGGACGGCGGGCGACGCACTGTAGAACTGACCGGCGACGGCGGGTGGACGAATCATTTTCAGAAGGCTAGGGGCTATAGGCGATAGGCGATAGGCATCAGCCCAGCACTCTTTCCGCGGTCTTGGCTATAGCCCATCGCCCATTGCCTCTAGCCTAACAGTACTGCACATTGGCGCAGGACATGACCTGCTTCTCGCGGCTGCCTGTGCGAAACACCGTGAGACCCTTGCAGCCCAGGCGGTAGGCCAATAGAAACGCCTCGGCCACGTCGGTCTTGGAGGCAGAGGCCGGGAGATTGATCGTCTTCGAGACGCCGCTGTCGCTGTAGCGCTGGAAGGCCGCCTGTATCCGGACATGATGCTCGGGGGATACGTCGTGAGCGGTGACGAACAGGCGACGCAGCGGAGCGGGGATCTCGGTCAAGCGCTGAATGGATTCTCCCGCGGCCACGCGCGCAACGAGGCGCTCTGAATAGATGCCGGCTGCGCGGGCACGCCGGACGAACTCTGAGTGGAGGGAGATGAGGCGCACATCCTCCATGACGGTTCTGGCGAAGCTGACCCCGTACAGCGGCTCGATGCCGGGCGAGCAGTCCGCAATAATGCTGATGGTGCCGGTGGGGGCAACCGTGGTGACCGTGGCGTTCCTGAGGCCGAGCCCTTCCGACTCCAGCCGGCTGCCCTTGAAGTTGGGGAAGACCCCCCGCTCCCGAGCCAGCGCGGCCGAGGCGGCGCTGGCCTGTTCGTGGACGAACCGCATCACGCGCCCACCGATCGCAAGAGCTGACTGGCTGTCGTAAGGGATGTTCAGCTTGATCAGCACATCGGCGAACCCCATGACCCCCAAACCGATCTTCCGGTTGCCTTTGGTAATGGCTTGGATTTCTGGCAGCGGGTACTGGTTCATGTCGATCACATCGTCGAGGAAGCGGACCGCCGTGCGGACAGTGTCGGCCAGACGGTCGAAGTCGATGCGTGGCCGATCTCTGGTTCCCGCGACGAAATTCGACAGATTAATCGAGCCGAGCGTGCAGGATTCGTAGGGGAGCAGTGGTTGCTCACTGCAATTGTGTACGACGAACCCGTTCGCATCGAACGCGTGGCACACGGGGACGGTCACGTCATAGACACCTTCCACTCCGTCCTCAAGCACCGCCTTCACTCTGGCCACAAACCGATCCCGGTTCACGTGGCGGCGGTAGGCACCAATCAGGTCGGAAAGTCTGGTGGCCTTCGTGGAATCGGAGAACCCGATCGCCTCCTGGAAAGAAAGCAGACTTTCTCTCGCGATTACGAGTTCGTGGAAAGGGACGGTAGGATACAGTTTGCGGCCTCCTTTCCCGTCCGGGAGGAGGCTGGCCGCCTCAGGCCGCCTATTGGGATAGATGGTGGAAAAAATTCCGAGCCGGAGCAACATTCTCTGAACCGCTTCCAAGCGACAGAGATCCGTCTGGGCAAGCCGGACGCTGACCCCTTTCCGTTGGTCCCCCTGAACCGATCCATCCGCGTCGAAGAATGCACGGAGGAACCCGCGGTAAAACTCGCTCGATCCTTTCTCGATCTGGGGTGTGATGCGCTTGTTGCCGGGCTGCATGCCACATTCGCGGGCGAGATCCCGCAGGGAAGCCAGGGCGAGTCGTTTTTCACTTCGTCCCTCAACCTCCATCCAGCCTTTGAAGTCTCGCCGGTGTGGCATGGTCTGAGCACAGCGAGCCACTTCTGCCATCACCCCGACGACCCCCGTTCCCGCTGTATCCCACACCGACAGCACGGCTTTGTCTTCTTTTAATACTCCGTCCCCGACGAGAAACCCCAGGAGGTACCCTTCTTCATAACTAAATGATCCGGGCCACGCTGCCGAGCCGCGGTGGTTGTTCATGAGGATCTGGTCACCACGACGGAGATCGGCCACGCGACACCATTCGCTGTCGAGGACGTATCGGGTCTTCCGGACAACCCGACGTACCGGATGATCCGGGGTCAGGCGCAAGGAAAAGCCTTCGAGGGTTTGCAGGTTGACCACTGGCTTGGTTCCCGTGTGGAAAAAACCTTCATATCCGGACAGGTAGGATTGGCCATTGATCCGAGCGACGAATTGAACACCGATCAGCTCCTTGACTTGCCGAGGCCCGTCCTCCGTGTGAACCCACGTCTCGGCGGTGACGCACGGGTTGGTCGCCTCGATATGTCCAAGATGGGGCGTGGGATTCTGCGCATTGATTGTGTCCAGAAAGACCACGCCGGGTTCGCCGTTCTCCCACGCGGCTGCCGCCATGCGGTCGAAGACCTCCGCGGCTTTCAGGCGGCCGATGGTCTTGCCGGTACGCGGGTTCACGATCGGGTAATCTCGCCGGTGTTCCAGCGCTCTCATGAAGGCGTCGGTCACCCCGACAGAGACATTGAAATTCGTGAGCTCCCTGGGGTCCCGCTTGAGATCGATGAACTCCAGGATGTCGGGGTGATCCACGCGCAGGATGCCCATATTGGCCCCGCGTCGAGTATTGTGGCTGATAAACCCGTTGGCAATGTAGGTATGGTTCGCAGGAACGGACAGGTCGAGGGTCAACGATTCCCCGCCCTCGATAGAGACGATTTGATCATAGAACTGATCATTGCTCAGGAAGTCTGTTAGTGGGCTATTTCGGATCTCCTCATGCTCCTTGACCAGGACAGCCAGTCGCGATCGAGTCAGGTTGCGCGGCGCGGCCACGTCTGGTAGGTAGTGCTGAATCGCGCGGTAGAGTCGGCGGTTAGCCCCACGCGAGGTACGTCCTGGCCCCGACCCTCGTCCGGGACCGGCGTACAGAGCAACCAACCGTTTCCCCTGATGGGGGATCACGTCGTTGAACTCCCACGCTGGATTGAGTGCGTTCGCCAGGAGCGTCCGACGATGGGTATCGATGAATCCAATTCGGCGACCGAACATCTCTAGCCCGGCGAGCGTCTTAACGTGGAGACGGTAAAGCGGATTGGTGCCGAATGCGCCTACGCGATTGGTTGTGACTGACACACTGCTCGGGATTCCGACGGCAAGGAGCAGCTGTTGTACGTCCTCGAGGAGACCCTTTGAGACGGAAGACAGAGACGGATAGCCGTCTTGCGAAGCCGTCCCGTCCGCCGTAAACAGACCCCGCAAGAACCCAACAGCCATTTTGATGCCCTTCCGAAAGACAACAGGAGGCACGCGGGCCGACTGAGCGGACCTTTTCTTTACCCCGAGTTGGTGGAGCCAGGTGGCCAGTGTCGTTGCGTTCAAGTAGTAATTCGTACTCCCATCATTGGGCTTCTTCCAGGGTCGTGGCGAGAGGTCGAAGAGTTGACGGCATGTCGAGACCAGCCATTCGACGACCTCGGGTTGACCATCGCATACGGTCAAAATGATCCGCCCGGTGGTGGCCGCTTGGTTGTACCAACTGAAGCTCCCGTCCCCGACCAGGTATCCGATGAATTCACCGAATTGTTCTGATACTTCGGCAGGCAGAGTGACTTGGTGAGCGTTGAAGTGTGGCTCACCGGTGAGAGTGGGCAACTTATAGTCCTCGGGCTCCAGGAGATGCCCTTTCTGCAGAACCGCCCAATCCCCCACCTGGAGGTCCTTCATATGCCGCCACACGTAGCGGCCTTCCTCGTCAATCACCCTGATGCGGTGTTCCAGCGTCGCTGCAATGTGATATCCGCACCGGGTGCGGATCCGGCGGATAGGCGCAACACCGTGAATATAGAACTCGTCCGAAGTCTTTGGTCCTTCGTCCGTGGCAACGGTCAGCCGCGGAGTAGGTTGATGCCAGGTCTCCGCGAGACCATCGCTCGGCCCCAGTTCATCGATGGGGACCATCCCGCGCGTTGTGCTCACCAGCGTGTCCGGCACCACGCAGCCCCCTTGTTTAATCACCTCGGTCGCCATATTGAAGACGCGCATGAAGGAGACCGGCCCCGATGCGATCCCGCTGGTCGTGGACACCCGGTCGTTTTTCGGGCGCAGTCGGCTAAAGGCGAAGCCGGTGCCTCCCCCGGACTGATGGATGAGAGCCTGGTGCTTGAGGGTCTCGAAAATGGACTCCAGCGAGTCGTCCACCGGGAGCACGAAACAGGCGGCGAGCTGCTGCAGATCGCGGCCGGCATTCATCAGGGTGGGGGAGTTCGGCAGGAAATCCAGCCTGCTCATCAGACGATAGAACGCCTCGGCCACCTGTCGCCGCTGCGTGGGCGCCGTCGAGTAGAGCGCTTCGGCCTCCGCAATGTTCTTCGCCACGCGTCGAAACAGCCGGGTCGCGCTCTCTGTCGGCCTACCGGCGGCATCCTTGATGAGGTACCGACGTTGGAGCACAGTGAGAGCGTTGGCTGACAGTCTGGCCACTGGCTGGGTCCTGCGGCGCATCCGGGTCCTCCCTCAGGCTTAAGCCCACCCATTATAAGGCATCTGTGTTTCACGTTACCATGCCCACCTCCGCGTCGAAGGCCGCTTGTTCTCACTTGCATCTGTCCCGCGGCCTGATGCAGAATGCGCACAGCACGTTTCACGATCCGCGATGAAGACCTACCGCGAAGAGCTCTGGTTCGAGACGAAGACTCGACGGGCCTACCTGAACATTACCTCGCAGGTTGAAGCCGCGGTCCGGAAGAGTGGAGTCCGCGAGGGCTTCGTGCTGGTCAATGCCATGCACATCACGGCCAGCGTCTATATCAACGATGACGAGCAAGGCCTGCTCAAGGACTACGATGAGTTTCTCGAGGGGCTCGCACCTCAGAATGGGGCCTACCGGCACAACGAGACGGGTGAAGATAACGGTGATGCCCACATCAAGCGACAACTCATGGGCCGCGAGGTCGTGGTGGCCATTACCGACGGCAAGCTGGACTTCGGTCCCTGGGAGCAGGTTTTCTACGGAGAATTCGACGGCCGCCGCCGCAAGCGCGTGCTGGTCAAAGTGATCGGCGAATAGCCCATAGGCTCAGTGACAAATGCAAAATTAAACAGCGCTGGCCCAGTTCGGATTTTGCACTTTGCACTTTGAATTTGTCATTGGCGTTTTTGCGCGAGGGCTTGCCTCCGGCATGGAAGTTTGGCAACATGGCAGTTGGTGAATGGCCGTTACACGTGAATTGTGAGCCGCGCAGCGGCACGCTACGCATTTCGGTCGCGGATAACGAGGGTTGAGGACCACGTAACGGCCGGACGGAGGGTTCCATGTCCAGCTGGAATCGCCCAGATCCCCTAACCCGAGATCTCATCCATCTCATCAATGCCCGTCGTCACGACCACGGGGATGCCGATGCCGCCATCGACACCTTGCAAGCCCTTCTCGAACAGGATCGAGAGCAGGACCTGCTCACAGTCCTGGCGGCGCTCGATGAGGAGATGGCCGAATGGCTCTTTGATCTCCTGGCTGAAGCGGCTTGCTCTGTGGTGATGGATGCCGAACCAGAGGACAAGCCGACGTACGCGGTGATGGGGGCGCTCGAACTGCCCCTTCAGGCCAATCTAAGCAATCCCCTCCGATTGAAGATCGATCCGGTGACCACCGCGAACCTTCTGCACACGCATCTCCACTTGGCGGCCGGGACTGTGGTGCTGGTGGAGCCGCGGCTGCTGACGGACGCGACCCTGGACCACCTGACTTTGCACGGGCTGAACGAGCACATCGCGGCGCTGGCGGATTCACGACCTCGCCAGCTCCTGGCCGCCCGCCTGCACCCGCCCGTCGAGTCGACGGCGTTTCTGCTCTTTGAACTGATCGGCACGTCGGAAGCTGGATTGCCAGAGTCACTGGAGGAACAGGACCGCCAGGCTCTGTTGCAAGGTCTCGTGGCCCAATGCGCCGAACTGGCCCCCGCGCCGCAGATGCTGGAGGCGCCAGTCTATGCCGCCTACGCGGTGTTCGACGCCCAGAACGCGGTCAGGCTACATCACTTGGCTGATGAGACCATCGCGGTCTGGCGCGATCTGGATCCGACCGTCCGGAGCCGAACCATCGTTCATCTCCACACTCAGTGCGGGAACGGTGTCTACATGCCCGTGTGGACCGATCTCTTCGACCCCGAGCTTCCTGAAGATCACGGGCCGGTCTGGACCTCTCCCGATGTCTGGGTGTTCACCGCGGATCTGCCGATTGAATGGCCCGGGGAGATGTTGACCAACCGCCTCCTCGCCGAAGGCTGCACCCGCTTCGAAAACCACATCGTGGAAACGCCTGAAAACTGAACCCCCGGTCGCCACTTCCATTTGGACCCGCCTAGTTAAGGGACAGCCGGAATCCGCCTGTCCACCCACTCCAGCAACCAGGGGCCACCCCTACCTTTGGAGGGGATGACAAACAATTCAGGGTTCTGTATGATCCGCGCAAAAATGAAAAGGATTACCGCCATGTCGTCCCGAACAAGATTCATTGCTCTGGTGACCGCGTTATTGGTGGAAATGTGGGGGGGATGGTCGGATTCATTGGCCTTGGCGGCGGAAGGGCCTTCTATGGCCGCCGGGTCCAAAGAAGCGGCTGCCATGATCGGGGATAAGACGATCACGATCGGAGAATTGGACCAGATAGCCGGAGCCAGGTTGAGCGCGGTCCGGATGCAGGAGTACAGCATCCGCAAGCAAGCGCTGGAGCAAATCGTCGAACGAACCCTGCTTGAACGGGAGGCAGCGGCCCGAGGGGTGAGCGTTCAGGAATTGACGCGTCTGGAGGCGGAGGCGAAAGCGGCGCCGCTGACGGTCGAGGAGACCCGGGCGGTCTACGAGCGGGACAAGGCGCGATACAAGACCCTGTCCGAGGCGGATGCGCTGAACCAGATCGAAACGAACCTACGCCGGCAACACATCAGCGAGCGCAAATCGGTGCTGATCCGTGAGCTGAAAGCTAAGGCCGGGGTCAAGGTGCTTTTGGAGCCGATTCGGGTCGCCGTTAGCACTGATGATGATCCATCGCGGGGCCCTGCCGAGGCCCAGGTCACGGTGGTGGAGTTTGCGGATTTTCAGTGTCCCTACTGTGCGCAAGTCTACACGATGCTCGACCGGCTGGAAAGGCAGTACGGCAATAAGGTTCGCATTGTCTACCGGGATTTTCCTCTTTCGATCCACAAGGACGCGGCGAAAGCTGCTGAGGCGGCCCAATGCGCTCACGACCAGGGCAAGTTCTGGCAAATGCACGACAGCCTGTACGCCCGGCAAGCGAAGCTTGAGGTGGGCGATCTCAAACAGCGCGCTGCCGAGTTGGGGCTGGATCTCGTCCAGTTCAACCAGTGCCTGGACTCAGGAAAATATACCGCCGAGTGGAAGAAGGATATGAGTGATGGTGCCAGCTATGGGGTCACCGGCACGCCAACGTTTTTCATTAACGGCCGCGCGGTCTCAGGCGCACAACCGTACGAAACCTTCGTCGAGGTGATCGACGAGGAGCTGGAACGGGCGGCCACCACCAAAGCGATGGGCGCATCCACCGTCAAGTAAGCGCCGCCGGCCCCTCTTTTGCTTGGAAGAAGGAGCGTTCTTTATCGGCCCCGACCGCCTCCGCCGAATACGCCAACACTTCCGGTTGGCGCAGTCGGTGCGTCTGGGAGCGACGGTGTGACCAGCGGGCCATAGGGCTTTGAGTGGAGAGAGTAGGGCGGCGTGGAGTGTTGCGGTGCCGTGGACGGACCTGAGCCGACAGCAGGTCCAAGGTTCAAGATAGCTCCAGATGGCACTCGACCGTCCGGGGATGAGAACTGGTAGGGCTGCATTCCACCGTTCAACTCCTGGATTGTGCCCGCGTTGCCATGGGAATCTGAATAAATCCGGAGTCCGGTGCCAGCCTCGGTGACGGTGCCGCTGGCTCCGTCGCTGCCCCGGACGATGCCGCTTTGCGCGCCCGCCAGGCTGCCGGACACCAGCAGAATCCCCACCAGCATCCCCACGATTGAGATTCTCATGGTCTCGCTCTCCGTGGATTGAGGGCACGCACTCACAGCCGGTCGCCATCATCATATCAGACCTCATCACCCTTTTGCGAGGCACCCATTGCCTCGCTAGACATTCCCCGCAAACCTGGCGTAGCATGCGGGGCTGCGTGGTCGGTCGCTGATGCCGGTGGGCGCTCCTCAGTACGTTCGTGGGGTGTGAGTGGTGAAGATGCCATGTTGCGCATGATCGCCAATCTGCTGAAGGTGCTCAATTCCGAGGCCGAGCCTGGCCAGATCAGTCTAGCCTTGTGTTTCTCGATGATTGCAGGGCTGACACCGTTCTGGAGCCTGCACAACCTCCTGGTGGTCCTGCTGGTGTTGTTCCTCCGGGTCAACCTGTCGGCCTTTCTCCTGGGCCTGGCCGTATTCACTGGTTTGGCGTTTCTGCTGGATCCACTGTTTCATGTGATCGGATTGGCCGTGCTGACCGCCGAGCCCCTGGAAGGACTCTGGACCGCTCTGTATAACTCGACGCTCTGGCGGCTGGAGCGGTTCAACAACTCGATCGTGATGGGCAGCCTGCTGTGTTCCCTGCTCTTCTTTGTCCCTCTGTACTACGGGGCCAATCATGCAATCCTCCAATACCGTGAACATGTCATGAAATGGATCCTGCAGACGCGGGTCATGCAGGCCTTCATGGCGAGCCGTCTCTACAGCCTCTACCAGTCTGTCTCGGGATGGGGATGGGGAGGCGGCGCATGAGCAAGTGGATCCGTTGGCAGGGCGTGATCGCCTTTGCTGTCGTCGTTCTTCTTGTGGCCGGAGTCTGGTTCCTGGTCGTGGATCGCGTCATCAAACGGGCAATCGAAAAAACCGGGACTCTGCTCGTTGGCGCCAAGGTGGAGCTCGGTGAGGCCGATCTCTCGCTGTTCCCGTTGGGACTCACGCTCTCTCGTCTTCAGGTTACCAACCCCGATCAGCCGATGACGAACGCGGTCGAGATCGCTCGCATCGCCTTTTCCATGGATAGCCTGAACCTGCTGCGCCGGAAAGCCATCATCGAGGAGGCGACCGTGGACGGCGTCCGGCTCAACACGCCTCGCACGACCTCTGGCGCGATTCCCGACCGACCGGCCAAATCGGAACCGGTCTCTAAGAAGGCCGTGGGTGACCTGTTTTCGTTGCCGTCGTTCTCCGCGACCGACGTGCAGGAGATTCTCAGCAAGGAAGAACTGCGGTCGCAAAAGCTCGTCGAGTCCCTTCGCACCGATCTGCAGGCCGAGCAAGAGCAATGGCAGAAAAAACTAGCGGCCCTGCCGGACAAGGCCAAGTTAGAAAGCTACAGGAAGCGCCTTGAGGGATTGAAGTCGGCGGGGAAAGGCGGGCTGAGCGGGATCGTCGGCGGGGCGAGCGAGGCAGTGGCTGTCCAGCAGGACCTGAGCCGTGATCTGGATCAGATCAAGACTGCCAAGAAGGATTTTGAGGACAGCGTGACGGGGCTTCGGAAACGGATGGACGAGGCCGTGCGAGCACCGCAGGATGATGCCCGCCACCTCATGGAGAAGTATTCTCTCTCGGGGTCTGGTCTCGGGAATGTGACCGGGATGCTGGTCGGTGGGACGATCGGGGATTGGACGGCCACCAGTCTCCGCTGGTACGCGAAACTGCAACCGGTGTTGCATCGCCAGGCCGAGCGTAAAAAAGATGTCGAAGTCGTCAAGCCGGTGCGGGGTAAGGGGGTAGATGTCCGGTTCAAGGAGCGGGCTCCACTCCCGGATTTTTTGATTCGTTCTACCCGTGTGTCGGTTGAGGTGCCTGCCGGCGCCATTCAGGGGCAGGTGAAGAATATCACGCCTGACCAGCCGATTCTCGGAGCCCCACTCGCGTTTGAGTTCGCAGGAGAGAAATTGAAGGGAGTCCAGTCGCTAAAGTTGGATGGGACGCTGAACCGGGTGGATCCGGCCAGGCCAACTGATCGGGCGAACCTCCGGGTGCGTGGCTATCGGGTCGAGGACCTGAGCCTGTCCAAGAGCGAGCAATGGGCGTTGGCGCTGAAACAGGCGATCGCTGACACGGACCTGCAAGCCACTTTGAAGGGCGAGGCCCTGAACGCGAACCTGGCGGCCAGTCTACAGTCTGTACAGATGGTCAGCGGGGTAAAGGCCGGTGCGGGCGTGCTTGCCAATGCAGTCGCGTCGGCACTCTCTGACGTGAAGGGGTTCAAACTCGAGGCGGAAGTCAGCGGTACTGTTGACCAGTACGATGTGAAGCTCACGTCGGATCTGGATCGCGTGCTGAAAGACGTAGTGGGCAAACAACTGCAGGCGCAGACGGCGCGGCTGGAGGCTCAACTCCAGTCGGCGATCGCGGAGAAGGTCGCCGGTCCGCTAAACGAGCTCAAGGGCAGCCTCGGCGGGTTGGACGGCATCGGCACCGAACTGGCGAGCCGCCTCAATCTCGGGACCGATTTGCTCAAGGCGGGCAAGGGCGGCGCCCCGGGCGGCCTGAAGCTGCCCTTTTAGCCAACCTGGGATCCAAGCGAACGATGCAATCGGGCGGCGAGGGGCGAGAGGGCAGAAGGGCGCCCTCTCGCCCGCTACTTCGCTACCCAGGTCGTGGCACATCGGCCGAGCGCGGCGGGGCGGTCGACGGAGCCGCATTGCGGGCGAGCCGTACTGGTGTGCCGGGTACCCGTTGCTTCCTAGACTGCAACGGGTGATGCGGAATGAGCGAGGCCCGGCCAGCCATGGCTGGGGAAACAGGCATGGCCGGATCGGAGAACGCCCCAAATTCTTATTTGGGGGAGTGCACGATGCGACGAATAAGGAGCATCACGCTTGTGCACGCCGTCGAGTCGGTGAGGCGGCAGGGGGGCGCCGCAGCCATTCCGCCGGTAGCTACAGCAGCTCGGCGAGCGCGCACTTGGGCGACGCGACCACCCCGACGTGTGTCACCGCCCGTCTGCAGCCGAGCCCGGTCACGTTGCGTCTCCAGCCAAGGCGTTCCCTGCTCATTGCACGGCCGCCGCTTTTTTGAGCGGCTCCAGCAGCTTTTCTGGAACTCTGAGATTTCCCCGACCTACACCGACTTCGATGTCGGGCTTCGTCAGCCCGTGGAAATCGCTGCCGCCGGTCACCAGAAGGTCGAGGCGTTTCGCGACGCTGAGATAGTCTGCGGTCTGCTGCGGCTTGTGGGTGCTGTAATGGACCTCGAGGCCTGCCAATCCCTCTGCCTTCAATATTTCACAGAGCTTCAGAAGGCCTGCCCCGTTCGCTTTGACCCAGCTCGGATGAGCCAGAACGGGCAGGCCCCCGGCCATGCGGATCCACGCGATGGCCTCCGTCGGCTCCGGCAACTCCCGGGGCACATAGGCCGCTGCGCCCTGGGCGAGGTACCGATCAAAGGCCTCCTTGGCGGACGTCACGTAACTTTTTTCCATCAGGACCCTCGCGATATGCGGCCGTCCCACTGAATCGGCGCCGGCCAGCGCCTTGACCTCCTCATAGGTGAGAGCCAGGCCCAGCCCGTTGAGTTTTTCAATGATGCGGGGATTGCGCCGGTGACGGCTGGCCCGGAGCTGTGCCAGGCGATGAAGCAACTCCGTGTCATGCCGATCCACAAAGTATCCGAGGATGTGCAGCTCCGTGTCTCCGTAGCGGGAACTGATCTCAATCCCCTGGATGACCTCGATCCCCAGTGCCGCGCCCGCCTCGAGGGCGTCAGGAAGGCCATCCACTGTGTCGTGGTCGGTAATGGCGAGGGCACTCACTCCGGCGGCCTTGGCCAAGGCCAGGACGTCGGCGGGGGAACGGCTACCGTCCGAGTAGGTGGTGTGCAGGTGGAGGTCAATCCTCATGAGAAATGGCAGGAATGGCTGATAGGTCTGGGAACATGACTCAGGGCTGCTGGTTCATGGTTGATGAGGATTCCGACCCGTCGGCTGGAGCCTTTGGGCAGCATGCCGAGCGTCGACCATTATCCATCTACCATCTCTATTCAGCTCTTTGGGCGAGGAGCCGAGCGGTGAATACGCTCTCGCCGCCGTGCGCGTTCTCATGCTCGCCCTCATCATAGTGGAGGACGCGCAACCCGCCAGTCAATTTTAGGAGCTCGTTGTGCGTTAAGCAGAATTCGCGGCGTCGAGGGTGCTGGTGCCGCAGATGGTTCTCGATCAGGAAAGTCTCGTAGACAAGTGCGCCGCCCGGTCTGAGCGCCTGAAGGAGGTACGGAAAGAGGGGCCGGTAGAGATAGAAGAAGACCAGGATCAGGTCGTAACGTTCTTTTGGGAGATCTGTAGACAGATCCAGGTCGGCCTCCAAGTCCACCCGACGAGTGGTGAGATTCCTCAGGTTCCGTCTGCTGGCCGTGGCCGCGAGTGTCGCAAGGGCTTCGTCGTCTCGGTCGATGGCTTCGACGCTACAACCCTGAGCCGCCAGGTACAGTGCATTTCGGCCTGTGCCCGCGGCCACATCCAGAGTTGGGCCTCGGGGCAGGCGGTCAAGTTGCTCGACGAGAAAGTCGGCGGGGCGGGGCTCGATCCGGGTCTGGTGAGAGATCCGCGTCCGCTCGACCTGCACGCCGACAGACCCGCGCACGTCATTAACGGGCGGCTTCAACTTCCTGACCCAAAGGCGTACGCCCGAGACCGGGAATTCGGCGAACAGCATCCCGGTGAGTCCCTCTGCCAAGGTCTCCATAAGATGGTAGGCCCGGCCGGTTGCAACCTCCACGAGACGCTGCGCCACCCGTGCGTAATCCACTGTGCGGGACAGGTCCTCTGCCGCGGCTGCCGCGTCGAAGCTCGCATCAGGGTAGTGGAGTTCCACGTCTACCCCGATCGGCTGGGTCTGCTTCCGCTCATCCGGCGTGACGCCGACATGGCCTTGAAATTCGAGACGTTCGATCACCAACCGCTGACCCATGCGGCCATTCTCGTTGAACCCGTCAAGAGGTGTCAAGGACCGACAGATTTCCCTCAGACCCGTCCGGCTGCCGCTTGACATCATTTCGAGGCGACTCCTATAATCAATGGCGCTTCTCTGCGGATCTGAGTTATAAGTTCGCAATTCAGTGGGGAAAATGTCTGATTTTACCCACTTCAACGAATCCGGACGACCCCGGATGGTCGATGTCTCCGTAAAGAGTGCCACGGAGCGCACGGCGACGGCTCAGGGACGGGTCTTCATGATGCCGGAGACGCTGGAGAAGATCCAGCGGGGGAAGATTGCGAAGGGGGATGTCCTCGCGGTCGCCCAGGTCGCCGGGATCATGGGCGCCAAACGGACCCCTGACCTCATCCCCATGTGTCACCCGATCCTGCTCTCCAGCATCGATCTTACCTTCAAAGAAGAACCGCAGCCGGACCGGGATGGCCGGTGCTCAATCACGATCACCGCCACGGCCAAAACCACCGGCCAGACCGGTGTGGAGATGGAGGCCATGACTGCGGTGTCGCTGGCTGCCCTGACGATCTACGATATGTGCAAGGCGGTGGAGAAGGGCATGAGCTTCGGCGACATCGCGCTGCTGTCGAAGTCCGGCGGAAAGTCGGGCACGTTCCAGAGGGAAGGTTGAGGATGAGGTCAAGGTTGAGGAAGCAAAGGGGCGACTAACCCTCAGCCTGAACCTCAACCTCATCCTGGTTTCGTGATGATTACCATCAAGCTATTCGGACTGCTGAAGACATTGGCGAGCAATCAGACCGAGGTCTCCATCGCGCTGAACGGTGGTTCGCAAGTCAAGGACTTGGTCAGCGTGCTGGACGGCCGATATCCGCAAATCGGCGAATTGATTCACAAGAGAAAGGTTCTCGTGTCGGTCAATCAGGAAATCGCCCACGAGGAGACCGAAATTAAGGACGGCGATGAGGTGGCGCTCCTGCCGCCCTTCGCCGGAGGGGCGATAATGGGTCCGACCCCAGGCCAAGGCGGCCAAAGGGGGGACGACTCCATGCTGGTGCGCGTTCAACAGGAGAATTTCTCAGTCGATGGCGAGATCGAGCGGGTTCGCCGGCGGTCCACGCGTATCGGTGGCATTGCGACCTTTCTGGGCACAGCTCGGGACCGGTCTCGGGGCCATGATGTGAGTCGCATTACCTTCGAACATTACGAGGGTATGGCCCAGCGGAAGCTGCGGGAGATTCGCGAGCGGGCACTGAAGGACTTCAACGTCATCGAGGTCCTGATCCTCCACCGGTACGGGGACATCGAGATCGGCGAGAACATCGTCCTCATCGTGGTCGGGGCGGAGCACCGGGCCGACGCGTTTCGAGCGTGCCAGTGGTGCATTGATGAGCTCAAGCAGATCACCCCGATCTGGAAACTTGAGCAGACGCCTCAGGGAGAGGTCTGGGTGGAGGAGCATCCATGAATCCCGTTCCGCCGTCGCCCCGGCCTCGTCCGGTTGCGGACAGCTTCGGCCGTCCCCTGGGCAGCCTGCGAGTGTCCGTCACGGACCGGTGCAACCTGCGCTGCCGGTACTGCATGCCCGAGGAGGAATACGCGTGGTTGCCCCGTGACACGATTCTGTCCTTCGAAGAGCTCGATGTCCTGACGGGTTTGTTTACAGAGTGCGGCGTCGAGAAGGTGCGCCTGACCGGCGGGGAGCCTCTGCTGCGCCGAGACCTCCCGTCGCTGATCCGGATGCTGGTGCGAAATCCTCGGATCCAAGACCTCGCCTTGACGACGAATGGCATCCTTTTGGCCGACCAAGCGCAAGCCCTCCACGATGCGGGGTTACATCGGGTGACGGTGAGTCTGGACACGCTCAGGCCTGAGCGGTTCAGGGCGTTGACAAGACGGGATAGCCATGCCCAGGTGCTGGAGGGGATCGAGGCAGTCGGACAGGTGGGGTTCACCGGACTCAAGTTCGATACGGTGGCAATCCGTGGATTCAACGACGACGAGCTCGTCGAGGTGATCGAATTCGGGAAGCGGGCGCGCGGCGAGGTGCGTTTTATCGAGTACATGGACGTGGGAGGCGCCACGGACTGGTCGATGGATCAGGTACTCTCGCAAGCCGCCATCCTGACGGCGTTGGGCGCACACTATGGGCGGATCGAGCCTGTGATGGAGACAGGCTCCTCGCCGGCGCGGCGATTCACACTGCCGGACGGGACGACGTTCGGCATTATTGCCTCCACCACCGTCCCATTCTGCGCCACTTGCGACCGAAGCCGGCTGACGGCGGATGGCATGTGGTACCTGTGCCTCTATGCGAAGGACGGGGTCGACTTGCGACAACGGCTCCGCGCGGGCGCCTCTTCCGAAGAGCTGCAGTCGTTGATCACCTCGGTCTGGGCGGCACGCCGCGATCGTGGGGCTGAGGAACGGAAGGAGCTGGAGCAAGTCGGTGCCAGAGCGCCGTTGATTGAAGTCGACAAACTCCGAGAAGATCCTCACCTGGAGATGCACGCCCGAGGCGGATGAGCAGCCGACACCACCACGCCACGCCACATGCCTGACACTCAGTTGCTCACGGTGCTGAGTCTTGGGTTGCTGCTGGGAGCCCGTCACGCCCTAGACGCGGATCATGTGGCCGCCGTCACGACGATTCTCTCCGAGCGTCCAGATTTCCGTTCATCGGGGTTGATCGGAGTGAGTTGGGGCTTCGGCCACACGGTCATGCTGCTGCTGGTCGGAGTCGCTGTCCTGGTGTTCAAAATCGCCATTCCGGAACGGGTGGCCTCGGGTCTGGAAATTCTCGTGGGGCTGATGCTGGTCGCTCTCGGTACCTCGCTCGCCCTGACCCTCTGGCGTGGACATTGGCACCTGCATGTTCATGAACATGGGGGGGCTACACATCAACATCTGCATAGCCATCGCCTGGACGCGGGCCACGTGCATACGCATTGGCTGCGGGTCACACTGAAACCTTTTGCCGTCGGTCTGGTGCACGGGTTAGCCGGGTCGGCTGGACTGGCGCTGATGGTCCTGGCATCCGTCCGGTCTGTGTGGCAGGGCGTAGCCTATCTTCTCGTCTTCGGGCTGGGATCGATCCTCGGGATGGCCGGGCTCGGCGCCCTGATCAGTCTCCCGTTGGTCAGTTCCGCGTCCCTCGGACGCCCTGCTCAGCTTACCTTGCAGGGGCTGGCGAGCATCGGGAGTATCGGGCTCGGGCTCAGCATGGTGGCCCGGGGAGGTCTGGGCTGAGTCCGGGGTCCGCACGAAGACGCGATCGTACGGGTCACTCCCCTAGGTGGAACGGGCAAGGGCCGCTGTGCCTACCGGGTCATCCCCCTGCGCTCCTCCTAAAACACCCGCTCCGCTGCTTCATCCATCGCGCTGCGACAAAGCCTCCAAATCCTTGATTTGTGGAGAGAAAGAAGGTATTCTGCGCGAATCTATCCTGTGCAGGTCATTCGGTCCGGCTTGCCGGGAGGCCGACGCGTTACGGACGAAGACGCCGTCGAACCAAAAGGAATTCCCGTGAAGATCCGGGTGTTGGGCTGCCATGGTTCTGATCAGCTCCTGGAGGAGGGGCGTAGACCGAAGCAGTGCCGCACCTGTGGATTCCTGATTAATGACACCGTGATGGTGGACGCCGGGACCATCGGACCGGCGTTGCACCTGAACGAACAGAAACGCATCCGGCACATTCTTCTCTCTCACCTGCACTTTGATCATATCCAGGGTCTGCCGGCGCTGGCCGATAACCTCGTGGACGATGTGATCGACCCAGTGGTGCTCACCAGCACGAAGGAGGTCCTGAACGGACTCCAGTCCCACATCTTTAATGACAAGGTATTTCCCAACTTCCTCAAGCTGCCGAGCCCCGAGCGTCCTCTCTTCGTGTGCCGGACACTGGAGGTGTGGAAGCCGAGCGAAATCTCCGGTCTGGAGGTCACCGCCGTTCCGGTGAACCATCTGGTGCCGACGGTCGGATTCCTGATTCGCGAGGGCCAGTCCACGCTTCTGTATAGCGGAGACACGTGTGAGACCGAGGACATCTGGAAGGTCGCGGCCGGCGAGCGAACCCTCAAGGCTGCCTTTATCGAAACCTCGTTCCCTGATGATATGGCCGAGTTGGCCAGGGCCAGTAAACACCTGACGCCTTCCTCCTTCGCGCAGGAGTTCCGGAAGATTGGCCGGCTGGACCTTCCCGTGTATGTCTACCATCTGAAACCGCGGGTCAGAGAGCAGATTCAACGCGAACTCGCTCGCCTTAACATCAAAAATCTGAAGGTTCTGGAAGAAGGCCAGGAGATCACCATTTGATAACGTACCCAGGACTGAGGACTCAGGACTGAGAGGAAGGACCCGCAACGAAGGCGGAGAGTCGGAGATTCTCCGCATAACCTCAGTCCTCAGCACTCAGTCCTCATCACTGAGGAAAACATGGCTTGGTTCAAGAAGCAGGACGCATCCGGCTCCCAGACCCCTCGACGCTCCAAGGCGGTCGAAGGCATGTGGTTGAAATGCAACCACTGCCGTGAAATCGTCTACCGTAAGGAAGTGGACCGGAACAACAAGGTCTGCCCGAAGTGTGACTATCATTTTCCCATCTCGGTGACCGAGCGGATCTCGATCCTGGTGGATTTCGGGACATTCAAGGAATGGGAAGCAGAACTCGGACCGGAGGATCCACTCGGCTTCACGGACATCCGTTCGTACCGCGACCGGCTGAGGGCGCAGCAGGACAAGACGGGCCGAAAGGATGCCTTGGTGATCGGAGAGGGGTTGCTGAACGGCCGACGGGTCGCGCTGGGGGTGTTCGATTTCAGCTTCATGGGAGGCAGCATGGGGTCGGTGGTGGGAGAGAAGATTTGTCGCGCGGTGGATCGCGCCCGAACTGCGAGCACCCCATTTCTCCTCGTCACGACGTCAGGGGGAGCACGCATGCAGGAGGGCATCCTGTCGCTGATGCAAATGGCCAAGACGGCGGCGGCCATCGCGAAGTTGGGCGAGGCACGGGTGCCGTTCCTCTCCATCCTGGCCGATCCGACCTTCGGGGGCGTGACGGCGAGCGTCGCGATGCTGGGCGATGTGATCATTGCGGAGCCCAAGGCGCTGATTGGTTTCGCAGGTCCGCGCGTCATCGAGCAGACCATCAAGCAGCAACTCCCAGACGAATTCCAGCGCGCCGAATTTCTGCTCGAGCACGGCATGATTGACATGATCGTGCCGCGAAAGTACCAGAAAGAAACCCTCAGCACACTCCTGAGCCATTTTTGAGCCGAGCCGCTGCGCCCATGCCCCTGTCCTACCTCGAGTCACTCGAGTTCCTCTACGGGTTGCAGCAACACGGCATCAAGCTGGAGCTGGAGACCATTCAAGCCCTGCTGTCCCGGCTCGGCCGGCCCCAGGAGCGCTACCAGACACTTCATGTGGCCGGAACCAACGGGAAGGGCTCGACGGCCGCCATGGTCGCGGCGATGCTTCGCGCGGCGGGATGGCGGGTGGGGCTGTATACGTCACCTCACCTCGTCGACCTCCGGGAGCGTATCTGCGTGAATGGAGTGCAGATCGCGGAGCATGCAGTTGCGGAGCTGACTGAGCGCCTGAGGGACGTACAATCCTCGCTACGCCCCACGTTTTTCGAGTTCACGACCGCCATGGCGCTGCAACATTTTTCGGATACGGCCGTGGATGTGGCGGTCGTGGAAGTGGGCATGGGAGGGCGGTTCGATGCCACCAATGTCATCGTTCCGCTGGTCTCCGCGATTACGAATGTTGCGCTGGACCATCAGCAGTATTTGGGAACGACGGTCGGGGCGATCGCGTTTGAGAAAGCCGGCATCATCAAACCCGGCGTCCCGGTCGTCACCGGCCGACTGTGTCCTGAGGCAGCGGAGGTGGTTGAGCGAGCGGCAGGGGAGCGAATGGCGCCGGTCTATCGGTTGAATGCGGCGTTTGCCGTCAAGGGCCAGACCACGGATGGCTTTCGGTACGACGGCGTCCGGGTGTCCTACCCCAACCTGTCGTGTCCGCTCCTCGGTCTTCATCAGCTCGACAACGCCGCCTGCGCGCTGGCTGTGGTGGAGCTGGCTGCCATGCGTGGCTTCAGGGTGTCGGAGGATGACGTGCGAGCGGGTCTTGCGACGGTTTCGTGGGAGGGGCGTCTCGAGTTCGTGGAGCAACGCCCGGCGGTGTTGCTGGATGGGGCGCACAATCCGGCTGCGGCGCGAGTCGTCGAGGCCTTCGTGACTTCATACCGGGTGCGCCATCCCGGCTGCCGAGTGATTCTGGTCCTGGGCATGATGCGGGACAAGGACCGTGAAGGATTCCTCCGAATCCTGCTGCCGGTGGCCAATGCGGTCGTCCTCACGCAGGCCCAGACGCCGCGGGCGGCCTCGGTCGAGGAACTCGGCACCTCGATCGAGCCGGGGGAGGTGCCCGTTCACCTGGCGCCCCTCCCAGCCGATGCGCTGGCGTTGGCCAAACGCTTGGCATCTTCCCAGGATCTTATTTGCGTGACCGGATCGCTAATGCTGGTGGGTGAGGTCAAGGCCCTCCTGCGCGGGTGTGGACTGTCTCCCATCAGAGGGTGAGATGGGCCATCGCCGCTGGTCGGTGCTCTGCCTATCTCTTCTGATCCTTCTGTCGATTCCCATACAACCGCTCGTGTCGTCGCCCGCCGCTCCCGCCGAAGGCCCCCGGACTGTGTCGGCCAAACCTGCATCGGAACAACCGATTTCAATCACCGCCGAACAAATCGAGTATCTCAAAGAGACGGATGTGTACGAAGCCGCCGGATCGGTCGTGATCACACAGGGTACACTCCGGCTGACCGCAGACCGGGTGACGATTTACATGTTGTCGGGCCTCCTGATCGCCACCGGCAAGGCCCATCTTTCGGACCCAGCCTCCGACCTGCGCGCAGAGCGACTGGAGATGGACGTGAACACCAACGCGGGGGTCGTCACGAATGGCACCCTGTTCGTCAGGGACTCGAACACGCTGGTATCCGGCCGCCTGCTGCAGCGGTTCTCGGAGGATCACTTTCGGGCCAAGGAGGGGTCGTTCACGAATTGCGACGCGCAAGAGGGAAAGGTTCCGGCCTGGCGCTTTACGTTCAAGGACCTGGATCTAGATGTCGGCGACTCCCTCTACGCCAAAGATCTGTGGTTCTGCGTCAACGACATTCGGCTCGTGCCGGTCCCGACTCTGGTCTATCCCGTTCAGAGTGATCGCAAGAGTGGGCTGCTGACCCCGACGGTCGGGTACGACAACCGGTTCGGCGCGCATTACCGCCAAGGATATTTTTGGGCCCCGACCCCAAGCCAGGACGTGATGATTACGCCTTTCTACCTGAGCGATCGCGGCTATGGCAGCGATTTTCAGTATCGCTACGCGATGAACGGTCAGTCGAAGGGGCAGTGGCTCGTGCAGACCATCCAAGATGATATAGCCGAGAAATTCCGTGCCACGATCGTCGGTTCGCATGTCCAGATGGTCGATCCGGATCTGTGGATCCGTTCGAAAGTCAACTATTTGACCGACCGGACCATCTATTCAAATTTGAGCAATTCAGGTGTTCTGCGGGCTTTGCCCAGCGCGGAATCGATCCTGAACATCAATCAGCGATTCACGACCGGTAGCCTATACCTGACGGGACTCTACCTCCAGCCGGTGGGGGTGGGGGGCGAGGATACCTTCCAGCGACTCCCAGAGCTTGGTTACAGCCTGACCGATGTAGCGCCGTTGGGCGGCCCGTTGCTTGTTAGCCTGGACACGGCCGGTGTGTACTGGTATCGTGAGCAGGGGTTCACGCTTGGCCGCGTGGACGTGATGCCCTCCTTGTTCACGGAGGTGTTCAATATCGGACATGTGCTCGGTCTCAAGCCGCACCTGCGTCTGCGCGGAGTCGGTTACACCCGGGGGGTTAGCACAGATCAGGTCGTGAACCGCGAGACCTTGTGGGCCAGCCTGAGCGCCACCTCGCGGCTAAGCCGTCGGTTTAGCCTTGACGATGGCGGGAGCATCCTCCACACCCTCGAGCCGAATATAATTTACGAATATGTTCCGGCGACTGATCAGTCCCAAATCGTGCAGATCGACGCCGTGGATAACCTGCCGAAGAAAAACCTGCTCACCTATGGGATTGTCAGCAAGCTCCTGAAACAGAAGCCGGACGGAGCCGCGAATTGGCTCGATCTGAGAATCGCTCAGAGCTATCAGGTCGGCAGCGTACAAACTTCCGCCACGCAGTTCATTCCGACCGTCACCCCTCCCGCGGGGTCAATCACGCAACCTCTCCAGCCCGCGACCACCCCCGTAGACGGGAAAAAGTTTTCCGACATCTGGACACGAATGACGATCGGGAGTCCGCCCACGCAAATCGGGCCGATTCCGGCGGTCACTTCAAGTCTGACGACTGACTCCTTCTTCGACGTGTACCGTGGGACCTTCAGCCAGTGGAACACGGATCTTCGCTTCCAGCACGAGAACCTGTGGTATGTGGAAGTAGGACAGCGGTACACGAATGGCGGGAATCGCGTCCAACGTGGCGATATCTGGAATCCGGTGTCGTTTGGACAGGTGTTCGCTCCGACGTCGGAGGTCCTGTTCATGACAACAACGGCGGCCTTCAGAACCCCCCTGGGGTGGACGATTGGGGCGAAGTCTTACTACGATATCCAGGACGGGAGCATGCCAGAACTCGATCTGGTGGCGCTCTACCAGAATCCCTGTCGATGCTGGTCACTCGGCTTGTACTTTCTTCGATTCCCTGATCGGCAGCAGTATAACTTCCTGCTCAGTTTGACCGGGCTGGGAGCGAGCGAGGGGATCGGGGGCCAGGTGATCAGAACCATTCTCGGGCCACTTCTGGTCGGGGAGCGGGGATTACCCTGGTCTGCGCCGTTCGTCAAGCGTGCGGCCATGTCCCAGCCGCCACCTCAGCCGACCGAAGGGACGCCATCGCCATAACATGGTCGGCTCTAGGAGGAGGCTCGCCTCGGTCGGTGGTGCCGCGCAGGATACTGCCGGAGGATCTGGGGGACAATCGGTAGGGCCGTCGGGTTGCCGGTTAGGATGTGCTGATACCAGGAGGTGACCCATGGATGGTGTTCTACGTTGTGCCAGCCGAGTGCGCGGCCGCTTGGCCCTGTTTCTCGTGATTGGACTCGTCGTCGTGCCGGCGCTGCTTCAAGCACCTCGGGTTCATGCATCCCCCGAAGGTGTCCGTGATCACCTGAAACGCGCCAGGATCTTTCTGGCAGCCGGCGATTACCGTCGAGCCTTGGAAGCCTGCCAGCGGGAAGTGGAGGCGTCGCCTTCGGCCGAAAGCTATACTTACCTGACGTACGTGTACCATGCGATCGACGGCTACTTGGATCATGTCTCCAAGGCTGATCGGTGGGTGCTCGTGGAGCAGCTCTATGTGAACTTGGCCACCGAGGGTCCCCAGGATCTCGTGGATCCGCCCGATGTGTTGGCCAGAATCGCGAAAGAGATCATCCAGGGCAGTGTCCGACAGCAATCCGACGTGACGGCGGCGATGGCAGCGCGACTCGATGATGCCATCGTGGCTCGGCTCTGGAAGCAGCAGGCCGCGTGGCGGGCCGCCAAGCCCGACAGTTGGTGGTGGGGCGTTCCTGATGCCTGGGGCTGGTAGGACTAGGATGAGCAAGTCGACGGGAGAAGGGGGTGCGCAATGAAGTATCGACGTGCGTTGACGACAAGCGCCTGTCTCCTGATTGTGCTCTGGCTCGATGGCGAGGGGTCCTCGGAAACCTCCGGTTCGTGGCGGATATCGCACTTGGAGAATGGACAACGGATTTACATGTCTGGGATGACCGCACTGGGCCGGGCGATCCAGAACAGTCACGGCATGGAGGGGGTTGGCTGTGCCATGTGTCACGGCCCTGACGGGCGGGGTGGGACCATGCATGGGATTCCCGTGCCGAATATCACCATGCGCGCACTGACCGACCCGAGGGGCTACGCACATCCAACCGGGCGCAAGCGTCCGCCCTATACCGAGGAAAGTATCAAGGCGGCGATCGTGGCCGGGATCGATTCGGGAGGGAACAGTCTCCATCCTGAGATGCCCCGATGGACCGGGCTGACTACCGGCGATCTGCAAGATCTCCTTGGATACCTGAAGACGCTGGGCATGGAGCCTTCGGGACCTCAGGGAGGGTCCCAGGGCCTGTAATCCGTGAAGAGTTCTGGGCGAGCGTCCGGATCGCGGCTGAGGGTGGTCAGGCGCCGAGCACCTCGGTTGACACCCTCGCAGCGGGTAGGATACCATGCACCGGTTTCGCTGGCGTCGCCGAGCGACAAGACACATGGCCGCATTAGTGTAAAGGAGGGAGTCGAGTGGGGGGACAGGCGATCAAAGTGGACGAGGCTGGTTGGGATGCCGAGGTGATCAAGTCGCCGGGACTCGTCATGGTTGATTTCTGGGCGGTGTGGTGCGGGCCTTGCCAGATGGTCGCACCGATCGTCGAGGAGTTGGCCGGTGAGTATGCCGGAAAAGTCAAAGTCATGAAGATCAATACGGACGAGAACCCGGAAATTGCGGTTCGGTACCAAGTGTTGAGTATTCCCACGATCCTGTTCTTTAAGGATGGCCAACCCGTGGAGAAGCTCGTCGGCGCTCGGCCGAAGCGACAGTTCAAAGAAGTCATTGAATCTCTGCTCGCGCAGCATTCCCGCACTGCCTAGGACGGTGCTCGGCTCGTATGCTCACCGAGCTGCGCATTTCCAATTTTGCCGTCATCGAACGTCTAAACCTGACGGTTGAACCCGGTTTCCAGGTGTTTACGGGCGAGACTGGAGCGGGAAAATCCATCCTTGTTGACGCCCTGACGCTGCTGGTCGGTGGCCGTGCCTCGGTTGACCTGGTCAGGTCAGATGCCGAGGAGGCGGTCGTCGAAGCGGCGTTCTCTCTTCCCGCTACCCTGCCGGTCGTGGAGCGCTTGCGCGAGGCTGGCAGCCTGGGCCCCGGCGAGACCGACCTGATCATCCGCCGCGTCGTCTCCCGCACCGGTCGTAACCGGATTTATGTGAACGGCAATCTCACCGCCCTCCACATCCTCCAGAGCCTCGGCGGAACCCTGATCGATATCCACGGCCAGCACGAACAGCAGTCGCTCCTCTCAGCTCACGCCCAACTCGATGTCCTGGACGAGTTCGGGCATCTCAAGGACCTGAGGCGCGAGTACACGAGCCAGTATGACCAGTGGCGCGCGAGCCAGCGTGCGCTGGAGGAAGCCGTGCGGGTGGCGGCCGAGCGCGCGCAGAATGAGGAGATGATCCGGTTCCAGTATCGGGAACTGGTGGATGCGGACGTGCGTCAGGGAGAAGAAGAAGCCTTGACGGCGGAGCATCACCGGCTCTCTCATGCCAGGCGGTTGGGCGAACTGGGCCGCGAGGCCTATGAATTGCTCTACGCCAGCGACACGGCCATCTTGAGCGGCCTGGGAGCGGTGCGCGAGCGGCTGCGGGAGCTTTCTTCGATCGATCCCAGCTCCGGAGACTGGGCCGTGTTCTGCGAGGGGGCGACGGTCCAGCTCCGCGAACTCGCCCACCGGCTCCGTGACTACCAGGAGGGCTTGGAATCGGACCCTGCGCGACTGGGGGTTGTGGAGGAACGGCTCGACCGGTTGCAGCGGCTCAAGAAAAAATACGGTGGTAGCCTGCAATCGCTGTTGGCTCGGGTCGAGGAATTGAAGAAGCAGATTCAGGAGCTCGAGGGGTCCGACACGAGGACCGCAGAGCTCAGTCAGCGGGTTGCCGAGGCCCATGCCCGCCTGGAGGCACTGGCGAACCGGCTGTCTGATGGACGGGCGCGGGCTGCCCGTAAACTGGAGACGAGGGTCAAGGAGGAGCTGACTGCCCTTCGCATGGACCGGACCCGCCTCCAGATCGGCGTCGAGCAAGACCAAGACGAGTCCGGCTTCGGGCCGACCGGGCGTGACCGGGTGGAATACCTCATGTCGGCCAACGAAGGGGAACCGCTCCAGTCACTAGCCCGTGTGGCCTCAGGAGGAGAGCTGTCGCGGGTTATGCTGGCGATCAAGACGGTTCTGGCCGAGACCGACGGTGTGCCCGTGCTGGTCTTCGACGAGGTGGATGCAGGGATCGGAGGAGCGGTGGCGGCGGTGATGGGGCAGCGGTTGAAGGCCCTCGCGGACTACCATCAAGTCTTCTGCATCACGCACCTGCCGCAGATCGCGTCCCAGGCAGGCACTCATTTCCTCGTCGAGAAGAGCGTGGTCAAGAAGCGGACCGTGACCGGGGTTCGCCGGCTCGACGAGCGGGAACATCGGGAGGAAGTCGCCAGGATGCTGGGCGGCCTAGCGATTACGCAGGCGGCCCGGGACACTGCAGCCGAGATGATTGGCGATGCCAAACGTGAGCTGTAAGGCGGGGTCAGGGTTCAGGGACCGCGGCTTGGCCGGATGATGCGGCCAGCGCAGGCAGGGAGGCCTTGCACTCGGTTGCGACACGGACGAAGAGGCTCGCGAGGGCGGGGTCGAAGGACGTGCCTGCCCGTCGCTGGATTTCTTCAATGGCCTCCTCAATGGAGGTGGCTTCTTCCGATACCAGGTGGTCGAAGATCTCGGCGATGCACACGACCCGGGCCAGGACGGGGATGCCTTCGCCCTGGAGCCCGTTGGGATAACCGGTGCCGTCCCATCGCTCATGATGATAGGAGATGATCTGTCCCACCTCTGCCGGGAGTTGGAGCGGAAGGATGATCCGCGCACCAACCTCCGGATGCCGCTTGAACCCCTCTGAGTCCCTCTGCGCGGGGTCCCCCGTCTTAGAGACCAGGTGGTCCGCGAAAGCGAGCTTCCCGATGTCGTGCAGGAAGGAGCCGAGGGCGAGCGCCTTCCGTTCCGATGGAGTCAGGTTCATATGATCAGCCAGGAGGGCGGCATAGCCGCTCACGCGGCTCGAATGGTTGAGCAGCTCCCGATCCTTAGCTTCGAGGAGTTCCGAGAGGAGTGAGGTAACCTCAGACAGATCGCCGGCTGGGAAATCGGCCCTCTGCTTTCCCTGGGCTAGGGAGAGAAACTGCTCGCGGAGGTGCTGCCAGGCGAGCGTGGCCCCCTGTTCGGTTTCCCAACTGCTTCGGGAACTGGCCAGCAGGGTGCGCAGGCGGTCCAGGCGATGCTTCTTCTCAAGCGTCTGCTGGGTTAACGCGATCAGTTCGGCTACGTTGAACGGCTTGAGGAGATACCCGGCCGCTCCGTATCGGATCCCGTCCATCGCCGACTTCAAACTGCCGTAGCCGGTGATGATGATCACTTCCACCTCGTTCCGCTCCAGCTTGATCTCCTGCAACAGATCCATGCCTTGACAGTCTGGTAACTTCAAGTCCAGCGTGACGAGGTCGATGGGCTGCTCGCGGAGCATGCGTCGCGCGGCGTGAGCGTTGTCGACGACATGGAGATGGTAGAATGGCCGCAGGATCATGGCGAGGGAGTTCCGGGGGCCCGGCTCATCCTCCACGATCAAGATCGTGGCCTTCGAAGGCTCCGGAGAGGCCGAGAGGTTCTCTTCGCGGGGGTCTGTGTGAATCATGTGTGTGAACTGTGTGCGCGACGTGTATGGCCCTGAAAATCAAGCTAAAAACAAGCAAGTGTGGTGCCCATTTCCGCTTGCCGCGACATGGTAGTACAGATCACACCCCAATGGCAAGATATATGGGTGAGCCAGCGCTGAACCCCAACCACTAGGGAGATGGAGCTGGAGGGTGAGAAGGAACTCGCCGGCGCCTAGAGCGAGGCCTGTACAAGAATGTACAATACAGAGCCTAAGCGTGTCATTCCAACAACATGCCCGTCTGGGGAATTGACGGTTGGTTTTCTCCCCGCGTGATCCCCAGCATGTCCATGCGGTACTTGAGCATGCGTCGGCTGATCCCGAGCAGTGCCGCGGCGTGGGTCTGAACATAGTCCGTTCGCTTCAGCGCATCCAGGATGATTTCCTTCTCGAACTCCAGCACCGCTTTCTCAAGGGACATGCGACCCGAGAGGGTGTCGTCGCGAAGCGAGTCGGATGAGGTCTCCGTCCTGAGCGCCGTGGGGAGATGCTCAGGGGTAATCAGGTTTCCGCGGCACCAGACGCTTGACTGTTCGACGACATTCTCAAGCTCACGGATGTTTCCCGGCCAGTGGTATTTTCCCAGAATCTCCAAGGCCTCCTTCGTGAACTCCTGTGGGCTTCTGGGATTGTCCTCGAGGCGTCGGGTGAGAAAGTATTTGGCCAGCAACGGAATATCCTCTCGGCGTTCCCGCAACGGGGGCAAGGACAGCGACACCACGTTGATCCGGTAATAGAGGTCTTCCCGAAATTCCTTCCGACGCAGCAGTTCCTCCAGGTGCTTGTTCGTAGCCGCGATGATTCGCACGTCCACTCTAATGGGCTGAGTGCCTCCGATGCGGCTAAATTCCCGCTCTTGGAGCACGCGGAGGAGCTTCGCCTGTGTGGCGGCACTGAGATCGCCAATCTCGTCGAGAAACAGGGTTCCGTCATGCGCGAGCTCGAACTGCCCGAGGCGACGGGTCAGGGCATCCGTGAACGCTCCCTTCTCATGGCCGAACAGCTCGCTCTCGATCAACGTTTCAGGCAAGGCCGCGCAGTTGATGGCGATGAATGCGCGGTCTCGTCTGGAGCTGTTGTAGTGAATCGCGCGCGCGACGAGTTCCTTCCCGGTACCGCTCTCACCGGTAATGAGCACGGTCGTGCGCGTGTCAGCGACCTGTTCGATCTTGGCGTAGATTTCCTGCATCGCCGGGCTCTTGCCGACGAGGTTGTGGAACGCGTATCGGCTGACCACTTGGGCGCGGAGACTGCGGACCTCCTGCTCGAGTTCCTGCGCCGCCAGCGTCTTGGCGGCGATGAGGCGAAGCTCCTCGATATCGAAGGGCTTGGTCAGATAATCAGCCGCTCCTAATTTCATTGCATCCACGGCGGTCTTGACCGTCTGAGTGGCTGTGAGCATGATCACCGGGATACTGCTGTTCTCCGACCGGAGGACCTGCAACAGCTCCATGCCATCCATCCCGGGTAGGACGATGTCGAGGAGAATCAGGTTCGGCGATTCTCGCCGGAACAGCTCCAGGCCCTCCTTCGCATCCGAGGCGCAGATCACCTCGTAGCTCGGCTCCAGGACCATCTTGAGCGAGACCCGAATCCCGGGCTCGTCATCGACCAATAGGATCCGTTTCTTCACGAGCCTCCTGCTTTATCTGAGCATCAGAATGTCGCGGATTGACGGGCAGATTCACGAAGAAACTGGTCCCCCTGCCGAGCTCGCTCGCGACCTCGATATAACCCCGGTGCTCCTGCACGATCTGATGGACGATCGTCAGGCCGAGACCGGTCCCTTCACGTTCCCCGCTCTCGTGCTTGCTGGTGTAGAATGGATCGAAGATGTGTTGCAAGTTGGCTTCCGAAATTCCGATCCCGGTGTCGGTCACCTCGGCCTGAACCCACGGACCTCCGGCCGGTTTGAGGAGTTTCTGGGTCCTGACCGTCAATCGGCCTCCCGCATCTCCGATCGCGTCCATCGCATTCAGGAACAGGTTCAAGAGGACCTGCTTGATCTGCTGGCGGTCGAGCATGACTCGAGGCAAGTCCAGCGCGAGATCCTTTTCAATCGTGATGGACTTGCTGTCCGCCTTCACCTCGACGAAGTAGAGGCAGGACGCCACCACCTCGTTGAGGTCCTCTTCCATGAACCGGGGCTCCATGTAGCGGGCGTAGTCCAAGATCTCCTGGATCAGTCGCTCGATCCTCGCCACGTCCTCTGATACAACTTGACTAAAATGGCCGATGAATTCAGGGTCGTCCTTCCGTTCCGGAGCGAGCTGAACAAACGTCTTGATCGACGTCAGGGGGTTTCGAATCTCATGCGCAAATCCTCCCGCGATGGTCTCCAGGGAGCGAAGGCGGTCCGTGCGACGCATCAGGATCTGGGACCGCTTGAGATCCTCGTACAACATCGCGTTATCCAGCGCGATGGCGGCATTCTGCGCCAGCATCGTCAACAGGTTCAGGTCTCCCCCGGAATACACCTTGTCACCAACGCGCGGGCCGAGGTTGCAGAACCCGAGCAAACTGCCTTTGTTGACGAGCGGAATGCAGACTTCGGCCTCCATCATGCGCAGGGCGCCGATGATCGAGGGCGTCACGGGCGGGTGGAGTTGCTGTTCCACCTCTTCACGTACCAGGATGGATTGGGAGTACGACAAATGCTTGGTGAGTCCCTCGCCGGCCTTGAGCCTGAGGGAGGTGGTGCCGCTCGGGAGAGTCCCGTACGAGGAGGACGGGAAGTAGAGACTTTTCTCCTTGTCCAGCAGGTAGAGCGAGGCGGTCTTGATGCCGATCGCCTTCACGAGAGTGTCGACGATCTCCTGGGTCAGTGATTTCAGATCGAGGATCTCCACCAGCGTCTTGGAGAAATTGGTCAGCGTCTCGTAGGCGTCGTAGCGGTCCCTGAAGAGAGCCATTTCGACCGCCTTCTCCATCCGTTTTTGCAGGGTGGCGAGCACCTCAGCCAGGACCAACGAAGTGGCGACCACCATGCCCGCGAGCAGATACTGCACCGTATCGGTAAAGGCGCGGATCAGGAGCAGAATGATCAGGTAGAAGGCGAGCGTGAAGGCCAGTGCCTTCATATAGGGGAGCAGCCCCTGCTTGGTCAGGTACGGCACCTGCGAAGGAGGATATTTCAACAGACCATACGTCGCCACCAGGGCCCACAGACTCACGAAGACATACCCGGCGGGGTAATAGGAGGCCCCGTAGTTCTGTGCGAAGTCGATCGCCGCTAGGTACCCGACCGCGAAGGCCCCGAAGACAAATCCAATTCGGGTCTCCTCCATCCGCGCGGTCGGCTTGAGCCGCTGATACCCCAGCCAGAGTTGTCTCAGCGTCAGGACGCTGGCGAGGAAGAAATACGCGAGGAACACGGGATGCAGAGGACCCGCTTTCGTGTAGTAGCCCCAGGCATACGGGTACTGGCCGTCAATGAGATAATCCGTCGGGAGCAAGAGGACGAACGCGGTGCTGATCATATACAGGGTCGGAACGACCCTGTTCAGGGCCTGACCCGGCGACAGGCTGACGCTGAAGTGGTACGCGAGGGCTGGAATGAAGACCACTCCCGCATGAGACACCTTCCCCCAAAGCAGGGCTTCCTGCGCATCCGTTGAGGAATACTGCAAGAAGACTCCGAATAGCCAGACGCAGGCGCCGGAGCACACCAGGCCGAAGGCGATGTTGGCCTTCGCCCTCGGGCTCTTCAGGACGCTCCAGAGACCGAGCGCGAATACCAGCGTGCCGGCCAGCAGCGGCGGAATCGAGTAGAGCGTGGCGCGCTCGGTCACCATCGCGCCCACGTAAATGGGCACAAAGATCGCGCTCAGGAACAGGGTGTAGGCGAGGCCTTTGTGAAGAACCAGCGTGATATCCATCAGCCGATGCTTGACGATGGCGTAAGCCACGAGGGCGGTGTAGAGGGAGACGAGGATGAGGCCGTCCGGCGGAATCTGAATGCCGTACCACAGGAAGAAGTTAGTCGATCCGCCGCCGTACCCGATCACAGATGCGATGATCAGGTACAGGTATTGATCGCGGCGGCCTCCTTTCGTATTCCGGTAGGCGGCCGCCAGCAGGTAGATCGCGTACGAGGCGTAGCAGGTAAACCAGAGCAGAAAGAGATGAAAGAGGGGCCCCGGCTTGGGCCAGTAGGTGAATGAAAGTTCTGGCCTCAGATCCGCAACGAACCATGGCGTCAGGTCGCTGACCAGAAACACCCCACCCAGGACGTACCCGATGTTCAGGACGGCGCGCCGCCGCTCCGCCATATCGAGGAGGGTAAAGACGTGATGCAGGTAGAAGATCGGGATGACAATCGCGCCGACCATCAGGAGGCGTATGTACATGAACGCCAGATCGCGCGACTCCGTCATTTGCCAGGCGCAGTAAAAATAGCTCCAGATCGCGATGCCGAGGCAATGGAATCCATAGGTGCGATGTCGAGGATCGCGCGGCCCCCGCGCGTACACGAGGATCCCGAGCATCGTGGCGGTGAGCCCGTTCAGAAGGCCACTCAGCGCGTAGAAGTTCATCGTGAAACGGGTGACTCCGATCGAGGCTGGTCCAAGGCGCTCGCGTGATCATACACCTTGACGGGCTTTTGGGCTACTGCCAAATAGGCCTGATTCGCCATCGCGGAGTAGATGCGTGGCTGCGAGGCACCGCTGGAGAGAAGCAGCATGGCGAGCTCTTGCTTGTCAAAAAAGTGGAAGACCCCATTCGCCTCGGCGTGTCTAATCTTTCCGGCATTGTTCAGGAGCTGGCGGGCTTCCTCGATCTCGTCCTGGTCTCTCGTGGTTCGGAGGAAGTTGCGGTAGATCTGGGACAGATCGGCCTGGGGTTTGAGGTTCGTCAAGGCCAGGCGGCCTCCTGGGGCCAGGACCCGCATCAGTTCCTGCAGTGTCAGTAAGGGGTTCTGCAAGTAGCCGATGACCAGGTTACAGACGATCCGATCAAATTGGTTGTCGCGGAACGGCAGCCGCATGTTGAGGTCGGCCAGGCTCAGAGCCACGCTGAGAAGCGGCTGCGGTTGGATGGCCTCCGGGATCTTGCCTCGGAGGTCTGTGACCAATTTCTTGAAGTTGAGGCGGGCTTGGCCGAGTGCGTGTGGCACAAAGTCTATCCCGACGTAATGCGGTGGGCGCCAGTCGTCCCGGATTCTGTCTCGCTTGAGATAGGCCTGGTTCAGGAGCAAGAACATCCCGAAGTTCCCGTTGCCGCAACCCGCATCCAGGATGATTTCACCCCGATGGAGGCCCCCCAAGAACCCGTAGATCATATCCAGCAGGCGCCAGAAGTCGGACACATTCACGACGTAATGAAAATGATCGAGATAATCCCGCCAGAACTCGAGGTTATCAAACTTAGACATCTGGTTCCTGGCGCGGGCCCGCTCCCGTTCCACCCGATTCTGGAGGCCGATGTCTCGCTGGGACGGTTCAAGCACCTCTGACGACTGCGAAGGAAGCTCCAGGGCATCCGTACAGCACGTCACAATCTGTCGGAATACCGCTCGGGCCTTTCGCGGGTTTTCGTTCAGACGATGGAGCGCTTCGGGAATGAGATAGAAGTGTCTGAGTTTCGCCCCCAGGGCCTCCTGGACTGCCCGGACCGAATTCGTGTCCACCCATAAGTCGTGCTCCGCGACGAAGAGGACAACCGGGAGGCAGATCTGACTGGCGTCCCGGATCGTGGATTGGAGGTCGGCAAAGCCCTGCGTGATAGCATCCTCCAACCACGGCTCCGCGCTGATGTTAAACCCTAGCATGTTGACCGCCCCGCGCCGGATACCGCGCAAGTAGGCACCGATGTAGTCCTCCTGATGAACCGCAGATAAGGTGGCCTGTACGTCCACCACCCCCGTCAGGAGCACAAGGAGCGAGGCCCTCCGGTCATTCGCCATCTGTTTGAGCGCCACCCGTCCAGCCAAACTCGTGCTGACCAGAGCGATCCGACTGCCTGGCCAGGTGCGTTCGGCGTAACTTAACACCGAGGAGAGGTCCTGCCTCATACCGGTCAGGGTAAATTGCAAGATATCGCCGTCGCTTTCCCCAACGTGGTCGGTGTGGTCATAGCGGAGGACGTTGAAGCCGTTGTTGGCCAGGAAGTAGGCGAGAGTCAGATACTCTTTCTTGGTCTCCCCGTAGCCTGGCGAGATGATCACGATAGGAGACCCTGATGGCAAGCCCTGCTTGGGATGATCATGGTACGCGGCGATGCGCTTCCCCGTCTCCCTCTTCCACTCGACCAGTTCACTGACCACACTGGACTCCTCGTCGTGCGACTTGGCGTCGGCTGGTGCAGTAAGGAGGCGTACCGCGAATTCGGCCACTGTTCGTCGCGCTTCCTCATCGCGGTGCAGGAACCGAAGTCCGACACGGCGGGCGCCCAGACCGCCCATCAGGTCCGGATCGACAGGGCTGTCCGTTTGCATCCAGACGACTTTGCTGTCGATGGCGTAGTCGGCCGCCGTCTGTTGTTCATCAGGCCGAGCACGTATGAGCGTGCTGGGTGGAGCGAGCTGCAGGACGACGTGTTGCCCCAGAAGATCTGGGCAGGATGGCAGTCGCAGGCAAGCGCCGTCCATACTCAGGTTCAACGTGAGGGCGAGGTACTCAGCGGTCTCCTGTCGTTCAGCAGACGCCGGAATGCTCACGTGGGCAGGCAGTGACAGGTTCACTCTGGCAGCCAGGCGCTGCTCGCGTGACGAATTCCCTCCCGGTTCGGAGGCACGGTGTTGAAGAGACTCCGTCCGCGGCTGGTCGCTCTCCGATAACCCAACCTCCAGCAACAGGTCTCCGGTATCCTGGGGTTCGAGGAGCCCGGTGATGGTCATCTGGACCGTGCCCTCGCGAAGTCCCTCGAGGTAGGAGCTCAGAATCAACTCCTCCGTGGTACCAAGAGTCGCAAACCCAACGGCCACGCCGAACCGCGGGGCAGCTCCGACACTTCTCCGGTGACCTCCAGAATTCGCCTCCTCACGGATGCCGAGCACGGTGCCTCTAATCTCCAGCACTCCTCCGTCATTCACGAGACCCAACTGAATTGGTTGACCCTCGGCGCAGGGGATGGTTTCCGGAAAGGTCATATACAAGCCGCCGTGGCTGAGGTTGACAGTCGTACCTTCCCAAGCCGTGCCGTTCAGGCTCAGCCGCGCGTGGAGCTGCCGGTCGAGGCGTGGCGAGCGCCGGCGCTCGAGAACCGACTGCGTCTCGCTGGCATGGGGGAGGGGAGAGGCGCCTCGTAGGCTCTCCCCCCAACCCTCCTGCAGAGCCGGTTCTGCCGAGTGAGCCTCACCTCGAAGATCCTGCACTCCGGATGAGGAGGACTCGGTCAACGAGGACTGTCCGTTCCCATGGAGCGTGCCGGCTTCGAGCCCAGACTCATCGACGGGGGCTACAACGCCAGGATCGATTGAAGGACCGCCGATCTGGAGGCCCTGGATCTTTTCCCGAAGTTGCTGGATCTCACCCACGATCTCGGGGAGTCGGCTCGCCAGGTCCGGGTCGAGCTGCCGAAACGGTGTCCAGTCGGGGAATTTCTGGTCCCGGAGAGGCTGACCCCACCGCGGCATCGAGACCCGTGAGGTCAGGTCCCGCAGTACTCCGACTGTGCCCAGGAACTCCTTCTGTGGACCGTAGAGGCCGGACGCATTGAGTTCGATGGCGATGGGGTCGCCGCGGTGGCTCCCGAGGTGTCTGGGTAGCAAGAGTAACTGGAGGTTGCGTGTTGCCCTCTCACCGGTCCGCCGCTCGTTGAACCGTCGTGCGGCCTGAGGTAGTTCACGCGAATCCAACAGCTGAGCGTAGTGGGATCCGAGCAAGTCCTGAGGCTTGTATCCCAGCAGGGGAGCAATGCTTGGGGTCACAAAGGAAAACCTGGCCTCGGCGTCGAGTTGATAGACGACGTCGGAGATGTTGTCGATCACGCGTCTGTACTGCTCCCAATGTCTTAGGCGTAGCCGCAGCTCACGTTTTTCGAGCAGTTCCATCGTGACGAGCGGCAACTCCGAGAGGAACGCAGGGGACTTCTTGGATAGGTAATAATCGGCTCCTGCCTTCATCACGCTGACCGCCGTGGATAGATCGTGTCGGTCAGCTTGGACGACGATGGCCGCATCGGGAGCTCGCCGTCTGAGTTCCGGTAGGATTTCGAAGCCGCTGCGACCGCGGAGGCGCTCGTCCAGCACGATGACGTGCCAGTCCTTTGTGGATGCCCGCTCCAACGCCTCTTCGCCCGATTGCACGGCCTCCGCCGTGCAGCCAGGAAACATCTCCGCCATGCTGATCATGGTCAGGCGGCTGTCTTCAGCCTGTCCGTTCACCACCAGCAAATTGAGCGGCGCACCAGGTTGCAAGGAATCCATTCAGTCACCGTCCGATCTGTCGTTTAGCCTCTTGGCCTTCCCACGTCGCCACGCGATCGCAATGGCGTTGGTACCGTGGCGGTCTGTCCCCAGAGCCGGAGGGAGGCAGACTGTAAAACTCATTCCAAACTGAATAACACGGCTGCCTCGGTGGTGTGGTGCTCGTTCGTGATGGGACAAGTACGAAGTCGACCGCGCGTTGGGGAGGGAGAAGGAGAAGGTCGGGAAGAAAAGGAATCGGTATGAACCTCAAGCGGATGGAGGGCGGCCCTGCGAAACGAACGAATGGGCGACATGGGGTTCCGAAAAGGGCCTCTCGAGGCCCGGACTGCGTGCGCGGCGCCAACGAATTCGACACTTATACTAAGCAAATCAGCAGCCTTTGCATGCATGATCTAAACCATCCTCGGGCATGAAGCGAGCTCAACAGTAAAGCCCGGAGGGCAATCAACGGGCGCATGGACCTACGAAGGTGGATGAATCTGCAGGTAAGACCAAGGGTTGGGGAATAACGGTGATGCGGCGACGGCCATAAGCGAGGATAGGAATCATTTTCCCCACCGGGTCGAGCCGGCATTAAAGGGATACGAAGGATCGATGCAGGAGCAACGGGAGACTCAATAAAGTGAAATGAATCCAACATCTTTTGGTTATCAATTCAGAACGGGGTGGTAGCGAGCCATGATCGGAGTTTTCTCAATCTTTTCATTGTGCTCCCCGTAGTGAGCTAGTTAGATGCACAAAATTGATCGACCTGCAGACTGGTCGACGTCATCGCCTCGCCTAACTCTTTGTTCTTACAAATATGTCACGATTAGTACAAATTTGTACAGAAAAATCTCCTCGAGGAGCCGAATGCGTACGCGGTAGGCACTCAAGGAAGAAAGCCCAACTCAGGAGCAGCAAACCGCCTGCGCAGCCAGGGGAAAGGCGCCATGCCTCTCTCGAGCGGCACCTCAATCACCGCTGGCTCTACCTTCACTGGTTTCTGGAAGGGGGCAATGAAAAGACGGGGTTCCAATCGCATCGACGGCGGGGCGGCCCAGGGCTGGATACAGAGGTGCCTCCTCCGGACCAGTGAGGGAGAAGCCGTGGAGCGGTGGGCACTCGGTCAGAGGTCGAGCAGTCACGGCGCGAGACCCGCGCGTTCCATCGGGCACTGTCCAGGGGTCATGTAGAGCAGGTAGTTGCCCATTCCGTGTTGGACGCGGGAGTCATGAAGGGGGTGGTGATAAACCATGACCATTTCGTAGTCATCCTTCGTGTTCACCGAGAACCCATGGGCATTCCGATAGACCTGGTGGGGCTGGAACGCGATGAATGTGCCATCCTGTGTGACATCGGGAACGGTGCGCAGCAAGGTCCGTTTGTTCGTCTTGTCCTCCAGTGCGATAAGCAGCAATTCGTCGTGACCGTGGGGATAGGCAAACTTGACGCATCCATCCATCCGGAATTTAAGGGGTGCCGACAGGGTATGCACACCGGGGTTGATCTCAATTCCCTCGTCTGTCTGGTTTTTGCCCCGTTCGCCGAACTTGCTGAAGCAGACGATGTTCACCCCCACCTGGTACACGTCCATTGCCTTGATGGGGACGCCGTCGGGGGCCATCTCCATCGTAAAGGTAGCCATGACATCCTTGGTCGGCGGCGCCTTATGGTAGAAGGCGACGACCGACATGAGATTCTGGCCCTTCCCCAGCTTCACACCATAGCCTTCTGGAAAGCGTGCCTCGGTCATCTCAAGGCCCGCGCCGCCGAAAAAGAGGGGCTCTCCAGGACAGGACACACTAGGGCTGTCGTTGTTGACCATCAGGATGTGGTGCAGATACTGTTGCGGGAGCGGTTTGCCTTCCTTGGTAAATACCGCCGATTTGAAGGCGATGAGGTACATGTCCCGAGGAAGCTGGAAGATATGCTTAGGCATGCTGGCAGCCAGGTCGCCGTCGTGGGAGGACGGGAGATCGATCGGTCCGAACGTCAACGTGACCGTATTGCCCTCGATCGTGACCTTGGTGGTCGTCTGGCCTTTGAGGGTGGGCACAGCGTGGTCATGATTGCCGGTCGCGAACGCCGCTCCAACCCACGTGAGTACCAACAGCGTTGCCAGCACCATGCGGTTCATAATTCCTCCGTTCTCAGGTGTGAACCCATCTCGGCACCTCCGTTTCCTCTGTGTCGGGAGCCCCTGTGCTAGGGTGGGGAATCCGGTAGGCGCGAATGGGACTGAAGACGTTTCCACTGGTACTTACCGCCCCACTGGCGAGGAGGGATGTTTTTCCGATCCCCAACCCTCGTGTACCACCAGACCCCCTCTGCCCCGCTTCGATCTTCCGAGAGTAGAATTTCGAATCCACCCTCCCGGTCGTTGCCGGATTGTTGCCAGGTCCCCTGCCAGAGGCCATCACTGAATCCGGTCGTGGTGATCCTTCCGCCCTGCCAGGTATAGGTTCCATTCCCGCTCCGGTCGAGGGTGGCAACGTAAGATTTGTCCTCTTCCTGAATTTCCCAGGTGCCGCTCAGGTCAGGCTGCTCCGCCACTGTCCCGGCGATGGCCGGAGACTGCTCCAGAGGTCCCGTATTCGCGGCGACCGGGAATCCGGGTCCTGTGCTCCGGGACGATTCGTGCCAGGCGACCAGCAGCCACCGACCATCGCGGCGCTCCAGGACGCCCGTTTCCCGGAGAGGAATCACGGTGCGTCGAGAATCCCCTGAGCTTCCAACGTACCGGATATAGTCCAGTTCCATCGCAAACCAGGCAGTCTCACCGCGAGTCCATATCTTCAGGTCGATGATCGGAATCTCCAGTCGCACCACCGAGTCGAACTCCTGCCTCATCTCCTGAGCGAACTTGTTCCAGCCCACATACTTTCTGCCACCGATTGAGTAGCTGACGATGTCAGGATCCTGTGCCATCAGCTTCTGCATGGTGGCCAGATCCTTCTCGGCATTCGCCCGGACGAGGCTCCGTACCACCTCTTCAGGATTCTTCAGGTCTGCCGCACGTCCGTGTGTCGTCGCGCACAGCAGCAAGACAGTGATGGAAACCAGAACGGGCCAAGGCCTGTCACTTCGGATGGCATTCACGGTTGTTCTGGGGTAGTAGGCCCGCTGCACCGCTGGGTTCTGTTCTCTGTTTTCGCAGCGTATGGTGCGGAATGCTAGGGTGGTAGGCTACACGGCTACGTTCATCGTGTCAAATGGTTTTCACGGGAAGACGGATTTGGTGCACGTAGCCGCGCAGTTCCTTTGCGGAGTCAACGGAACACAACGGGCGGCAGGAGGGCGCTTTCAACTCAGCGCGTCAGGGCCGTCTAGGACCGCACCGCCGGTTCGGAAGTCGGAGCGCCAGGGGTTACGACCACAACCGTCGTATTATCGATGCCGCCACGGTCGTTCGCGGCCCGAATGAGAGCCCTGCAAGCGGGCTCCCGCGACCGATCGGCTCTCAAAAGAATTTCGACAATATGGGCGTCGTCGAGCATTTTAGTCAGTCCGTCTGAACACAGGAGAAACCGATCAGAGGGCTCCAGCACAAACGTGCAAATGTCGGCCTCGACCTGGGGATCAGTTCCCAGCGCGCGGGTCAAGACGTGGCGGAGGGGGTGGACCAGCGCTTCCTCGGGCGAGAGCAGACCGACTCTGACATAGTCCTCTACCAGCGAATGATCTTTTGTCACAGCGGTTAGAGTCCGCCCGCGAAGCAGATAGGCGCGGCTATCGCCGACGTGCGCGACGGTGGCGTGCGCGATCGGGTCGCCAGCAATACGGAGCGCCACGACCGTCGTGCCCATACCGGTCAGCTCGGAGCGCTGGAGGGCGAGTTGACGAATGGCGTGATTCGATGCGGCAATGGCTCTGCGCAATTCGGTCTCGCGCTGAGCCGGCTCGTTCGCACCGAGCTCGGGTTGGGCCTTCAGACGCGCCTCCGCTCTGATCGATGCGGTGAGGGCTTCCACCGCCGACCGGCTCGCCACATCACCGCCAGGATGTCCACCCATGCCATCGGCGACGATCCAGAGCTGGAGGTCGTCCTCAATGGCGTAGGCATCCTGGTTGGACGGTCGGACCTGTCCCGCATTCGTCAACCCGGCGCCGTGCCATGTTATTGTGCAATGCATGTCCACGGAGGTCCGTGACGTTCAGCGAGCTGCGAGTAGATCAATTCCGCTAGGGATTCAAGGTTTCGAGTGTCTGCCTCGTTGTAGTGCAACAGGACCTCGAGTGCATGGACATTTCCTGCGCGCCAGGCATGCCAGAGCCGGACCGCATCCCACCCATCCAGGCCCTGGACCTCTGACGAGCGCTCGATGCCCGCGAGTGTTTCAATATGCTTCAGACCCCCGCGCAATCCCAGACGCCTGGCCGCAAAACACAGGTCGATGTGGGGCTGGTCCAGCACCAGTCCAGGATACTTTGCCCGCAGGAACGGAAGATCAAACACGCTTCCAAAAAACGTCACCAACAGATCGTACTGAGACAGTTCCTGGTTGAGCCGTTCTTCAGTCAAGGATTCGCCGCGTACTAAGCTCGTCATTCGTCCCATGCCGTGGAGTCCGACCACGGTGACCTCTCCTTGATCAGGAGTGCCCCCGGTGGTCTCGAGGTCCAGGTAGACGGCTCGAGATTTGAACGCGTCATACAGGCGCCAGTGGTCACGCGGTTTTAGTCGTCTGGCGAAGAAGCGCGACTGTCGGTCGTGTAGGTGACGGACGGCCGAGGCGATGTCTGCATCGTACGCGTTCTTGCGCTCCGTAGAAATGCCATACAGCGACCGGCAGGCGAGAAAGGCCTGCCAGTCCTGAACCCCACTGTGCCAGAGCCGTCGCTCCGTAGCTTCGCCGATACCCTTGAGGAGGATGAACGTGGATTCGATCATATTGGCGGTGAACGATGCCGGATGCTCTGCTCGGATTCTAACCTTGATTTCGAAAGGGAAACAAGATAAATTCCGCGTTGGGCACTGCCCGATGCTGAGCGCGGTCGCTTGCCGGTTGGACAGCGTGTCGTTGGACCCGGACCGAAACATTGGAAGGAGGAGGGCCACCGCCTCGTCCGCCAGGAGCAGGGCCGAGTCATCGGATGGGAGAGCAAGCACGGCGGATCAGAATCTCTGTCGGATCCATACGCCTCGAAGCCGAGCTGAAGCACACCAAGACAGCGGAGGCCATCTATGCGGCGTTGCCCGTCGAGGCCGCCCTCAATACGTGGGGCGAGGAGTTTTACTTCAAGATCACCGGGGTGCAGGATCACCGCGAGACAGCGACCACGCAGGTGAAGGTGGGCGACCTTGCCTACTGGGGGGCGGGTGGGGTGCTGGCGATCTTCTTCGGGCGCACACCGATGAGCGTCGGTCCGGACCCCGTCCCGGCCGACCGCGTCAATGTGGTGGGACGCATCGTGGGCGATGCGTCAGTCTTGCGACAGGCCATGGAGGCGACGAGCATACGGGTCGAGAAGGCCTGAATGACTTCGGCTCGATGCACGAGGCGAGCGGCGATGGGAAGGCGACTCGGCGACAGGGCAAAGTGACAGGCCTGAGGCCCTTGCATCACCCCCGGCTCCTGGCTCGGTCATGAAGGACGTGTGAAACTTTCGAGGGAACAGATTGCCCATATGGCCGAGTCGCTCTCGTCGCACTTGCTGGAGGAAGGACAGCTCGAGTTGATTGGCACGAGGCAAGCCCTGGTCGAGACGTTGAGTCAGGCCATCACCGACGAACTGCAGGTCGAAGACCGGCTCAATGAAGAAGTCCGCCAGCTTATGAAACGCTACGAGGCGGAGATGGAACGAGGCCAAGCGGATTATCAGAAAATGTTTACGATGATCAAGAACCGATTGGTCAAGGAACGGGGACTTATCCTGTAATGCGTCATGGGTCATGGGTAATGGCTGATGGGGGATGAGTGGTGAACTCGGCGTGGTGCCTTGCGCGTTCCTAACGCGTCACGCATCACGCGTCACTCGTCACGGGTTTCATGATGTTGCTCAGCGACGACAAGGTCAGTCACCTCTCACACGTGCTGCTTGACCGCCTGAAGGCGACGCCGATAGCACGTCTCAGAGCGGATGAGACACAGGTCCTGCGAGGAATCAAGCGGGTGCTGGCTTGGGAGTTGCAGCAGGGCGAGGAAACCGATCGCGCGGTGCGCGCTCGCCTGGCTTCCTACTCTCGTCAGATAATAGAGGGCAGCCCGGAGTGGGAGGTGCTCTACCGGAAGGCCTTCGAAGAGGAGCGACGAAAACGAAAGAAGTCCTAATCCAACTGCTCGGGGCTCGGTATGTGCCAGCCCTTCGACCCCTCGACCTCGCTCGGGGCAGGCGGGGTAGGCAATGAGAGGCAGTGGGGACGAATATTGTATTGAGTGGTTGCTTGTGGAGGTCCCATGAAGGTCAACGGCGCTCTCGTCATTAGCTTGCTGGTGCTGTGCTTGGCGGCCTGTTCCGGCACGGAAAAAGCGACACCGCGGGTGCCCTTGGCTCTCAGCCCGAGCCAACCGAAGCCGGCGATTCAGCATACCGAGGAGGGGACACAGGCGTATCTGCAGGGTCGTTATGATGAGGCTAAGATTCACTTTGAACAGGCGGTCGCATTGGCCCCAGGTTCTGGCGAAGCGCACTACAATTTGGGTCTGGCCTTGTTTGCGCTCGGGGCCAGCGAGCAGGCCCGGGAGGAATTCATCCAGGCCGCCAATCTCGCTCCGGGGAACAAGGTCATCTGGGACTCGCCGGCATTGCGGCCGTTCGGCACGCCAGACCCGAATATTCAGAAAAAAGAGGTCAAGGATCAGAACTATTCGGGTTCACGGCCCACCTTCGGAGGTGTCGGCCGACGCTGATGGGCGTCCTGCCTGGGTGGCATCGCCGGTTGCAACCCGGCGTCATGCCTGGCCAGATTCGCCCAGGGGCCAGTGAGGCGGCTGTGGGCGAACAGATCATGTCGATCCTCTCCATTGCGAGATCGGACGCGTGCCGAAGGCGGGTACCGGCAGATGTTTGGATCATGGACCGCGGACAAACCCGCCCGGCATGCCGACCATGACCGCGCTGGAACAAATCCGGGCTGACTGCCATGAGCGGGTGACCATCTGTCACGACTCTCCTACTGGCCTACGCGCTATCATTGCCATCCACAGCACCAAGCGAGGACCAGCTCTCGGTGGAGTGCGGATGTGGCCTTACCCGTCCATGGAAGACGCTTTGCGGGACGCGTTGCGACTTTCCAAGGCGATGACCTTCAAGGCCGCTGTCAGCCAGCTGCCATTGGGCGGCGGAAAAGCGGTGATCATGGGCGACCCGGAACGAGAGAAGCGGCCGGCGCTGCTCACTGCGTTCGGACGCCTACTCGATAGCCTGGGTGGACGGTATATTACGGCGCAAGACGTGGGCATAACCGTCGCGGACATGGAGCGGATCCGCCGGGTAACACCCTATGTAGCCGGAACCGCGGTTAGACGGGGAGGGAGCGGGGACCCATCCGAGATGACTGCGATCGGCGTCGTACATGGGATGCGGGCCGTAATCGAAGAGCTGGCGGGCGGCTCACGGGAACCGGCCATCCTGCAAGGCGTTCGCGTCGCGATCCAGGGATTGGGGAAAGTTGGATATCGTCTGGCCATGCTCCTCCATCAGGAGGGCGCGGATTTGATCGTCGCGGATCTTCGTCGCGACTTGGCGGACAGGGTTGGACGAGAATTCGGGGCGAAAGTCGTCGGAGAGGATGAGATCCTGGAAGCAACCTGTGATCTCCTGGCTCCCTGCGCGTTGGGCGGCGGACTCAACGGCGAGTCGATTCAGCGCTTGCGCTGCCGGGCGGTGGCGGGTGCCGCGAACAATCAACTGGCTGAACCGGAGGACGGTGAGCGTCTGCAGGGACGCGGGATCCTGTATGCGCCCGACTTTGTCATCAATGCCGGAGGGCTGATCAACATTGCTGTAGGGCTTGGACGGGGGGGATACGATCGGAACAAGGCCGAACGACGGACTCGAACGATCTATGGAAATCTGAAAGAGGTCTTCAGAATGGCCAAAGCCAGAAAGTGCTCGACTGCGGCGGCAGCCGAACGACTTGGCGAAGACCGGTTGCGGGGCAGGCCACGCGGAAGAGCGATGGAGAGGCCGAACTCCCCACGGCGGCGCTCATTCCTGAGCACTTCGGAACTTGAGCGAAGAGTGTGAGGATGGATGAAGCATTGAAGGCGGGGGATCAGGCGCCGGACTTTTCCCTGCCGAATGAAAACGGGAAGTCGATCAGCCTGACGAGCTTGCGTGGCAAGCAGCTTGTCTTGTATTTCTATCCCAAGGATGATACCCCCGGCTGTACTAAAGAAGCCTGTAGCTTTCGAGATTCGCTCAAGCGGGTCGAGAAAGCGGGCTCGGCGGTCTTGGGTGTGAGTCTGGACGACGGGGAATCTCACCGGAAGTTTATCGCCAAGCATCGATTGCCGTTTCCCTTGTTGAGCGATGTGAACGCCATAGTATCGAAAGCCTATGGCGTGTACAAGCAGAAGCACATGTACGGCAAGAAGTTCTGGGGCATCGAACGAAGCACGTTCGTGATCAGTGAGGCCGGCATCATTAAGGCGGCGTTCCGCAAAGTGAAAGTGGATGGGCATGTGGACGAAGTCCTTGCTGCCCTCAAGTTGTAGGCACGGGGCGCGAGGCTATGGGCTAGGGGTAAGAGTGGAAAAGTGAGGTGTAAGGGAGGAGAATTGCTGGGGCGATTCTTGCCAATCGCCCCGAGCCCATTGCCCCTCGCCTAGCGAAGCGATGGATGATCGAGAAAAAACCTGGCATGGACTCCGGGCGGCCTCGCTCTCGATCGTGGCCGGTGTCGGGCATCTCTATCTCGGAGACAAGCGAGGATATACCGTCCTCGCGTTTGGTGCCGCGCTGGTGCTCATTTCCAAGCTGGTGTGGCAGCCGGCCGAACTCCTGTACCTGAGCCTAGCGATCTTTTCCGCCGTCGACGCGTACTCGATCGCCAAGCGCGGGCATGGGCTCGTGTGACAGTGCTGAGTAGTGAGGACTGAGGACTGAGAGGAAGGAATGCAGATTAAGCCGAAGATTCCTGGATCCTGTATCAACCCTCAGTCCTCAGTCCTCAGTCCTCGGTACTGAAGGAGCGGGCGTGGCTCGACGAGCCAACAAGAAGCCAAGCACCAAGGGCAACCGGCCTGCCGGAGGGGTCCCGTCCATCAAGACGGTTCCACCCGGTCCGAAGGCCCGTGCGTGGGTCAGCCGTGATGAGCAAGCACTTTCGCAGTCTGTCACGCGCATCTATCCACTCGTGATCGAAAAAGCGCGAGGAGCGATGGTGGAGGACGTGGATGGGAACCGGTACCTAGACTTTACGGCCGGCATCGCCGTGGTCGCGACCGGCCATTCGCATCCAGAGGTGGTCAGAGCGATCAGCGAACAGGCGGAGCGCTTTGTCCACATGTCCGGCACCGATTTTTATTATCCGGCCCAGGTCAAGCTGGCTGAGGTGATGGACCGCATCACTCCGGGGAAGAGCCCGAAGCGCACGTTCTTCAGCAATTCCGGCACCGAAGCGGTGGAAGCAGCCTTCAAGTTAGCCCGCTACAAGACTCGCCGCCCACTCATGATCGCCTTCCAGGGGGCTTTCCATGGGCGCACGATGGGCGCTCTGTCCTTGACCGGGAGTAAGGCCGTGCAGCGGCGGCATTTCGCCCCGCTGATTCCGGGTGTGACGCACGTCCCCTATGCCTCCTGTTACCGCTGCCCGTACGGGTTGACCTATCCGTCCTGCAAAATGCACTGTGTGAATGTCATCCGGGACTGGTACTTCAAGAGTCTCGTGCCCCCGGAGGATGTCGCGGCCATCGTGGTGGAACCCATTCAAGGGGAAGGTGGCGTCATCGTGCCGCCGCCGGAGTTCCACCCGATGCTAGCCGACCTGGCTCGTGAGTTCGGAATCCTGTTGATTGCCGACGAGGTGCAGACGGGCATGGGCCGCACTGGAAAAATGTTTGCGGTCGAGCACTGGAACGTCCAGCCGGATATTCTCGCCGTCGGAAAGGGAATCGCTTCCGGGCTGCCGATGGGGGCAACAGTGGCATCCACGGATGTAATGAGCTGGCAGGCCGGCTCGCATGCCAACACATTCGGCGGGAATCCCGTGGCCTGCGAGGCGGCGCTGGTCACAATCGAGTTGCTCGAGCGGCAGTTGGTGGCCAATGCCGAGAAGGTGGGCATGCACCTCCTGCAACAGCTGGCGAGACTGCAGGAGCGGCACCGGCTGATTGGCGATGTCCGCGGCAAGGGCCTGATGATCGGAATCGAATGCGTGCGCGATCGCGAGACAAAGGAGATGGCGATCCAAGAGCGGAATGAGATCATCCAGCGTTGTTTTCGAAAAGGACTGCTCCTTCTCGGCTGTGGCCAGAACGTGGTCAGAATCGTACCCCCGCTCCTGATCACGAGACGGGAGGCCGACACGGCCCTGGAGATACTGGACGCGGTGTTCACCGAAGTCGAGGGCGGCTAGGCAATGCAAAATGTAAAATGATGAATGGAGAAAGCAGAACGAAAGGTGCGGACCTGCGATGTCTCCTCGTTGCATTCTGTTTGCTAGAGGTTTCATTGGGCTCGTCGGAAACGGTGCTTGCGGCCGAAAAGCTTTCTGGCGCCCTTACCATCCGTGATGCCTTGGCCATGCCGGGACGTCCGGTGAGGATCGAGGCCAAGCTCGTGCACAGGGCTCTGTTCGCTCAAACCGGTCTGGGCGGGGAGCAGCTCGAGTTCTTCGTAGGGGACCGGCGTATTGGGCAGGCGATGACCGGAGGCGACGGGCGGGCGATGCTCGAATGGACGCCGCGCCTGCGCGGGAACCATGTCGTTACGGTCAAGGTCGCGGCTGGACGGCGTGTGGAGAGTGTCCCCGCCAGTGCCGTCGTGGCCTGTTGGGAGCGCCGCCGCCCGATTCTGCTCGTGGAGAACAGAGCCCTCGTTGAAGCGATCAAGGTTCCGCTCGCCCCGCTCCCGCGTTTACCGGCCTCTGTCGGCCACCAAGAAGGCCCCGAGCCCGCTCCGGATGCTGTTGCGGTCCTGAAACAACTGAGCCAGTTTTTCTACAATGTGATCTATCTCTCCCGCGGCGAGACTGGGCCGGGAAGCATCGCGGGCGAGACGGGGGACGTGCGTGAGTGGCTGCGGCGGCATGAGTTTCCGACCGGGTTGTCGCTGACGGTGAAGTCTGGAAGGACCGCTTTCGAAGAGCAGCTCGACGAGCTCAAGGCCGAGGGGTGGGATAATATTCAGGCCGGCGTTGGTCGCAGCGTGGAGTTCGCCGAGGTCCTCCTCGCCCATCGGATGAAGGCGGTGATTCTGGAGGATGCCGACCAGTCGGACAAGTTCCCCGAGAAAGCGCACGTGGTGAAGGACTGGAGGGAAGTCCGTAAGAAACTCTGAGCCTCGAACGCGTCATTCGTGATTTATTCGGAAATCAGCGCTTCCACGGTTGTCGAGTGATGCGCAAGCGCGTGACGGATGACCGATGGCTGTCGTGGCCCGAGGCCCTTTGTTTTTTTGGGCCGGTTGCTTTAAGATAACGCGAGGCACTCCTGCGGTGACCTGAGGGGCAGTTGCAGAGTATGGCTCAGGAAGAGCCCCGCGCAGTAGGCTCTGGAGGAGGCTCTGATTGATGCGCGCCAAGACGACGTTTCTCTGCCAGGCGTGCGGACATCAGAGTCCTCGATGGTTGGGCCGCTGCCCGGACTGCGGGCGTTGGAATAGTCTGAAAGAAGAGCGCCTGCCGTCCCCTAGTCCCGGTCGTGGGGCGGTACCCCAAGGTGCGGCCGCCAAAGCGACCCCCATCGCCGAGATCGAGATGGTGGGGGAGAATCGGCTCAGGACCGGCATCAGCGAGTTCGACCGCGTGTTGGGCGGCGGCGTGGTGCCTGGCTCGGTCATTCTTATCGGCGGCGATCCCGGTATCGGAAAGACCACCCTCCTGCTGCAAACTCTGCCCTGTCTGGCCTCGAAAGGTGATCGAGTTCTGTACGTCTCCGGGGAAGAATCTCCCCAGCAGATCAAGATGCGAGGGCGTCGGCTGGGGGTGCAGAGTACCGGACTGTATATCCTCGCGGAGACCGCGCTCAACACCATCCTCCAGGCTGTCCAGGACCTGCGACCCGCCGCCCTGGTTGTAGACTCGATCCAGACCATGTACACCGACCAGCTCACATCGGCGCCGGGCAGCTTGAGTCAGGTGCAGGAGGTGGCCGGCCAACTGATGTGGTTCGCAAAGCGAAGCGGGATCCCGGTCTTTATCATCGGCCATGTGACAAAGGAAGGGGCCATCGCTGGCCCCCGACTCCTCGAGCACATTGTAGATACGGTCCTCTACTTCGAGGGAGACAAGGGGTACACGTATCGCATTCTGCGTGCGGTCAAGAACCGATTTGGATCGACCAACGAGATCGGCGTCTTCCAGATGAAGGATAATGGCTTAGAGGAAGTGGGCAATCCCTCGGAGTTGTTCCTGGCGGAACGACCGGAGAAAAGTACGGGCTCGGTGGTGGTCTCGACGTTGGAAGGCAGCAGGCCGATTCTGATCGAACTGCAAGCGCTTGTCTCGACAACGGGCTATTCAATGCCAAAACGTATGGCGAACGGTGTGGAGATCAACCGAGTCGCCTTGCTGCTGGCCGTGATGGAAAAGCGACTGGGCATGCATCTATCCGGCCAGGATGTCTACGTCAACGTGGTTGGAGGAATGAGGATTGACGAGCCGGCCATTGACCTGGGCATCGTGACCGCCATTACATCCAGCCTGCGCGAATGTCCGGTCGATCACGGCACCGTGGTGTTGGGTGAAATGGGGTTAGGCGGTGAGGTGCGGGCCATCAACCAGGCAGACCTGCGGGTACGAGAAGCGGCCAAGATGGGCTTCAGGCGGTGTCTCATGCCCGAGCGCAACTTGGCAAAGCTTGATTCGGTGGAAGGGATAGAATTGGTGGGCATCCGAGAGGTCAGGGACGCACTGAATGTAGTGTTGGCCTGAGTGAACAAGGCAGAAGTTCAAGGGCAAATGGCAAAAGTGAAAAGACGACAGCCAAAGGGCCGATCATTTTATCCTCTCATTTTTGCACTTTGCCTTATTACTTTTGCCTTCACCGCTGGCTGTGCGGTGTGGCCGTGGCGGGCTGCTCCGGATCTAAGAGAGGCGACAGCGGAACAGTTGACCCGATTACTGTGGGTCCGGGAAGGGGCGATTCAGACCATGAAGGGGCTGTTCAGGGCTCAAGTCAAAGGGCCGGGGATCCCTTTTGCGCAGCGTGTGGACGGCGCCATGTTCTATCGCCGCCCCCATTCACTCCGGTTGCAGGGGTTTACCCGCCTCGGTGGTGGTGAGGTGTTCGAGCTCGTCGTCGGCCAGGACCTCTTCAGGTTGCGACTGCCGGTTCAGGGTAAGATGTATGCCGGTCGAGTGGAGGACTGGGAGCGGCTGGGAGAGGTCGGTCGCCCGTTTCAGCTGAGTGTGTGGGCCATGAAATCCGCGCTTGGCGTTGCATCCGTGAACAAAGGGGAAGGCGTGACACTGGCGGTAGAGGGAGATCAGTACCGCCTCGAGATCTATGAGCAGCGGGAGGCCGGCTCGTCCGCGCCGAACCGACCTCGCCGGCGGATCTGGTTTGAACGTCAATTTTTGGAGGTGGTTCGGGAGGAACTCCTCACGGCGACGGGAGAAGTGGAGGCTTCAATCGTGTTTGAAGATTTCCGGCCGGTCGTGATCACGCCAGGCGCAGGTCCAGGCTCGGCAGATAGCAGGGTGGCGGCTCCGATTCGGATCCCCTTCAAATTTACGACGCATGACGGACGTGGCCAGGGAACCCTCACGGTGACGTTTCAGGAAATCGTTCCGAATCCGCAATTGAAACCCGAAGAGCTGGGAATGGCCCGCGCTGGCGGAGAGGTGGAGGTTGAGGCCAAGGCGGGCAAGGCGTAGAATCTTCCCTGAAGCGAAACCTGAACCTGGGCTTCGAGATTAATTGAGGATGAAAATTCTGGCGGTTGAGACCGCGACGAGCTGGCAGAGCGTAGCGCTGCTGGATGGGGCTCACGTGCTGGCTTCTTCAGAGGAAGAGGCCGGAGGCGCGCATGCCAGAAGGCTCCTGCCCACCATCGATCGCCTCCTGCTGGAGAGTGGCCTTGCGCTGGCGGCGCTGGACGGACTGGCAACGTCGATCGGACCCGGCTCCTTCACTGGCCTGCGCGTTGGGTTGGCGACCATGATGGGCTTTCGCATGACAACCGGCCTGCCTCTTGCCGCCGTGCCGACCCTCGAGGCCATGGCCTGGAATGTCCGCCGGGCCGAGCGGCCCCTCTGTCCGATCCTAAAAGCCCGGACCGGAGCTGTGTACTGGGCGATGTACCAGTGGATGACAGACGGTCGTCTGACGCAGATCAGTGAGGAACAGGTCGGGCCGTTGGAAAGATTGGCAAAGTCGATCGTAGGGCCTACGATTGTCCTGGGCGAGGGCTGGCTAGCCCACGGAGAAGAACTCCGACGCCTACTCGGCGCCGATGCGCACAAAGCGATCGAAGCCCCGCAGGAGGCCATGAGGGCGTCGGCGGTGAGCGTGGGTCTGGCCGGCCTGGAACGGCTTGCCCGTCAGGAACTGGCGCCGCTCGGGCTCTCCCCTCGGTACGTACAACAACCCGAGGCGGAACTGAAAGGAGTCCGCGGCCTGACTCGCGCGAAGGTTGCGCAACAGGCGAGCGTGGCGGGAAGCGGACGCGGGCCACGTTCGGTTTGATAGCCTTCGAGCTTGAGCACGATGCGCCTTCCCAGCGATGATAGGCAATGATATGTGACGCGAAGCGCAGACGGAGTGACGTCGAAGGTCGTTTGAGCGATGAAAACGGCGCCCACCATCCCCCTCGAGATCATCCCAGCGACACACCAGGACCTTGACCGCATCGTGTGCATCGAGCAGGAATCCTTTCCGGCGCCCTGGACCCGGAAGATGTTCGAGGCAGAGTTGGATGGCAATCCATTCGGGTCGCTCGTCACAGCGCGTGCGATTCGGGCTGGGATGGACAGAGCCCTCGTGGGATACATCTGCTTCTGGGTGGTCTTCGAGGAGCTCCGGCTGATGAACCTGGCCGTCGATCCGGCCGCCCGTCGTCACGGGGTGGCCGCCGAGCTCGTCCGTTGCGCGCTCGCCACCGGGCGCGATCGGGGCGCTCTGCGGGCAATCCTCGAGGTTCGTGCCTCGAACGTGCCGGCCCGGCAGCTATACGAGCAGGCAGGATTTCGTCAGATCGCACTGCGCGCGAACTACTATACTGATCCCGTCGAAGACGCGGTGATCATGGGGATGGAACCGCTAAGGGAAAAGGGAGAGTTTTGAGTTTTCAGTTGTGAGTTAAAAGTGTTCCGGAAAACTTAGAACTCATAACTCAAAACTAAGAACTGTCATCCAGAGACAGGAGGTCAACTATGCTGACGGATGATCGGATCATGATTGCGTTGCGTCAGTCCAGCCCCGAATTTCGCGCGCTGGAGGAATCGCATCACCGGTTGGACATTGAGCTGGGAGAGCTCCAAAAGCGGCACGTCCTGACCCCACAAGAGGAACTCCTAAAGAAGCAGATTCAGAAGGAGAAGCTGGCGAAAAAGGACAAGATGGCCGAATTGGTTCGCATATACCGGGAGAGGTCTCAGCAGCAGCCGACGCCCTGATGCGGCCTGCGGGAGACGGAACAGAGCGGGTCAGAGTCTCGCCACCCTGGAGTCAATATGGCTGAAGCGCTTGCACCCCTGGTCGCCCATCTTGCCACCATCAAGCGCCGCGTGTTGGTCGTCGCGGTCACGGTGTTGGCGTCCTTTGTCCTGACATTTGCGTACGCCTCGCAATTGATCGACTGGTTCAAGCGGCCGTTCGCTGACGACCTCATCTTTTACGGTCCTACCGAGGCGCTGTTTGCCTCGATCAAGGTGTCCCTGTTGGCCGGTATCGTGCTCAGCCTACCGGTCATCCTCTACCAGTTCTGGAAATTCATCCAACCTGCCCTGCTGCCGCAGGAGCAGCGCTGGGCCATCCCCTTGTTCGGCCTGGCTGCCGGGTTGTTCGCCCTCGGGCTGGTCTTCTGCAATCTGGTCATCCTACCCCTGGTGATCCAGTTTTTTGTCAGTTTCGGAATGGATCGCTCGTTGACTCCGCAACTGGGCGTCGGAGTGTACGTGGACTTCAACGTCAAGTTTCTACTGATGTTCGGGTTTGCCTTCGAACTGCCGTTGATGCTCACTCTCCTGGCAAGGGTGGGACTCCTGTCCACTGAGAGTCTACGACGCTACCGGAAGCATGCCGTGATGGCGGCGCTGATCCTCTCCGCGATCGTGACCCCCGACGCGACGTTGTTCACGATGCTCCTGATGGCGGTGCCGCTGATGGTGTTGTACGAAGTGGGCATTCTTGGTACGAGATGGTTCGGAGTGCGGCGGTCTCCCGGGGAGCGGGCGGGCAACGGCGAAGCTGGCGTGCCAGACGGAACGGCGGGAGTGAGGGTGAAATAGAAGGCAAAAGGAAAAAGGCAAAAGGCAAAATAGTGGAGCGGCGAGGGGGTGGGCAGGAGTGAGGAAGGCAAGAGGCAACGCACACATGCCTGAGAACAGCGGTCAGGTGACAGTACGGGCGTTGCTCGGACTCTTCACGGTCGCTCCTTGCCTTCTGCTTCCTACCTGGCCCGGGTTTATGGATTCGGCGGGAGCCCAGGTGGCCGGGCGTGAGGTCGAGGCGCAACCGGCGAGAGAGCCAAGCCAGCCGCACCATACCTCCCCGGGTCAAGAGACGGTCGCTCAATCGGCACCCAGTATCCAGGCACTCATGGTAACGAAGAATCATGTGGTGTACGCGGGTTCCTTTGGCCAGGGAATCTTCCGCAGTCGTGATCGCGGGGGCTCGTGGGATGCTGTCAATACGGGCCTGAAGGATCTCTTCATCCTGTGCCTGGCGTACGGAAAAGATGGGACCCTCTATGCGGGGACATTCCGGGCCGGCGTGTTTCAGTCGCGAGACGGCGGTGCGAACTGGCAGGCGATAAACACGGGCCTGAAGCGACTCGAAATCAAAGTGCTACTCATCGAGGATGATGTGATCTACGCGGGGACTGGGGACGGCGTCTACCGTCTCAGCGACCTAGATAAGCGGTGGAAGACAGTCAGTACAGGCCTCGACGAGACGCTGGTCCACACCCTCGCCCGGGCGTCTGACGGGACACTTTACGCTGGAACCTCGAGCAAGGGTGTCCTGCGCTACCGGGCCACCGCTTCTGCTTGGACTCGATTGTCCCAGGGGCTGGTGGATCACGAGGGATTGGGACAAAATTTTATCCGCGTCCTGGTCGTGGATAAGGACCAGGACTTGTATGCCGGCACGTGCGACGGCGGGGTTTTCCGGAGCAGTGACAGAGGGCAGACCTGGAGGCCGATCAGCCAAGCTTTACCGAATGACTCGATCAGGGGCATTGTGACGAACGACAGCGGATTGTTCGTGGCGACTGGTCGGGGAATCTTCAAAAGTCAGAATAAGGGTCTCAAGTGGACGCCGCTGAACAGCGGGCTGGTAGAGCTTTCTGTCCAGGTTCTGATCGCGTCGGGGGACGGCCCAATGTATGCGGGCACCAGTGCGGGAGTATTCAGAAGCGATGATGGCGGCCAGAGTTGGATCGGTGTGAGCCAGGGATTACAAGGGACTATCGAGTCACCGTTCAAGTAACGTCGCAGGGGTGATCTGGGGACTGAGGTTCGAGGACTGAGGACTGGGTGCGATGGACGATTGGGACATTGAATCAAAGACGCGAGCACTCAACGAATCAATGCCCACAGGCCTGTATCCTGAGGTTCAGGTCAAGGATTCAGCCCTTTAACTGAGAGGGACGACCATGGCTGACGCAACGTCTGAGACTCGGGCAAGGATCAAGGTGACCGCGAAGGGCGAACCGCTGGGGGAGATCCTCATCAAGTTCTATCCGGACGTGGCCCCCAACCACGTGAAGAACTTCATCAAGCTGGCCAAAGACAAATTTTACGACGGGACCACCTTCCACCGTGTGATACCTGGGTTCATGATCCAAGGCGGTGATCCGAACAGCAAGGGTCAGGACCGGTCTACCCACGGCTTAGGGGGGCCTGCGCACCGGCTTAAGGCCGAATTCAATAGCAGGCCGCATCAGCGGGGAGTGCTGTCCATGGCTCGTGCCAACGAGCCGGACAGTGCAGGGTCACAATTCTTCATCTGCGTGGCGGACTCCCATTTCCTCGACTGGAAATACACGGCCTTTGGCGAGGTCGTCAGCGGCATGGAAGTGGCTGACAAGATCGTGAATGTCAAGCGCGACGGGAGGGATAATCCGCTTGACCGCGTCGAAATGACCGTCACCGTCACGGAGTGACGAAAGGCAAAAGTGAAAAGTAAAAAGCATTCGGCAGAGAAGTCGGGACTTGCCACTTTTGCCCTTTGCCTTGTAACTTTTTCCTCGGCCGTTCTGACGGCCTGTGCCGTTCCACAGGTGCCCGCTCGAGTCGTCTACGAGGATCCGGTCAATTTTGTGCGGCTGGAGCCTGACCCGACTGCTCTCGTGGAGCTGCCCGAGACCCTGCACAGTCACCCTTTGGTAATCAGCAACGACCTGATGGTCGAAGTTCTGAAAGGCTTCGCCGCTCGGGACCGACGAATCTTTGTACAGATCTGGATCTCAGGTGAAGCGCCTCTGGAGCCGGTGTTCACCGAAGACGAGATCACGCTCCTTGCCCCGCGCTTGGTAGAGGCGCTGACGCGTGCGAAGCCGGATGAGCGTGTCACCTTTTACCTCAGTCGGCCCCAGACGTCCATCAAGCGGGAGATTACCTCTGGCGGTCTGTATGTGCGAGGGACCGCTCTCCATTTCATTTTGGGGAACTGGCGGATCATCTATGGGATCCCGGCTTACGGCATGGTGTACGATCGCCGCTATCCGACCAAGCCCACGGCGCCCAAGGGGCTGGAGCTGTTCTTCGAGCCGGCGGATGCGATGGCTCGGCCAGAGGTGCCGCTCCTGGACAAGCTCTTGGGGCGAGAGCGGGATGAGGTCATCATCGACCTGCGCAAACTACCGGTCGGTAAGGTCCTGGCCTGGACGGATGGGCAGAGGCGGACGCACGCGCGTGCTGCCACGCCCGACTGAGCGGGTGCCGCCAGTCTGGTTGCCGAATGGGCGCGGAGCAGGGTAGACTTGCGTACTATCGATAGCAGGCAGGGCTCGATTGAGCTCGTTCAAGTCCGCGCGGACGGGCGGCCAGCCACACAGACAAGTGGGGTCAGGGGAAATGAAAGGCAATACACGCCGGGAGTATGACGGGACGCCGGTTGCGCTCGTCAACATGCCTTTCAGCTACTCCAAGTATCCCTCAATCCAACTGGGGACCCTTTCAGCCCTGTTGAAATCCCAAGGCATCGGGGTCAAGAATCACTATCTCAATCTGGTCTTTGCCCAGCGCATCGGCGTGCCGCTCTATGAACTCGTCTGTGAGAAACGTGCCCTGTTCGGCGAGTGGCTCTTCTCCCATCTCCTCTTCAGGGAAAATCCCAAAAACTCGCAATACGCTCAGAAGTTCAAGCCTGTCTTTGAGGAGCTTTCGCGAGAAACGGGCCATCCGATCTCCTTTTTCCAGGACGTGCAAACCCGACACGCGCCCCAGTTTTTGACCTGGGCGATGACGGCCATTGACTGGGGCCAGTATGAGATCGTCGGGTTTACCTCCACCTTCGATCAAAACGTGGCCAGCGTGTCCCTGGCCAAGTTGATCAAGGACCTCTATCCCCGAGTGAGGGTAGTCTTCGGGGGAGCCAACTATGATGGTGAGATGGGGCTGGAGCAGCTCAGAGCGTTTCCCTGGATCGATTACGTGGTCGTCGGGGAAGGTGAAGACGCGTTTCCGCCTTTGGTGAGGATGATCCTGGAGGGGCGGGAAGATCCTGTTCCGCCGGGGGTGGCCCACCGGAAGCAGAACACGGTTCAGTTCGAGCCCAATCCTCGTCTCTTCGCCGATTTCCCTCGCATGGGCCCCCCGGATTATGAAGATTATTTCCAGCAGTTACAGGAGCTGGGTGGCGCCCCGTCAAAGGGGTTGGATCGGATCCTGCTCTACGAAGGGTCGCGCGGGTGCTGGTGGGGAGAAAAGCACCATTGCACGTTCTGCGGATTGAACGCACAGGCTATGGAATTTCGATCAAAATCTCCCGAACAGGTGGCTCGGGAACTGGATGACCTGTCAAGTCGTTACGACTGCAGCAGATTCCGGTTTGTGGATAATATTATCGACCTGAAGCACATTGAGGGCCTGTTCGGGAAATTTGCGGCTGATCATGTGGACCTGGATGTGTTCATCGAAACGAAGAGTAATCTCGGGAAGCAGCACATTCAGACCCTCGCGCACGGCGGCGTCAAGTCCATGCAGCCCGGCATCGAAAGCCTGAGCGCCGCGCAACTCAAGGAAATGGATAAGGGCGTGAGCCCGCTGCAGAACATTCAGTGCCTCAAATGGAGCAGGTACTATGAGATTGATCTATCCTGGAATATTCTTCTCGGATTTCCAGGGGAGACAGACGAGGACTACCGGACGCAGATCGCGATCATCCCATCGCTGTTCCATTTCCAACCGCCCGAGAGCACGGGGCGATTTTGGCTTGAACGGTTCAGCCCTTATTTTATGCGGCCCGAGCGATACGGCCTGAGGATTACCGGGCCCGGGTTAGCCTACGAGTACGTCTACGACCCGGCCCTGGTGGACCTGAAGAAGATTGCCTACGATTTTGAGTATGAACTCGACTGGCGGGTTGACCCCGGTTCATACGAAGAGCTGATCCGACTCGTACAGGAATGGCGGCGACGGCATGCCTCTCCCGACAAACCGTTCCTGTTTTACGCCAAGGCCATGCGATACGTCACGATCTACGACGGGCGCGGCAGCGGAGCGCCAACGCGGGAGCGGTATGACGGACCGGCGGCCTTTATCATCGAATCCTGCAATGAGGCGCCACAATCGGTCGATCAGATCCGATCGGGTCTGGAGAGCGCGGGCCATTGGCACTCTCCCGAGGCCTCATCGCTGCAGCAGGTGCTCGATTACCTGGTCAGCAAGCGCATACTCTACGCAGAAAAAGGCAAGTACTTCACTCTTGCCCTGCCGATGAACCCCAACCTCTAAGGGCCGGCGACGCCGTCACGGGTCTCGATCGCCTGCCAGAGTCTTTCCGAATCGCACGGTTCCTTGATCAGCGCCCTTGCGTTCGTCTTGGTGGCTGCTCGCGCTGAGCCCGCATGCAGAGGCCAGGCAGCCTCGCCCAGCCGCGGTGTGGCGACCGCCCTGACGACCCCAGTGCCCGTGATCCACAGCGGAGATCATCATGATCCAAGTAGAGGAACATTAGAGAGTTCTGGATATTCCTTCGAGTATTGGTTCAACTTCTCCGAGGTCATGCCAGGCGCTTCCCTCTGCCCCTCCCGTCGCATTTGACCCTCCCCAATGCTGTGCTACACTTTAATCAACTATGTGGCGCGTCCTGCTCTCAATGTGCCTACTCCTCGCGTTGGCGGAGCCTGCCCATGCAGGTCAGCGCGAGAACATCTTCCGCGAAGCGAGGGGCGCGACTGTCCTCATCGTGGCCATCAACGACGCGAACCGCAGCCTCTCCTTGGGGAGTGGGTTCTTTGTAGATGACCATGGTCTGCTGGTCACGAACGCGCATGTGATTGAAGAAAGTACCCGCCTGTACGTGTATGTGCGCGATCAAGAGGTCTATCGCTCGCCGGACGTGGTCGCAGTGGACCCCGATCTGGATCTGGCGGCGCTGCGTATCCAGGAGACGGAGGGCCACCCATTGACGTTGTCGATGGATCACCCACCTGAAGGGACAGAAGTGATCGCCGTCGGGTATCCCCGCGTGACAGACATCTTACAGATGGGGTTTGAACTGCATGGCACGATCGTACCGGGAACGGTGAGCGGTCTCGCCCAGGGACGGTCGAGGAAGAATGGCCAGGGTGCAGTATTCATTCAGACCACGGGCCTCCTGAATTTCGGGAATAGCGGCGGGCCACTCGTGCGGACAGACTCTGGTGAGGTGGCCGGCATGGTCGTGACCACGGTGCCCTATTTGGAACGGGCGAAGGACCGGAGTGGAGTCGCGATCGGAAGTGTCACAATGAAATCAGGCATCAGTTACTCGATCCCGGCTCCGAGGATCCGGCAATGGCTGGCGTCCCGTCAGCTGACCTCTCGGCCGTCGCCACTTGATCGTGCCCAACGGCCGGTCGCCCCAGTGGCCGAGCCCGAGGCCAGTCGTTCCTTCGCCACCGGGCATCTGTTGCAGACCATGGCGGTGGTACTTCACGGGGATGCCGATCTTTTGAAGCTCGCCATCGAGCATTTCCTTGTGGCAGCCGAAGTTCGGCCGGATGCCCCGTGGATTACCCGGCATCTCGGGATGGCCTACGCGTCACTGGGGCAATGGGACAAGGCCCTCCAGGCGTACAACAAGGCGATGACGCTGGCCCCGAATGATCCGGACCTCCTCACCGAAGCGGCGCAGGCGTGGCAGCGAGCCGGCAGGGCTGAAGACGCGGTGACGTTGTACCGAGCCGCCCTTCGGCAGAGCCCGGATTCTACGCGGACGCACATCAACCTGGGAAATCTCTTGTGGGATCTGGGTCGGCTGGAGGAAGCAGCGCAAGAGTTTCGTCAGGCACTCGTCGTCGATCCCACTTCAGGCGTCGCGGCTTATAACCTGGGGTTGGCCCTGGAGGCCAAAGGACACCGCGGGGAGGCGATTGCCGTGTGGGACTCGTTTTTGGCTCGAGCCGGCTCCTCGGGCGGGAACGCGAGCGTTCACAGTAAGCTGCAGGAAGGTGTCAGCCGTCTGAAAACCGCCAACCCGGTAGACCTGGCGGGAAGACTGAAGTCCGATTCCATCGAGTAGCGGACCGGGCCAGGCCTGAGGGCTGGCCCGATCCTCGCCCAAGAACTCCTCCGCAGGCTTCTCGAAGCTACTTCACCGGTCTCACGGACACCGCGTGGCCCTTCTCAGTGGCTTGGGCTTCGATCTTGTCGCCAGTCTTGACTGGTCCTTCTAGCTTTGTGTTCTTGTCGACATGCAGGCGGACCTCTCTGCCGGTGGCATCCTTGACCACATAGAACTCACCTTCGATTTTCAGCAGGTCCCCGGTGATGGACTGGAAACCGGGAGCGGCCATTTCCCCTGCCGCATAGGTGAGGGTGGCCATCCCAAAGCCGAGGATGACCGCAAGAGCTATCAGAGCAAATAGCTTCTTCATAGTAGAGCCTCCATTGTAAAAGGGTGACGCGTTATGCGGTGAAGCCGGCTCAGCCATGCCGAGCCGGAGCCTGGAGTGTGTAGCACGCTCACAGACAGCCGTCAATTAACGTGTACTAGACAAACGGCCCGATTGAGACCGGAAGAAGTCCAGTTACCACTAATTAGTGTTGAAAACCACTGGCTTCTGACCTGCGCTCGTGAGTGATCGTGCCCGCTCCTTCCTCATCGGGTCTTGAGCGACCGAGCCCATACGGAATCTCAGGGCATTCCTCAAGGGAGAGAGTTCCCGATATCCGACGATCTGGTGCGTCCGGCGGCGTAGGCCAGCGTGACCTCGGCGATCTTGTACTCGTACTGTGCCTCGGCCAGGCGGGTCTGGGCAGCGAAAAGTGCCACTTCCGACTGAGTGACCTCCACAATCGAGCCTAATCCCAGTCTGTACCGCTCGCGGGCCAACTGCAGGGCTTCCTGCGCGGTCTTGACCTGCTCCTCTGCCAGCTTGATTTGCTGCGCAAAGGTGACCGTATCCAGGTACGCGGTCGTCACCTGCTGCGTCAACGCCTGTTCGATGTTGAGGCTCCCGGCTTCCGCTGCCACCTGCTGGGCACTGGCCTCCCGCACCTGGTTTTCAATCAAGAAGCCGGTGAACAGCGGCATCGAGATCAGCCCTGCGGCGGTCCACCAGCCCCCGGTACGCTGGTTTCGGCTCGTATCGAACACTTCATAGTCCCCAGCGCTGGCGATAGCGTTGACTGTGGGGAGGTATTGCTTCTTGGTCGCCCGTACGCGCGCCTCGGCTGAGCGGGCAAACTCTTTCGCCCGCTGGAGCTCGGGATGCGAGAGGCTCTCGGTGATCTGCGTTTCGAGTGGACGCTGAGCACGGACCTCGACCGACACGTCCTCGAGCACATAGTCCTCCGGGCCGGCGACCCCTATGGCGCGGTTGAGGTCGGCGAAGCCGGCCTTGAGATCATTCCGGGCTTTGAGGAGGGCCGATTCGGCGTTGGTCAGCTCCACTTGGACGAGGTCCAGGTCCAGCTTGGACCTGAGCTGCTGCCGGTAGAGCGTCTCCACTTGAGACCGGATGATCCCGCGCTGCCGCACGGTCTCCTCGGCAATCTGGACCAGGCGCCGCCGCTTCAGGCTGTTGAGGTATGCCCGCTGCACGTTCACAATGACTAATGCCCGCTGAGCGTTGATGTCCTGCTCCTGGGCGCGAGCGGCGAGTTGGGATGACTCCACGAGGTTTTTTGTGAACCCGAAGTCGTACAGCCTCTGGTTGGCGATGACCCCGCCCGTATACTGACTCAGGTTCTGTCGCAGCATGGCCCCAGCCGGCGCCACAAAGCGGGGGTTGATGCCTCCCACACCGGCTATGGTATCGAAGTTGGCATAGACTTGAGGGTAGTAAAGAGAGCGAGTCTGTTCGGTCCGGGCTTCGGCCGCTTTGAGATTTGCGTCGGCCGCTTGAATGACCGGATGCTGCTGCATCGCGATTTCAATGGCTTCTCTCAGTGCCAAAAAACGGCCAGGGGAAACAGTCTGCTGGCCAGACCCGTTTCGTGGCTTGGCCATCTCAGCCCCGACAGAAGCGAGCGGCCAAAGAGAGAGCACAATGAAGAGGTGCGTTGCGAACGCTCCTGCTAAAGTGACGCGTTGTTGTCCCATGGGCGGCCTCCTTCTACTGCTTCAGTACTTCTGGCTGGACGGTTTTCCTGCGGGCAGGTTGTAGGCAGATGCTTTCACCGGCTGCCCGTCGGTCAGGCCGGTCTTGCCCACGACCACGATGTCTTCATTTCCGGAAAGCCCCTTCACGACTTCCACCCAGACTCCGTCATCAATGTCGGTCTTGATCGGCACTTGACGAGCTCTACCCTGCTCGACCACAAACACAGATTTCCCTTTGTCGGCTCCACTGGTCACAATCGCGGCGGGCGGAATCACGAGAGCACCGGGATGCTGCCGAAGGTACAGGGTGGCGGTCACAAACCTGCCCGGCTGGAGTTGGCGTTCCTTGTTCGGCATGTCAATCTCGACCAGAAGCGTACGTGTAGCTGGGTCCAACGCCTGCGTTGTCCGGGTGATTGAGCCGTTGAACTCCTGCCCAGGCAACTCCTTGAAGGTCAGCACGGCCGGTACACCGGCTTTGGCCAGCAGGGCGGCTTCCTGGGGGACGCTCACATACACCCTCACGGTGTCCAGGTCCATAAGCGTATACAGCGGGACAGCCTGTGTGGCAGAGACGGCGGCGGATTGGATGAGGGCCCCTGGGTCAGCAAACCGAGCCGTAATCACGCCGGAAAAGGGCGCATAGACCTTCGTATAATCGAGCATGACGCGGCGATTGTTCATTAAATGTTTGGCCGCCTCGGCCGCTGCCTCCGCGACATCCACATCCTGCTTGGCGATCACATCTGGGTTTTCCTTCCACACATTATAGAGGCGTTCAAAGGTGACCCGCTTGATCGCGTAATCGGCCTGGGCCTGTTGGTATTGCTGGTCCATCTCAGGGGAATCGATGACGGCCAGGAGTTGCCCCTGCTTGACCGAATCGCCTTTGTCCACGCCCATCCATTTTAAGTAGCCCGGCACCTTCGCATAGAGGGTGGCCTGGTACCAGGGGGAAATGTTCGCGGGAAGAGTCAGCGTCTCCGCGATATCCCGCCGTTGGGGCTTCACGACCTGCACGGCTGGTACCGCAGCGCCGTTCTGCTCGGATGGGCCGGCTTTGCTGTCTGTTCCGGGCATGACGGCGTCTGGAGATGGTTCTCTCAGGAAAATCAGCGCGCCGATAAGGAGCAGGAGACCTCCGATCCCGGCAAGCCCCAGCACCTTGAACCGTCCAATGCTCCGCTGTGACTTTGGCAAAGGCTCCTCCGCACTGCTGACGCTCATTGTACGCTCATCGGGTGCTTGATTGATTCCTTGTCATGCAGCGGAATCGGAATCCGGCGGTAGCTCGGCCGTACGAGCGGCCATGCGGCGTCGTGTAAGAGTATGCAGGATCGGAATGAACAGCAACGTCATGAACGTGGAGACCAGCAGCCCGCCGATCACTGCCCGCGCCAGCGGCATGTTCGTTTCGCTCCCCTCGCCGATGCCAAGCGCCATCGGAGCCAGCCCGATGACCGTGGCCAGCGACGTCATCAGGATTGGGCGGATCCGCAATCGGCCGGCCTCCACCACCGCCTCCTCCAACGGCATGCCTTCCAGGAGCCTGCGATTCGCAAAGTCAACCAGTAGCACGCTGTTGGAGACCACGATCCCGATCATCATCAGGGTGCCGATGAGGGACTCCACATTGACCGAGGTATTGGTGAGGAGCAGCATCCAGATGACCCCGATGAAGCCCAGCGGCACCGCGAACATGATGACGAACGGGTCGAGGTACGACCGGAACAACCCCACCATCACGAGGTAGATCAGGACCATGGCGAGCGGCAAGGTCCCGCTAAACCCGGTGAGCGCGGCCCGCATACTGTCCGCTTCGCCCTTCAAAATGAGCATGACGTCTTTGGGCAACTTCAGGGTGGCCAATGCCTGCTCGATCCGGGCCGCCACGCGGCCCAGATCGTTGCCCGGGACGTTCACCAGGATGTCCATCGTGCGCTGGAGATTATAGTGATCGACGGTTTCCGGCCCGGTCTTCCGGGTCACCTCCACCAGATCCCGCAACAGCACCGGGGCACTACTGACCGGCTCTTCGTCGGAGAGAGGAAAACTCCCTGGCTCCGGAAGCAAGGGCAGCTCAGGGAAGGGAGTCTGCTGCAAGGCCAGGGTCTCCATTCCGGTCGCAAGAGGAGGCTGTTCGACCCGGGCGCCGACGAGGGGGGTGTTGAGAAAGTCCTCGAACCGGACCAGTGCCTGCTCCGGATACTGGGCCACGACGAAGTAGGCGTTGTTCGATTTCGGGTCAATCCAGTAG
>Ga0187892_10000558_pt1 | contig 96845 bp, 86 predicted proteins | sample MA1701073metaG_FD_139345 | JGI IMG/M metagenome (GOLD analysis project Ga0187892, IMG submission 139345) | Bio-ooze microbial communities from a basaltic lava cave in the Kipuka Kanohina Cave System on the Island of Hawaii, USA - MA170107-3 metaG ... | reverse complement strand
GACGGGGGCGGGGACGGGGACGGGGTTCGGGGGAGGGAGAGTGGAGCGTCTACCGAGGGCCTAGCCGGGCCTAGCCGGCCGTCGTCGCGGGCGCCGGGAGCGGGGCCGCGCCCGGGCGCGGCGCGCCCATCGCGTCGGCGTAGGCGGCCTCGACGCGCGCCGCGACCGCGTCCCAGGTGTAGAGCCGGCGGGCGCGCTCGCGGCCGCGGCGGCCCATGTCGGCGCGGGCGGCGTCGGACTCGAGCGCCTTCAGGATCGCGCCGGAAAGGTCCTTCGGGTCGTCGGGGTCGGCGAGGAGGCCGCAGCCCTCGTCGCCCACGACCTCCGGCAGGCACTTGCGGCGGGCGGCGACGACCGGCAGGCCGGCGGCCATGGCCTCGGCCAGCGCCATGCCGAAGCTCTCGGCGCGCGACGGCAGGACGAACAGGTGCGCGCGCTCGAGCTCGCGGAGGAGCGCGCGATAGGGCAGGCGCCCCGCGAACCGGACGTGGGGCGCGGCGCCCGTCTCGGCGGCGAGCCGCGACATGTCCTCGAGCCCGTGGCCGCCCGCGCTCCCGCCGACCGCCGTCAGCGTCACGGCGCGCTTCGCGGCCACGAGCGGGAGCGCCCGCAGGAGCGCGTCGTGGCCCTTGCGCTCGCCGACGTGGCCGACGATCAGCAGCCGGTGCGGCTCCCCGGGCGCGGGCGGCGGGGCCGCGCGGAGCCTGAAGAACGGGCCGTCGACCGCCGCCGACACGTCCCGCACGCGCGCCGGCGGGAGGCCGCTCCCCTCGGCGACCTCGCGAGCGTGCCAGGCGGACGTCGCGAGCACGAGGTCCGACCCCGCCATCGTCCAGCGCTGGAACCGCCGCCAGAGCGACTCGCGCAGGAACGAGCGCCGCTCGATGTTCGGCTGGTAGTTCCCGGCGACGACCGCCGGCCGCCGCCCGAGGCGCCGCCGCATCGCGAAGACGACGCCCTCGCCGCCGTGGAGGTGGACGACGTCGGTCCCGGCGAGCCGCCGCCGCCCCGCCCGGTAGAGCGCGAACGCGAGCCGCGGCTTCCGCTCGTGCTCCGGCACGTAGGTCGTGCCGTCGAGCCACGGGACCGGCTTCGCGAGGGGCCCCCTCGCCGGCGCGACGAGGTGCACCCGGTGCCCGCGTCGCGCCAGGGTCTTCATCAGCCGGTAGTGGTAGAGCGCGTCGCCGCCGGCGTCCGGGTGCCAGCCGAGGGTGCGGACGACGTAGAGGATGCGGAGCGGCTTCGCGACCGGCGCGCCCATGGACCGCGCGATTCTCGCCGGGCGCGGGGCGGGCGTCAACCGAGGCCGCGCCGGTTCTTGACCCGGGCCGCCGCGCGCGATACCGTCCGCGCCGGAGCTCGCGACCGGTGCGAGAGGAGGGACGCGCGCCATGTCGGATGCCTCCGCCGGCCCTGGCGAAGGGAAGGTCCACACCGTCGCGGAGCGGGAGACGCTCCTCGCCATCGCCATCGACCACGGCTTCGGCTCCTTCGAGAAGATCTACGACCACCCGCGCAACGAGGAGCTGAGGCGGGAGCGCCCGGACCCGACGATCCTCCACCCCGGCGACAAGGTCTACATCCCGCCGAAGGAGCCGAAGCAGGAGCCCGCCCGGACCGGCAGGAGGGCGAGGTTCAGGCTGCGCGCGCCCGCCGCCCGCCTGCGCCTGGTGATCCGGCGCGAGGACGGGCGGCCGGCGGCGAACGTGGCCTACACCCTCGCCTGCGACGGCAGGACCGTGGAAGGGCTGACCGGCGCGGACGGGGCGATCGACCGGGAGGTGGGCTCGAAGGCGCGCGAGGCCGAGCTCACGCTCGTCTTCGACGAGAAGGACCCCGACTCCCGTCTTCCAGACGAAGCAGGTGCACGGGAGCGTGGGCGGACTCGGGGTCTCGGACGCCCTGGCGGACGACGTCGCCATCGAGGACGCGGTGAAGGCCGCGGCGGCGGAGCTCCGGAGCGGGGCGCGGAACGACGCCGCCCTCACCGCCAGGTTCGGCTCGTGCGGGGGCTGGAGGACGCTCGCTCGCGTGGGACTTCGGCTCGCTCAGGCCGCACATCGGCAACCTCGCGTACGTGCCCGGCGGCGGATACGAGAAGGCCTGGTGCGTCCGGGATGCGTACGAGCTGCCGTCCCTCAAGATCCGGGAGGTCTTCAACGAGGGAGCGACGGAGGTGTTCGCCCGGATCGCCACGTACCGGCTCGACAGGCTCAAGGGGGCGGAGGTCTCGGGCGTCGAGGCGTTCGGGAAGATCCCGTCGTACGAGTACGCGGCGCACCTCGTCTGCCGGGTCGTGCGGGACCTCGATCTCGAGCGAGGCGACGGCGAGGGGCTGAAGCTCCTGGGGCGCGCCTACTTCAAGGGCGACTTCGCCGGCTTCAACGACGCGCTCGCCTCGCTCTGGACGCCCTCGACCGAGCAGATCACGCTGAGGGGGCCGGGGACCGCCGCCGACTGGGACCCTGCGGACGACGAGCCTCCGGGAACGGTCGCGCCGTACGGCCCCAGGTTCTTCCGGCTCGTGAGCCGCATCGGCATGGGGGCGCCGGAGTACCTGGGCGCGGGGCAGGGGCCGACCTGTGCCGTCGTCGAGCTCGGGGAGGACTTCGGCCTCGGGTGGCCCTCGCCGAGGGACCTCATCGCGAGCGTCGAGAGCGGGCTCTACGTCGACCCCACCCTCGCCCCGACGCCCCTCGTGGCCGACCTGGCGGGCGAGCGGGCGCAACCCCCCACGGTCGTCGCGGGCGACACGGGAGCGCCTCCGGCGCCGGTCAGGTGCCCCCTCTGCGACAAGGGCTGGGACCTCACGCAGTACGGGCCCCAGCCCTGAGCCTCACCGCGCGCCGCGAGCCTTCGCCGGACGGGCGGGCTTCGCCTCGACCGGCTCCCAGCCGGAGGCATCCCGGTCGGGGAACGAGACGAGGCACGTCCCGTGCGGGAGTCGCTCGAGGCGCGCCACGCCCCGCTCGTCCAGCGTTCCGGTGAGCCGGGTGCCGTCCGGGAGCGTGACCTCGTAGCGCTCGCCGGCGACCGGCCGGCCGTCCGGGGCCATGAGCTCGACCTCGAGCCAGCCCGACAGCTCGGCGACGATGCGGTACTTCTTCCCGCTCGAGAGCGCGAGCCCTCGGCTCAAGGACGCGTCCCCGACGCGGATCTCGCCGCCGGTCGCCTGGTGGACATGACGCGCCCTCCGGAAGGCTCGGGCTGCGGTCCCTCCCGGAAGTCTATGGGCGCGGCCGCGCGACATCAACCGGCGGGGAGGAGCCGGCTGCCGGGCGGTACCTCTCCCCATCGCGGGTCGCCCGCCCCTCGGCCACGAGCTTCTCGAGCGTCCCGAGCGCCGAGATCCGGGCGAGGGGGAGGAGCGATGGCAGGACCGCGCCGGCGTAGTGCGCGGCGACGACGTCGTCGGCGGAGACCGGGCCGGCTTCGAGGAGGGCGACGACCTGGGCCTCGCGCAGGCGGCGGTGGCGGACGTACTCGTCGAGCTTGCGACGCGGGTCGAGGACGGGCGGGCCGTGGCCGGGGAGGATCGTCGCGAGCGGGTCGAGGGCGCGGAGGCGCTCGAGCGTCGCCAGGTAGGCGAGCATGTCGCCGTCGGGCGGGCCGACGACGACCGTGCCCTCGCCGAGGACGGAGTCGCCGGCGAAGAGCAGGCCCGCCGCCGGGTCGTGGTAAGCGAGGCCGCCGTGCGTGTGGCCGGGCGCGGCGACGGCGACGAGGCGGCGGCCGGCGACGTCGATCGTCTCGCCCGGCGCGATGGGACGGGCGAAGAGCGCGGGATCGGCGCCGTAGGAGGACGCCTCGGCGGCGTGCACGCGGATGGGGGCGCCCGTGCGCGCCGCGATCGCCGCCGCGCCGCCGCCGTGGTCGGGGTGGGCGTGCGTGAGGAGGACCGCCGCGACGGGCCGGTCGCGCAGGGCCGCGGCGATCGCGTCGACGGACGCGGGCGCGGCGTAGCCGGCGTCGACGAGCGCGACCTCGTCGCCGCGCGGGCCGCCGACGACGTACGCGCGCACGGGCATGGCCTCGGCGGCGAGCCACTCGTGCGTGGGGTGCGGGAGGACGACGGCCTCGACCCCGGGCGCGACGGATTCGAGTATCATGCGGCCCGGGATGCTAACCGGAGACCCGCGCATGCGTCCAATCGCCGGCCCGATCGCCACGATCCTCCTGGCCGCGGCCATGTCGGCGCCCGCGCGCGCCGCCGAGCCCGAGTGGAAGGCCGCCGCCGACGAGTGCCGGAAGGTGCTCGCGGACCTCGTCGCCATCGACACGTCGAACCCGCCCGGCAACGAGCTGGCGGCGGCCCGCTACCTCGAGAGGCTGCTCTCGGGCGAGGGGATCGAGTGCCGGGTCTTCGAGACCGCCCCCGGCCGCGGCAACCTCGTCGCGAGGCTGAAGGGCGACGGGACGAGGCGGCCGCTCCTGCTCCTCGGCCACCTGGACGTCGTCGGCGTCGACCGGGCGAAGTGGACGAGCGACCCGTTCGCCCTCGTCGAGCGCGACGGCTACCTCTACGGGCGCGGGGCGATCGACGACAAGGGCATGGTCGCGGCCGAGGCCTGTGTCCTCCTCCACCTGAAGCGGCTCGGCGTCCCGCTCGCGCGCGACGTGATCCTCCTCGCCGAGGGCGACGAGGAGTCGGGCGGCGACCTCGGCATCGCCTGGATGCTCGAGAAGCAGCGCGCGGCGATCGAGGCCGAGTACGCGCTCAACGAGGGCGGCCGGACCAAGCTCGACCCGGCGACCGGGCGCGTCGACTGGGTCGCCCTCCAGACGGCCGAGAAGCGTCCCGTCAACTACACGCTGACGGCGACCGGTCAGTCCGGCCACGCGTCCATGCCGCGCCCGGACAACTGCATCCTCGCGCTCGCTCGCGCCATCGCGCGCGCCGCCGACCCGCCCTTCCCGGTGCGGCTCATCCCCGAGACGCGCGCCTTCTTCGCGGCCGTCGGCGCCGGCGACGAGGCCGCGCGGGCCCGCGACCTCATGTACGACGCCATGCAGCGCGACACGGTCTCGCCGACGATCGTCAAGGGCGGGTTCCGCTCGAACGTGATCCCGTCGAGCGCCGAGGCGACGCTGAACGTCCGCCTCCTCCCGGGCTCCGACCCGGAGGAGATGCGGAAGGCGCTCGTCGCGCGGATCGCCGATCCGTCCGTGGCCGTGACGTACACCCCGCCCACCCGCGAGGAGGCGCCGACCGTGCCCTTCGAGGGCCCGGTCGTCGAGGCCGTGCGCCGCGCCGCCGCCGACGTCTTCCCGGGCGCGAAGGTCGTGCCGATCCTGTCGACCGGGGCGACGGACTCGGCCGACCTGCGCCGCGCCGGGATAAAGGCGTACGGCCTGCTGCCCTTCCCGCTCGCGACCGAGGACGCCGCCCGCATGCACGGCGACGACGAGCGCCTGCCGGTCGCGAGCCTCGAGCCGGGGCTGCGCCTGCTCTACCGGGTGACGGTGGACGTCGCCGGCGCCGGCAAGCGCGGAGACTGAGGACCGAGCGGCCATGCCCGACCACGCCGGCGGCTGTCTCTGCGGGCGCGTCCGCTACCGGCTCCGCGGCGCGCCCGAGTTCCCGCACTTCTGCAGCTGTCGCCAGTGCCAGCGCTCGTCCGGCGCGCCCGTCGTCGCCTGGGTCGACTTCCCGCTCGCCGCGCTCGCCTGGGAGGGGCCGGGCGGCGAGCCCGCCTACTTCCGGCAGGAGGAGACGCGCCGCGGCTTCTGCCCGTCGTGCGGCGGGGCGATCTGCGCGATCGACGACGACTCGGACGCGGTCTCGATCACGATCGCGACGCTCGACGATCCCGGCGCGCTCGTCCCCGTGTCGCACAGCTACCCGGACTCGGCGCCGGCCTGGCTGCGGGTGAAGGCCGAGGCGCCGCCCGCGGGCTGAGCCCGACCGGGCCGCCGCCCCGCTCCGGGCGCCCGCCGAGTTGCGGGCGCGCCCCGCCGGCCGTTATCATCCGGCGATCCGATGGCCGCCAAGCTCTCCGTCTGCCTCATGGTCAAGGACGAGGAGGCGCACCTGCCCGCCTGCCTCGAGTCCGTGCGCGGCCTCGCGGACGAGATCGTCGTCGTCGACTCGCACTCGACCGACCGCACCCGCGAGATCGCCGCCTCGTTCGGCGCCCGCGTGGTCGAGCGCGACTGGCCGGGGAACGTGGCCCAGCGCCGCTTCTCGATCGGCGAGGCGACCAACGACTGGGCGATGTTCGTCGACGCCGACGAGCGCGTGACGCCCGAGCTCGCGGCCTCGATCCGGCGCGCCGTCCTCGAGCGCGACGGCGACGGCCGCGACGGCTGGTTCGTCGGCCGCAAGCTCCACTACTGCGGGCGCTGGATCCGCCACGGCGGCTGGTACCCGGAGTGGCAGGTCCGCCTCTTCCGGCGCTCGAAGGCGAAGGTGATCGGCCTCGACCCGCACGACCGCGTGGTCGTCGACGGCAGGACGGCGCGCCTCGAGGGCGACCTGCTCCACTACTCGTTCCGCGACCTGTCGCACCAGATCCACGTCATGGACCGCTACACGGGCATGGCCGCGGCCGACCTTCGCCGCAACGGCGGGCGCTTCCGGCGGACGGACCTCGTCCTCCGGCCGCTCGGGCGCTTCCTCAGGACCTACGTGCTCCGGCTCGGGTTCCTGGACGGGCTTCCGGGCTTCCTCATGGCCGTGAACCACGCGTACGCGGGCTTCATGAAGTACGCGCGGCTCTGGGAGCTCGAGCGGCGGACCGCATGAGCGCCCCCACCGACGCCGCAGGCGCCGCCGCCGTCGACCTCTCGGTCGTCATCGTCACCTGGAACACGCGCGACATCACGCGCGCCTGTCTCGACGCGCTCTTCCCGGCGCTCGATGGGATCGAGGGGGTCGCCTCCGAGGTCATCGTCGTCGACAACGGCTCGCGCGACGGGACCGTCGACGCCATCCGGGCCGACCACCCGCGCGCCCAGGTCGTCGCCAACGACGCCAACCTCGGGTTCGCCAAGGCCGCCAACCAGGGGCTGCGCGCCGGGCGCGGCCGCTTCCGCTGCCTCCTCAACAGCGACACCGTCCCGAACCGCGAGGCGTTCGTCACCCTCAAGCGGTTCCTCGAGGAGACGCCGCGCGCGGGCGGGGCCACGCCGCAGCTCCTGAACGAGGACGGGACGAAGCAGAACTGCTTCGACAACTTCCCGGACCTCGTGACCGAGCTCACGAGCAAGTCGCTCGCCCGCCTCATCTGGCCCGGGCGCTACCTCAGCAAGCGCGTGGCCCTCGAGCGGCCGACCGTCGTCGACCTGGCCCTCGGCGCCTGCTTCCTCCTCCGGGCGTCGGCCCTCGACGAGGTCGGGCTCCTCGACGAGGACTACTTCTTCTTCCAGGAGGACGCCGACCTCTGCTTCCGGCTGCACCGCGCCGGCTGGCCCGTCTACGTCGTCCCCGAGGCGACCCTCGTCCACCTCCAGGGGAAGTCGAAGGCGCGCGCCCCGGCGGCCGCCTGGATCGAGTACCACCGGTCGATGTACCTCTTCTTCAGGAAGTGCCGCGGCCCGCTCCCCTACGCGGCCCTCCGCGTCTTCCGGCCGCTCAAGCTCCTCCTGAACCTCCTCCTCAACGCGATCGCGACGGCGACCACCCTCGGCCTCGCCGAGCGGCCGCGGCGGAAGCTCGCGACCTACGCGACGCTCGTCCACTGGCACCTCCGGCTCTGCCCCGAGGGGTGGGGCCTGCCGCGCGAGGCGCCCGCCCTGCCGCCGGGCGCTCCGCCGCTGCCCGGGCGGGCGGCGGCGACCGGCCGCGGCGCGAACGCGGGCGCCGGGGCGGCGAGGAGCTGAGCGGTGACGATAAGGAAGCTCGCGACCCTCGGGCTCGCCGTCGCCGCCGCGCTCGGCTTCCTCCACGGCGCCAGCCGCCACGCCGACGAGCGCGACGCGGCGCGGGCGCGCGCGGGTCGGGGACCGGGGACGGGCGCGGGCCCGGCGTCCGGACCGGGCGCGGGCCCGGGGCCGGCGGCGGCCACGGCCGAGGAGCTGAAGGCGGCGCGCGACGCCCTCGAGCAGGCCGACGAGCGCCACCGCCTGGGCGAGTTCGAGCTGGCCGGGCGCTCGTACGAGCGCGCCCTCTCGGCCCTGCGCGACCGCGGCGGGGCCGAGGTCGAGGCCCTGCGCCGCCTGGCCGCGCGCGGCGAGGCCCGGGCGACGGTCCTCCTTCGCCTGACGGCAAGGATCGCGCGCAACGAGTTCGCGGGCGCGGACGACATCCGGCGCCTCACGCTCGTCGGCGGGCACGAGGTCCACGCGCGCGTCATCGCCGAGGACCCGACGACCCTCACGCTCCGCTTCGCTTCCGGGCTCGAGTCGGCGCAGCCGCGCTCGCTGGTCGAGCGCGACGAGCCCTGCCCGCCCGATGCCTGGCGGGAGCGCTGCCGGCTGGAGCTCGAGGCGCGGCGCGCGAAGCTGAACGCGCTCGGCGAGCTGACGGCCCTCGATCTCTACCGGCTGGCCCACTTCGCGATCGAGAGCGGGCTCCGTCCCGACGCCGTGCCGCTCCTCCACCGGGCGCTCGAGCTCGACCGGAGCGGCCTCCTCGTCGACATGTTCTGCGATCCGCGCGAGAAGCCGTCGCGCGACCTGATCGCCCTGGCGCTCGGGGAGGCGCCCGCCCGCCCGCCCGCGCCGTCCGCGCCCGTCGCCCCGAAGACGGGAACGGCCCCGAAGCCGGCGGCGACGCGCCCCCCGGCGCCGTCGTCTTCGGCCGACGCCGAGCTGCGCCGCCTCGCCGAGCGCTTCGAGAGCGGGGTCAAGCGCTACCGCGAGAGCTTCGGCGAGGGCCCCGACGCGCGGAGGGCGCTGAAGGAGGCGCTGGCCGTGTTCCGCGAGGTCATGGACGGCCTGAACGAGCTCCGCCGGCGCGGCGTCGCGAGCGACGCCCTGGAGGACCAGGCGGTCCAGGTGCAGCGGCTGCTGTTCGACTGCCAGAAGCGGCAGACGCTGGACGAGTAGCGGCGGCCGCTACCGGCGGCGCAGCTTCTCGACCAGGGGGCGCAGGAACGCGGCCATCGCCTTCCCGGCCTCTTCGTTCCCGCGCGCGTTCCAGTGCGTGTCCTGCTTGTGGTAGAGGTGGCGGTCGCCGTCCTCGAGCGGCGGGACGGCGCGGAGCGCGGGCAGGAGGTCGAGGTACGGCAGCCCGCGCGTCTCGAGCCACTTCCCGATCTCCCGCTGCGGCTTGTCCCGGTCGAGCGGGCGCCCCGCGAACCGGCGCTCGGCCTCGGCCCACAGGCTGTCCTCGACCTGGAACGAGTCGGGGATGAGGACGAAGGCGAGCGGCCGGTCGCCCGCGCGCCGGCGGATCTCCTCGATGTAGTGGAACAGCGTCTCGAGCCGCTCGATCCTCTCGCCGCAGAGGTTCGCGACGTGCTCGAGCTCGATCTCGAGGAAGCGCGCCCGGGAGAAGACCGGCGGCTCGAGGCGCGGGTCGGCGAGCCAGGGCCACGACCTCGCGGCCTCCGCCTCCGGGACGATCACCATCTCCGCGCCGCCGACGAGCGCGAACGGCTCCTCGCGCTCGGCCTCCGGGTCGCCGCCGCCGCCCCCCGCCCCCGCCGCCGCCGGCCCTTCCCGGCGGGCGCGCCGCTCGCCGGCGAGCACGGCCAGGCGGCGCGGGACCTGGTAGATGAGGAGGTTGTCGCGCTCGAAGATGAAGTGGGCGGTCGTCCGCCACTTGCTGCCGTCGATGTCGTTGCCGATGAACAGGCCGATGACGACGAGGTCGGGCTCGAGGGCGAGCCCCTCGCGGCGGAGGAGGTACTCGTACTCGCGCGGCCCGAGCCCCCACGCGCCCATGTTGTAGATGTCGCAGCCCTCGAGCCCGCGCTCGGCGACCGTCGTGTAGTGTCGCCCGTGCGGGACGAGGCCGACGCTGAAGGAGTCGCCGATGGCGAGGATGCGCGTCCGTCCGGGCGCCTGCGCCCTGGGCACGAACTCCTCGTCGTAGAAGCCGGCGGCGTTCGCGCGGAACCCCCAGTGGATCTGGCCCGGCTTCAGGCGGTGCCGCTCGACCAGCCAGGCCGGGGCGGTGTCCGCCGAGGCGAAGAGCGGCGAGGGGTGCGCCATCGCCAGGAAGCGAAGCGCGAGCTCGCAAAGGACCGCGGCGATGACGAGGTTCATGAGCAGGACGTCGAGCGCCCGCACGAGGCGTGGGCGGGCGGCGGCGGCGCGCTCGCCGATGAGGAGGACGAGCCCGAAGAGGCCGAAGCCGATGGCGACCGCCGTCCGGACGTAGATCGGCCGGAACGGCTGGAAGACGGCGAACTGGAGGGCGAGCGCGGCGACCGCCGCGTAGACGAGGAGCCGGACCCGCGCCCCCGTGAAGCGCTCGGGCTCGCCGCGGCGGAAGGCGCGCGCCGCCCGCACGAAGGCGGCCGCGCTGACGACCCCGGCGAGCGCGGCGAGCGCCGCGATGCCGAACCTGGCCGCCCCGAAGGGCTCCACGAAGCGGCGGTTCTCGAGGGCGTTCCAGGCGGCGTACGGTCCGAGCGCGGCCGCCCAGCCGAGCAGCAGCAGGAGGATGCCCGGGCCGATCCGCGATGGCGGGCGGCCTCCGAGGGCGGCGGCTTCTTCCGGCAGCGACGGCATAGGGGCTCGATGGTACAGGCCCGGAGGCGCGCCCGCAACCCGCGCCCGACGCGGTCGGGGATGGCGAGAGTCCGGTGTCGAGAGACACCGCGGCCCGGGACGCCGTCGAGCCGGTTCGGGGCGGCTCCTCCGGGGCCACCCGCCAGCCCCTTCGAGGATGCCTCGGAGCGTGTGAATCGATCGATTCACACGCTCTGAGCCGGTCTTCGTCTTCGGGGGGCTCCGCCCCCCGAACCCCCCGCAGCCGAGCGCGCGGCAAGGATCTGGCTTCGTCTTCCGCGCGCTCGGCTCAAAGGGTGGGAATCTCTCCGATTCCCACCCTTTTCGCCGGTCTTCGTCTTCGGGGGGCTCCGCCCCCCGAACCCCCCGGAGCCGAGCGCGCGGCAAGGATTTGGCTTCGTCTTCCGCGCGCTCGGCTCAAAGGGTGTGAATCTTTCAGATTCCCACCCTTTTCGCCGGTCTTCGTCTTCGGGGGGCTCCGCCCCCCGAACCCCCCGCAGCCGAGCGCGCGGCAAGGATTTGGCTCGGGCTTCCGCGCGCTCGGCTCAGTGCCGGAAGTGCCGGATCCCCGTGATCAGCATCGTCATCCCGGCCGCATCGGCCGCCCCCGCCACCTCCCCGTCCCTCTTCGAGCCTCCCGGCTGCACGACGGCCGCGACGCCGGCGCGCGCCGCCAGCTCGACCGAGTCGGGGAACGGGAAGAAGCCATCCGACGCCAGGGCTGCGCCGCGCGCCCGGGGGCCGGCGCGCTCGAGGGCGATGCGCGTCGCCTCGACCCGGCTCGGCTGCCCGCCGCAGGCGCCGACGAGGGAGCCGTCCTTGACGACGGCGATCGCGTTCGACCGCAGGTACTTGGCGCAGGTCCAGGCGACCCCCAGGTCATCGCGCTCGGCCGTGGTCGGCGGGCGCGCCGTGACGGCCTTCGCCGCCTCGAGGTCGGTCGCCGCCCGCGTGCTGTCGGGGCGCTGGGCCAGCACGGTCCCGCAGTAGAGCGTGCGCACCTCCGGGATGGGCGGCAGCACCCCGGCCCTGAGCTTGGCCGTGCCGCTCGGCGTCACGACCGTGTCCTCGCCCGGGATCCCGCGGGCGGGCGGCTGCCCCATCTCCACGAGGCGCAGGTTCTTGCCCCACGGGCGCCGGGTCCTGAGGATCGTCGCCGCCTCGGGCTCGAAGGTCGGGGCGACGATGACCTCGAAGAAGCGGTCCTCCTCGGTCAGGACCTGCGCCGTCGCCGGGTCGCAGACGTCCCCGAGCCCGACGACGCCGCCGTAGGCGGAGACCGGGTCGCCCGCGATCGCCGCCTGCGCCGCCTCGGCGAGCGTCCGCGCCCGGCCGGCCGCCCCGCACGGGCAGCCGTGCTTCACGACGACCGCCGACCGGCGCTCGAGCTCGATCGCGAGGGCGAAGGCCGCGTCGAGGTCGAGCCAGTTGTTGAACGAGAGCTCCTTGCCGCCGAGGGAGTGGACCCGGGCGCCGGCCGATGCGAGCGCCGGCTGGTAGATCGCGGCCTCCTGGTGCGGGTTCTCGCCGTAGCGGACGGTCGCGGCGCGGTCGAGCGCCAGCGGCAGGACCTGCGGCAGGAGCTCGTCGGCGCCGAGCTGCCGGGCGATCGCCGCGTCGTAGCGCGCCGTGTACCGGAAGGCGTGCAGGGCGAGGCGGCGGCGCGTGGTCGAGGAGACCTCGCCCGCCGAGCGCAGCTCGTCGAGCACGGTCGCGTAGTCCGCCGGGTCGACGAGCACCGTCACGAAGGGCCAGGTCTTCGCGGCCGCCCGGATGAGCGTCGGCCCGCCGATGTCGATCTGCTCGCGGATCTCGGCCTCCGTGACGCCGGGGCGCGCCGCCTGTGCCTCGAAGGGGTAGAGGTTCACGGCCACGAGGTCGATCACCCCGAAGCCGAGCCGGTCGAGCGTCTGGAGGTCCTCCGGCAGGTCGCGGCGGGCGAGGATCCCGGCGTGGACCTTGGGGTGGAGCGTCTTCACGCGCCCGCCCAGGATCTCGGGCGACCCGGTGAAGTCCGAGACCTCGACGACCGGGACGCTCGCCGCCTGGAGCGCCTTCGCCGTCCCGCCCGTCGAGAGGACCTCGACGCCGAGCGTGGTCAGGCCGCGGGCGAGCGCGACGATGCCTTCCTTGGCCGAGACGGAGAGAAGAGCGCGGCGAAGCACGGACCCCTAACTTTAGCAGCGGCCATCCGTACGTCGCAACTAGGAGATGCCCGCGGTCGTCAATTTAGGCGAATGCCCTAGCGGGCGCGCCGCCCCGGCGCCCGGGAGCGGCGGCAGGCCGGCTACTCCGCCTGGCGCCCGAGGAAGATCTTCCAGACCCGGTACCGGCTCTCCTCGAGCTTCCGCTTGAGCTCGGGAGCGCGCTTGGGGACGGCCGGCTCGCGCAGGAGGGCCATGCTCGCCTCGCGCAGCGTGAGCTGGCCCTTGCGGTCGTTGCAGCGCGCGCACGCCGCCACGACGTTCGTCCAGCAGTGCTTGCCGCCGCGCGAGCGCGGGACGACGTGGTCGATCGTGAGGTCGCGCGGCGAGGCCCGCACCCCGCAGTACTGGCAGCGGTACTCGTCGCGGGCGAGGACGTTGCGCCGCGTGAAGTTCACGCGCCCGACCGGCAGCCGCTCGAAGGCCAGCAGGCGGACGATGCGCGGGACCTTGATCCGGTAGGCGACCGTCGCGACGTAGTCGGCCTCGGGGTCGCCGTCGAGGGTCGAGAAGTCGAGCCAGCGCGTGAAGTCGAAGCACGCGATGCGCTCGTCCACGAGCGAGATCGCCTCGGCGTCCCTCTTGTAGAGGAGCACGAACGCGCGCCGGGCCGAGGTCAGGTGGATCGGGAGGTAGTGCTTGTTGAGGACGAGGACGCTCGCGTGGAGGCCGCGGCCGGGGGGGTGGTGGGCGTGGTGGTGGTGGTGGTGGTGGTGGTGGCCGCCCGCCGCGCCCCGGCCGCCCGGTACCGGCCCGTCCGGCCGGCGACCCGCGCCCGCGGCGGCGGCCCCGGTTGGTGAGCCTACCCCATCGCCCGTCGCCGCTCCCGGCCCCGGGTCGAACCCGCGCTCGCCGCCTCGTCCCACGATGACGTCCATGGCCTCGGGCCTCGGCCGGCGCGTATCGCGCGCTCGTCCCGGCGCTTTCCGCTTCCCGAGCGGGCTCGCGGGCCGGCAAAGGCTTGCCGAATCTTACACCGCCTGGCTTTAGCTTGTCAAGGCATCGGGGCGCGGCGGGCCGGCGCAAGATCGCGATCCGCAGAGGCTTGCGGAGGCGCGCCCGCGGCTCCCGGACCCGCCGCGGGCGCGGGTCGCGGCGCGGCGAGCTTTCCTTGACACCCTCCACCACGGGTGTTATCACTCTCCCCGAACGCCGGCCGACTTTCGGCCGGAACCCCGGGATACGCCCGACGGGCCAGCCCGCGCGGCCGGCCCGGGGAAGGCGCGGGGAGGGGGGCGGAAGACCCTTGGGACTCTTCGACGTCTTCAAGGCCAAGAAGTCCCAGCGGACCGTCTCCATCGAAGGGAAGACCCCCTACCAGATCGCGACCGACGTCCAGCGTCTGATCGACAAGAAGCAGACGTCGGATGCGCTCGCCATGGCCGAGCAGGGCGTCTACCTCTTCCCGCGGTCGGACGCGGTCCTCTCGACCTACCGCTTCCTCAAGCGCGAGACGCTCACCCAGCAGCTCGCCGAGCTTCGCCAGAAGGCCGAGCGGGAGCCGAACCCGCTCGTCTTCGCCCGGCTCGCCGACCTCTTCAAGGACCTCGGCGACTACGACAAGGCCGTCGACTACTGCAAGCGCGGGATCGAGCCGCAGAACGACGACGGCACCTGCTGGCGGATCCTCGGGAAGATCCGCCTCGAGCGGTTCAAGGAGGACTTCCTCCCGCGCGACGCGATCCTCGCCATCGAGTACCTCGAGCGCTCGTTCGAGCTGAACCGCACGAGCTACAAGACGATCCTCGAGCTGGCCGAGCTCTACTCGGAGGTCGGGGCCAAGCGCTACGCGATCCAGAGGGCGGAGGCGGTCCTCGAGTTCGCCCCGGACGACGAGCGGGCCCTCGCCCTCGTCCGCAAGGCCCAGAGCCTGCCCGACGTGCGCGAGAACCTCGAGGACCTGGTCCAGGCTTACGCCGAGAAGCAGCGGCGCGCCGCCCAGCGGCGCGGGCGCAAGCCGGGCGAGACGCACTCGCCCTCGGCGCGGCTCGCGAAGAACCCGGTCCAGCTCCGCGACCGGCTCGGGTCGCTCCGGGCGCTCGACGGCTTCGCGGCGGCGGTCGCGACCGACGCCCAGGGCGTCGTCATCGCGAGCTTCACCGCCCGCGAGCTGGACGAGGGGGCGGTGGCCGAGGCGGTGAAGCAGGCCTTCGAGGCCGCCGAGGCCTGCTCCTACCGCATGGACATCGGCCACTTCCGCAAGGGGCTCTTCGAGGGGCCCTCCGGCTACGTGTATCTCCTCGTCTTCGACGAGGTCCACATCGCCGTCCTGTGCGACCCGTCGGCCAAGATCGACCGGCTCGAGGAGGCGGTCACGCGCCTCGTCGAGCACGAGCTTTACGTGTGAGGGCGCGCCGTCCGTGAAGGACATCCTCGAGCGGCTGAACGAGGTCGCCGGCGTCAAGGGCAGCATGGTGGTGACGACGGACGGCATCGTCGTCGCCTCGGCCCTCGAGAACCTCGGGGACGACCTCGACGAGGAGACCGTGGCGGCGCTCAGCACCCACATGATCCGGTCGGGGCGGCGCGCGCTCGAGCGCATCGGTCACGAGCCGTTCAAGCGCGTGATCCTGAACGCCTCCTGGGGGCGGATGATCTTCCTCGACATGGAGATCGCGTTCCTGGTCGTCGCGGCCACGCAGAACATCAAGCTCGGAAGCATCCTGATCGAGATCGACAGCGCCGCTTACAAGATCCGGCATCGCCGGGTTCACTGAGGGGGAGCCTGGCTCAAGACATGGTCCAGATCAACTTCGCCCGCAAAGAGGTCAACTGCAAGATCGTCTATTACGGTCCGGGCCTCTCGGGCAAGACGACGAACCTCGAGATCGTCCACGAGAAGGCGCCGCCGGACCGCAAGGGCGACCTCACCTCGATCGCGACCGAGGGCGACCGGACGCTCTTCTTCGACTTCATGCCCCTCGAGCTCGGCAAGGTCGGGGGCATGAACACGAAGTTCCAGCTCTACACGGTCCCCGGCCAGGTCTACTACAACGCGACGCGCAAGCTCGTCCTCCAGGGCGCGGACGGCGTCGTCTTCGTCGCCGACAGCCAGCGCGAGAAGCTCGAGGAGAACCTCGAGAGCTTCAAGAACCTCGAGGACAACCTGCGCGAGCAGGGGCTCGACCTGAAGAAGCTGCCGATGGTCATGCAGTACAACAAGCGGGACCTTCCGAGCGCGCTTCCGGTCGCCGACCTCGACAAGGCGATGAACAAGTACGCCGCGCCGACGATCGAGGCCGTCGCGGTCACGGGCGAGGGCGTCTTCCCGACGCTCAAGAAGCTCGCCTCGATGGTCCTCGACAACCTGAACAAGCAGTACGGGGTCGGCGCGAAGCCGGCCGGCCCGCCGCCCAAGGCCGGGGCGAAGGACGGGAAGGCCGACTCGGGCGAGATCCCGAAGGAGGCGCCGCCCGAGCGCGAGCGCGTGGGCGTGGCGGCCGGCGCGGGCGCGGGGGCGCGCGCCCAGACGGCCGGCGGCGGCGTCCCGGGCGAGGGCTCGACCCCCGGCCGGGGCAAGATCCAGCGCGAGAGCGCGCTCTCTTCGGCGGGGACGGACGCTCCCGCGCGGCCGGCCGGGCGCGAGGCGACCGGGCGCGAGGCGCCGCTGCGCCGTCCCGAGCCCGCCGCGGGCGGCGGTGCCCCGGCGGCGGCGCGCGGCGGCGGTCGGGGCGCGGCCGAGAAGAGCAGCGAGATCGCGCGCGAGCGCGGCGAGGAGCGGGAGCGTCGCGGGCCGGCCTCCGTGGGGCGGCCGGGGGGCGGGGGCGGGTCGAAGCAGCCGCAGGTCATCGTCGCCGGCGACAAGAAGAAGGAAGCCGCGGGCGGCGGCCCCTCGGCGATGGTCATCCTCCTGGGGATCGTGCTCGCCATCGTCGCGGTCCTCGGCGTACTGTGGTACACGGGGATCCTCGACGAGATCCTGGGGACGGCGACCGGTGGCCGGTAGAGGTCACAAGGCGCGAGGAAGGGCGCCCGAAGCCATGGACGAGAACCTGCGCGAAAGTCGGCTCATCTTCTACCGCGAGGACGTGGAGCGGATCAACCGCGTGCTCGAGGAGTTCCTGAAGCTCTCGGGCGCCAAGTGCAACATCCTGATCGACAAGGAAGGCCACCCCGTCACCCAGGTGGGGACGACGGAGAACATCAACCTCGACACGATCTCGGCCCTCGTGGCGGCGAGCTTCGCCGCCACGCGCGAGATGGCGCGCTTGCTCGGGGAGGACGAGTTCACGATCCTCTCCCACCAGGGCAAGAAGGACCACATCCAGCTCACCCTCATCGCCGATCGCTGCATCATGGCGACCCTCTTCGACGACAAGACGACGATCGGCATGGTGCGCCTGTACGCCCACGAGGCCTCGAAGAAGCTGAACGGCGTCTTCCGGGACATCGAGGAGCGGAAGGAGCACCCGGACGAGTCGATCGCCGAGGACTTCGGCGCGGCGGCGAAGGGCGCGCTGGACGACGTCTTCGGGGGGTAGCGCGGCGCGCCGCCCGCGCGCCGGCCGGCGTTGCGCGCGCCCGGGCGCGCCTGTAAGATGCGCCCCCCATGGAGCCCATCGAGAGCGCCATCCGCACGGACGACGCGCGCTTCCGGGCGAACGACGCCGCCAACCGGGCGCTCGCGGCCGAGCTGCGCGAGCGGATCGCGCGCGCGCGCAAGGGCGGCGGCGAGAAGGCGCAGGCGCGGCACCGCGAGCAGGGGAAGGTCTTCGTCCGCGACCGGATCGACCGGCTCCTCGACCCGGGGTCGCCGTTCCTCGAGCTCTCGCCGCTCGCCGCGCACGGCATGTACGACGGCGAGGCGCCGGCCGCCGGGATCGTCACCGGGATCGGGCGGATCGAGGGGCGCGAGTGCCTGATCGTCGCCAACGACGCGACGGTGAAGGGCGGCACGTACTACCCGGTCACGGTCAAGAAGCACCTGCGCGCGCAGGAGATCGCGCAGGAGAACCGCCTGCCGTGCGTCTACCTCGTCGACTCGGGCGGCGCCTTCCTGCCGCTCCAGGCCGAGGTCTTCCCGGACCGCGACCACTTCGGCCGGATCTTCTACAACCAGGCGCGCATGAGCGCCCTCGGGATCCCGCAGATCTCGGTCGTCATGGGCCTCTGCACGGCCGGCGGCGCCTACGTCCCGGCGATGAGCGACGAGGCGATCATCGTCAAGGGGACGGGCGCGATCTTCCTCGGCGGCCCGCCGCTCGTGAAGGCCGCGACCGGGGAGGACGTCACCTCCGAGGAGCTGGGCGGGGCGGACGTCCACTGCCGCCGCTCGGGCGTCGCCGACCACTACGCGGTCGACGACGACCACGCCCTCGAGCTCTGCCGCGGGGTCGTACGGACGCTGAACGCGCGCAAGCGGATCGACGTCGAGGTCGCGCCGCCCGAGGAGCCGCGCCACGACCCGCAGGAGCTCTACGGGATCATCCCGCCGACGTTCCGCGAGACGTACGACGTCCGCGAGGTCATGGCGAGGATCGTCGACGGCAGCCGCTTCCGCGAGTTCAAGGCGCTCTACGCGACGACGCTCGTCTGCGGCTTCGCCCGGATCGAGGGTTACCCGGTCGGCATCATCGCGAACAACGGCGTGCTCTTCAGCGAGAGCGCGCTCAAGGGCACGCACTTCATCGAGCTGTGCGCGGCGCGCCGCATCCCGCTCCTCTTCCTCCAGAACATCACCGGGTTCATGGTCGGGCGCGAGTACGAGGCGGGCGGGATCGCCAGGGACGGCGCCAAGCTCGTCCACGCGGTCGCGAACGCCGCCGTCCCGCGGATCACCGTGATCGTCGGCGGCAGCTTCGGCGCCGGCAACTACGGCATGTGCGGCCGCGCCTACCAGCCGCGCTTCCTCTTCATGTGGCCGAACTCGCGGATCTCGGTCATGGGCGGCGAGCAGGCGGCGAACGTGCTCCTCACCGTCCAGCAGGACCAGCGCGCGCGCCGCGGCGAGCCGCCGATGTCGGCGGAGGAGGCCGAGGCCGTCAAGCGGCCGATCTTCGAGCGCTACGACGCCGAGGGGAGCCCGTACTACTCGACCGCGCGCCTCTGGGACGACGGGATCCTCGACCCGCCCGAGACGCGCCGCGCGCTCGGGCTCGCGCTGTCGGCGTGTCTCAACGCCGAGGTCCCCGAGACGCGGTTCGGCGTCTTCCGCATGTGAGATCCGGGGGTCCCGCATGGCTCGTTTCGCCTTCGTGGTGGCCACGTTGCTTGCGCTCGCCGGGGTCGCCTCGGCCGTCGGCGGCTTCGTCATGACCCGCGGCGTGCCCGACGAGACGCAGGCGATCGGGGCGGGGCTCTCGCTCCTCCTCGGCGCCCTCGTGTTCGCCATCCTCTTCCGCGGCGGCGGGCGAGAGGGCGGGAACGGCGCGCCGCGACCATGACTCAAGACGTCCGCCCACCTGCACCGCGTTTCGGCAATCGAGCTCCATCGTGGAGGAAAGGCTCATGACCCTCTCGATCCGCTCCGGCGCGACCGCGCTCGTCCTCGCCCTCGTCTCCGTCGTGGCCGTCGCGGCCGCCGCCCCCGCGGCCGCGCGAGCGGACGAGAAGGCCGACCCGCATGCCGGGGCCAAGGCGCGCGTCTTCGAGGCGGCGCGGAAAGCCCACGAGGTGGCCGTCGAGAACCTGCGAACGGGCCTCGCCGGTCCGGAGACGGTTCACGCCTGGTCGCTTCGCTGGATGGCGGCGCAGACGGACTTCGATCCGACGGGAAAGGTGCGGGCGATCGAGGAGCACTTCGAGCGAATGAACGACCTCGACGAGCTCGTGAAGACGATGGCCGCGGTCGGCAAGGCCTCGACGCTCGACGTCGCCTCCGCGACCTTCTTCCGCGAGGAGGCAAAGCTCTGGCTGGAGACCGCCAGGGCGAAGTGAGCGGCCCGGGGTCGAGGTCGCGGGCGAGACGCCCGACGCGGGCGACCCGCCGATCGCGGCGTTCGCGTGGGTCGACGCCCGCGGCGGTTGATACAATGGGGGCGGAGGCGAGGCCCATGGCCACGAGAAGGCGCACGCGACACCCGCTCCCCATCACGCCCGGGAAGAAGCTCACGTATCGCGACTACGCGAAGCTCCCGGATGATGGGATGCGTTACGAGGTCCTGGACGGGGAGCTGCACGTGACGCCGGCTCCGGTTCCGAAGCACCAGAGGGTGACCCAGCACCTCCAGTTCCTGCTCATCGTCGAGCTCGAGCAGAAGGGCCTCGGCAGGGTGTACCTGGCCCCGATCGACGTCCTCCTCGGCAAGTACAGGATCGTTCAACCGGACATCCTCTTCATCCGGAAGGAGCATCTCGCGATCGTCGGCCCGAAGAACATTCGCGGAGCGCCCGACCTCATTGTCGAGGTCCTGTCGCCGAGGACGCGCCGGGTCGACCTCACCCGGAAGAAGCCGATCTACGCCCGCTCGGGAGTTCCCTGCTACTGGGTCGTCGACCCGATCGTCGACCGCGTCGAGCTTTACCGGCTCGAAGGCGAACGCTACGTCCTCGAGGCCCAGGTCGAGCGCCCCGACATCGCCGAGCCCCGCGACTTCCCCGGCCTCCGCATCCCCCTCGACGAGGTCTTCGCCGAGTAGGCGACGCCGGCCGCCCATGCGCGAGATCCGGAAGCTCCTGATCGCCAACCGCGGCGAGATCGCCGTCCGCGTCGCCCGCGCCTGCGAGGAGCTCTCGATCGCGACGGTCGCGGTCGCGAGCGAGGCCGACCGGAACGCCCTCCACGCGCGCGTCTGCGACGAGGTCGTCGAGATCGGCCCGGCGCCCGCCCGCGAGAGCTACCTTCGCGGCGACCGGATCGTCGAGGCGGCCCTCGCGCGCGGCTGCGACGCCGTCCATCCGGGCTACGGGTTCCTCGCCCAGAACGCCGAGTTCGCCGGGGCGGTCGAGCGCGAGGGGCTCGTCTTCGTCGGGCCGCCGCCCGCGGCGACGCGCCTCATGGGCGACAAGCCGGCGGCCCGCCGGGCCATGCAGGCGGCCGGCGTGCCCGTCGTGCCCGGCTTCGAGGGCTCCGGTCGCGAGGACGACGAGACGCTCGCCCGCGAGGCCGCCCGCGTGGGCTTCCCGCTCCTCGTCAAGGCGGCGGCGGGCGGCGGCGGCCGCGGCATGCGGATCGTGCGCGCGCCCGCGGACCTCGAGGAGGCGCTCGCGAGCGCGCGCCGCGAGGCCGAGAAGGCCTTCGGCGACGGCCGCCTCTTCCTCGAGCGCTACGTCGACCAGGCGCGCCACGTCGAGGTCCAGGTGCTCGCCGACTCCCACGGCGCCTGCGTGCACCTGTTCGAGCGCGAGTGCTCGGTCCAGCGCCGCTACCAGAAGATCGTCGAGGAGTCGCCCTCGCCGCTCCTCGACCCGCCGCTCCGCGCCCGCATGGGCGAGGCGGCCGTCGCCGCCGCCCGCGCCTGCGGCTACGCGAACGCCGGGACGGTCGAGTTCCTGGTGGGGCCGGCGGTCGGGGGCGAAAAGCCTTTCTATTTCCTGGAAATGAACACCCGCATCCAGGTCGAGCACCCGGTGACGGAGATGGTGACGGGCGTCGACCTCGTGAAGGCCCAGCTCCGGGTGGCCGCCGGCGAGCCCCTGTGGCTGCGCCAGGGGGACCTGGCCCTCCGCGGTCACGCGCTCGAGTGCCGCCTGAACGCCGAGGACCCGGCCCACGACTTCGCTCCGTCGGTCGGGCGGCTGCTCCTCGTCTCGTTCCCGGCCGCCCCGTTCGTGCGCGTGGACGCGGGCTACGAGACGGGCGACGAGGTCTCGATCCACTACGACAACCTGCTCGCCAAGGTCATCGTCCACGCCGAGACGCGCGCGGCCGCGCTCGCCCGCATGGACCGGGCGCTGGCGCGCGCGGCCGTCCTCGGGCCGACGACCAACGCGGACTACCTCAGGGCCGTCCTCGCCCACCCCGTCTTCCGCGCCGGCGAGGCGACGACCGCCTTCACGGCCCGCGAGCTGGCCGGCTGGCGGCCGCCCGCGGCGGCGCCCTCGGACGACGCGCTCGTCGCGGCGGCCCTGGCCGAGTTCCTGGCGGCCGAGGGACGCGCGGCCGCGAACGGCGCCGGCGCGGGCGCCGGCGCGCCCGACGCCGACCGCTTCAGCCCGTTCGCCCGCGCCGACGGCTTCCGGGTCGGGGGGGCCTGAGGTGGAGCTCCACTACCGGGCCGGCGAGGCCATCTCCACGGTCGGCATCCGGCGGAAGCCGGAGGGGGGCGGGGGCGCGGGCGCGGGCGCGGGCGCCTACGTCGTCACCGTCGACGGCCGCCCGCACGACGTCGTCGTCCGCGCCGCCCGGGGCGGCCGGCTCGACCTCGTCGTCGACGGCCGGCCCGTGCGCGCCCATGCCGCGGAGGACGGCGCGCGTCGCCTCGTGAGGCTCGAGGGCCGGCCGCCGCTCGCCCTCGTCCGCGAGGAGACCCGCGCCCCGCGCCGCCGCCGCGCGCGCGGGGCCGGCGGCGAGGAGGGCCTCGCCGCCAACATGCACGCCCAGGTCTCGGCGATCCCGGTCGCCGAGGGCGACGCCGTCGAGCGCGGGACGACCCTCGTCGTCCTCGAGGCGATGAAGATGGAGCTCCGGGTCGTGGCCCCTTACCCCGGGCGCGTCCGCTCGATCGACTGCCGGATCGGGGAGGTCGTCGAGCGCGGGCGGATCCTGGTCGAGCTCGAGCCGCTCGACTCCCTCTAGTCTAACCCGCCGGCCCGGCCTGGTGCGCGGCGAGCGCCCGCACGAGGTCCGCGGCGCTCGCGTAGCGCGAGGCGGGGTCCTTCTCGAGGAGCTTCAAGACGACGGCGGCGCCGCCGGGCGAGAGCCTCGGGTTGAGGACGCGCGGGTCCAGCGGGCGCTCGGTCGCGTGCTTGATGACGATCTCGTACGGGCTCTCGCCGTCGAAGGGGCGGCGCCCGGTGACGAGGTCGTAGAGGATCACGCCGAGCGCGTAGAGGTCCGTGCGCGCGTCGACCGCCGTCCCGCTCCGGAGCTGCTCGGGCGCCATGTAGGCCGCCGTCCCGAGGAAGGCGTGGGTGTCGGTCACGCGCTCGTCGCTCGGCCTCCGCGTCAGGCCGAAGTCGACGAGCTTGAGGGTGCCCGCCTTGGTGACGAGGACGTTCGCCGGCTTGACGTCGCGGTGGACGATCCCGTGGGCGTGGACGGCCTCGAGCGCCCGCGCGATCTCGAGCGCGAACCCGAACGCCCGCTCCTCCGGGAGCGGCCGGCGATCCTGGACGTGGAGGTCGAGCGCCAGCCCGTCGACGTACTCCATGGCGATGTAGTAGGCGAGCCCCTCGTGGCCGAGCTCCTCGAACGCGGCCACGTTCGGGTGCCGGACGGACTTCAGGTTCTCGGCCTCGCGGAAGAACCGCTTGAGGAACGCCGTGTCGCGCGCGCACGCGGGCGAGAGCAGCTTCAGGGCGACGACCCGACCGTCCGGCCGCGTCGCCTTGAAGACGACGCCCATGCCGCCCTCGCCGACCTTCGCCTCGATCCGGTACCCCGCGAACACCGTCCCCGGCCGCGGGTCCGGCGCGAACTGGGCGATCGAGAGCGAGGGCGGCTCGCCCCCGGCCCCGGCGCCGGCGTGCGCGCCCGCGAGGTCGAGGGGCCCCGACGCGACCAGGTTCGGCGGTCCGCCCGCCCCCAGGGCCTCGGCGGCGCGCGCCGCCTCCGCCTGGGCCGCGCCGGCCAGGCGGGCGAGCAGGAGGATGATCTTCGCCTTGAGGACGCCCGGCGAGAACGGCTTCACGAGGTAGTCCGTCGCCCCGAGGGCGAAGCACTCGAGGATCACCTCCTCCTCGCCGCGCGCCGAGAGGACGACGATCGCGACCTTCGAGGGCGGGTAGCGGGCGCGGATCGCCTTGATCACGTCGATCCCGGAGAGGACGTCCATGTTGAGGTCGGTGAGGACCACGGCCGGCGGCCGGTTGAAGACGGCGGCCACGCCGCGCGTCGCGTCCTCGAACGTCTCGACCTCGAACGAGGGGTCCTCGAGGGCGCGGTCGAGGAGGCCGAGGATCAGCGGGTCGTCGTCGATGGCGACGATCCGGGCCCGCTTCGGGCGCTCGCCGCGGCGCGTGTCGTCGACCCGATCCGTCACGGATCAGGCCCCGGCGGCGGCGGTCGGCAGGATGCCCGCGGCCCGCGCGCGGGCGATCACCCGCTCGGCGGCGCGCACCATGGGCATGTCCACCATCTTCCCGTCGAGCGCGAACGCGCCCCGCCCCTCGAGCTGGTGCCGGTCGTGCTCGCGCAGCAGGCGCTCCGCGGCCTCCGCCTCCGCCCGCGTCGGGGTGAAGACGGCGGCGATCGGCGCGACCTGGCGCGGGTGGATCGCGAGCTTCCCCGAGTACCCGAGGTCGCGGGCCTCGCGCGCCTCCGCCACGAGCCCGGCCTCGTCCTCGAGGTCCACGTAGGGGGTGTCGATCGCCTGGAGGCCCTCGGCGGCGCAGTGGATGACGACGGCCGTCCGGGCGAAGACGACCTCGCGCCCCTCGCGCGTCCGCCGCGCGCCGATGTCGCCGCAGAGGTCCTCGGCCCCGAAGATGAGCGCCTCGAGGCGCGGGTCGGAGGCGGCGATCTCGGCCAGGCGGACGACGCCGCGCGCCGTCTCGATGATGCCGAAGATGTCGAAGTGGCCGGCCGCCAGGCCGCGACCGAGCTCGATCTTCGCCAGCAGGCGCGAGACGATGGCGATGTCCTCGGCCCCGCCCACCTTCGGGACCACGAAGCCGTCGGGCGGGCGCGGCGCGCGGCCCACGACCTCGAGGTCGGCCTCGGCGAGCCCGCTCCGGGCGGGGTTGATGCGGACGAGGCGCTCGCTCGCCCCGAAGTCGATCTCCGCCAGGGCCAGGGCCGCGAGCTCGCGCGCCTCGGCCTTGCGCGCCAGGGCGACCGAGTCCTCGAGGTCGAGGATGACCGCATCGGCGCCGAGCGCCGCCGCCTTCTCGACCTTGCGCCGGTCCGTCGCCGGCGTGAAGAGGAGGGTCCGGCGCGAGGAGCGGGTCACGGCTTCGCCCCGGCCGCCCTCGGCCTCGGCTCGGCGGCCGGGCGCTTGAGGAACAGGACGCTGCGCTCGATCTCGACCACGACCTTCCCGTCCTGGTTCGTCCCGCGGTGCAGGAGCCGGACGACGCCGCGGTCGGGCTTGCTCTTCGAGTCGCGCTTCTCGAGGACCTCCGTCTCGACGTAGAGCGTGTCGCCGAGGAAGACGGGCGCCGGGTGGACGACGCGGTCGTAGCTCAGGTTCGCGACGATCGTGCCCTCGGTCAGCTCCGGGACGGTGATCCCGATGGCGAGGGCCATGGTGAGGACGCCGTTGACGATCCGCCGCCCGAACTCGGTCTTGGCGGCGAAGTCCTCGTTCAGGTGGAGCGGCTGCGTGTTCATCGTGATCGCGCAGAAGAGGACGTTGTCCGTCTCGGTGATCGTGCGGCCGAGCGCGTGGCGGAACCGGTCCCCCGGGTTCAGGTCCTCGTAGTGCTTGCCGGGCATCGGGGCTTCAGGCTCCCAGGGCGGAGGCGAGCGCGGCGACGTCGTCGACCGAGAGGTCGGGCGACGGGCCGTTGCCCGGCGACGGCGCGGGCGCCGGCCGCCCGCGCCGGACGAAGGCGGTGACGAAGCGGAGGCGGTGCGCGGTCTCGAGGTCGTAGCGGAAGCCGAAGGCCGCGTGCACGACCTGCGGCGCGGCCAGGCCGAGCCGGGCGAGCGCCGTCTTGAAGTGGCCCTCGGCGGGCTTGTAGGACTTCACCTCCTCGGCCGTGACGACGAGGTCGACGTCGAGGCCGGCCCGGTCGATCGTCGCCTCGATCAGGTCGCGGTCGATGTTCGAGAGGATGCCGACGAGGAGCCCGCGGCGCCGCAGCCGGGCCAGCGCCGGGACGGTGTCCGGGAAGGCCGGCCAGCTCGGGAGCTCGGCTATGACGCGGAGGCCGTCGTCCTCGTCCGCGTCGACCCCGAACCCGCGCAGGGCCTCGACCGCGCTCGCGACGACGATGTCGCGGTACGGCCGGTACGGGCCGAGGATCATGCGCCACTGAGCCTCTTCCCACGCGATGCGCAGGCCCTCGGGATCGACCTCGCGGCCGCGCGACGAGGCGACGCGGGCGAGCGCGGCGCGCGCGCCGTGCTCCCAGTCGACGAGCGTGCCGTAGCAGTCGAACGTCACGGCGCGGATCGAGGCCAGGTCGCCCGGCATGCTCCTCCCTCTTCGTCTTCGAGGGGCTCCGCCCCTCGAGGTCCCTGCACCGGAGCGCGCGGCCCTCGCGGCGAGGAACCGGCTTCGGGGTTCCGCGCGCTCCGCTCTCGTCCTCCATTGCGTTTGTACCATCTCCGGGCGCGCGCGCCTACCGCTCCTGTCGCTTGACCGGCGCTCCCCGGCGGGCCTATCATCGCGACATGGTCCACGTCTCCGCGAAGGACGGCTCGCCGGTGAAGGTCCGTGTCCGCGACTGACGGGTCGTCGCCGCGCCCGGCGCGCGCGCCGATCCTGCCCGTCCTCGTCGCCGCGGTCGGCGCGGCGGCGATCGGCTTCCTCGGCGGCATCATGGCGCAGGGCCCGCGCGACGGGCGCTTCGGCGGGCGCACGAAGGCGGAGGACGGCGGCGCCCCGGTCGTCCCGGGGGCCCCCGGGGCCACCGGCGCGCCTGCGCCGGCCTCGGTGAGGGACGTCGGCCCGTCCGCGGACGGCGGTTCCCAGCCGGGGCGGAAGGGCCACCCCGATCCCGCTTCCCACGAGCCCGGCCGGGGCGGGGCCCCGGCGCCGGCCGGCTTCGCCGGGGCGGCGGGCGCGCTCGCCCCGCTCGGCGACGGCTACGTCCTCGAGGCGACCCCGGACGGCGCGCTCCTCGTGCTCCGGCTCGAGCCGGCCCCGACGGGCACGCCCCCGACGCCGGGCGCGGCGCCCGCCGGGCCGCGCCGCCTCGAGCTCATCGGCGCCTACCGCGTCCGCCACGACCCCGCCCGGCACGTCTCCGAGCCCGAGCGGCGCACGGCGCACGGCTACTACCTGGACGACCTCGCGGTCGAGTCGCGGGAGCGGCTCGAGCGCGCCCGCTGGGCCTTCCACAAGGAGGCGGCCTCGGGCGCGCTCGACGCCGAGGCGGGCGCGCGCTTAGAGGCCCGCGCCCGCGAGGTGCTGGCGGCGGGCGACGCCGCCTTCCTCGTCGACGCGGTCGCCGACCGCCGCTACCCGGTGAGGCGGACCGCGGCGCTCGTCCTCGGCGAGGCGGGCTTCCTCGCCGCCGTCCCGGCGCTCGCCGAGATGCTCGAGAGCGAGCCCGGCCCGGATCTCGTGCGCCGCGCGCGCGCCGCCCTCGCCGTGCTCCTCGGCCAGAACGTGCGCGACGCCGCCACGGCCCGCGCGCTCCACGAGGCGAACCCGCCGCCGCACCGCCTCGCGCGCCGGGACGCGGCCGGGGGGGCGGGCGCGGGCGCCGGCGCAGGACCGGGCCCGCGCCCGGCCGACCCGGGCGGCGCGAGGCGCCCGTGAGCGGCTTCCTCGGCACGCGCGCGCCCCTCTTCCCCGATGTCGTCGTCGTGGCGCTGGTCGTCGTCATCCCCCTCTTCCTGATCGGGGTCTCGCTCGCGAAGAGGAAGCGCCTGCGCGCGCACCTCGCGGTCATGCAGGCGACGTTCGGCGTCCTCGCCGTCGTCGTCGTCGCCTTCGTCGTCTGGGCGCGGCTCTTCGCGCCGGGCGCGCCGCACCTCGAGGGGACGTGGCTCCACGGCGCCGTCTACCGGCCGCTCATCTTCTTGCACATCGTCGTCGCCCTCTCGAGCCTCGCCCTCGGGGCCTCGACGATCCTGCGCGCAAGGCGGCGCGTGATCTCGCCCGAGCGGCCCGCCGAGGTCAAGCTCCCCGAGGGGTATCGCGGGCGGCACCACCTCGAGGGCTACGCCACCCTCTCGGCGCTGATCCTCACGAGCGGCTCGGGGCTCGCGATCTACTACCTGCGGTACATCTGGGTCGGGTAGGCGGGGGCGTCCGGGCCGGCGCGACCCTCGTTGACGTCGGGCCGCGCCCCATCTACATTCCACGATCATGACCGCGATCTACCTCGTCGGGCTCATGGGGAGCGGGAAGTCGACCGTCGGCCGGCGGCTCGCGAACGCGCTCGCGGCGCGGTTCGTCGACGCCGACGAGGCGCTCGTCGCGACGGCCGGGAAGCCGATCGCGCGCGTCTTCGCCGAGGACGGCGAGGCGGCGTTCCGCGCGCTCGAGGAGCGGACGGTCGCGGCGATCGTCGACTCGGCGCGGGCGGCCGGGGTCGACGTGGTCGTCGCCCTGGGCGGCGGCGCCGTGCTCTCGGCCGCGACGCGGCGGCGGCTCGGACAGACGGGCTTCACGCTCTGGCTGCGCGCGCCGCCCGACGAGCTGGCGCGCCGCACCATGACCGAGTTCGGCGCCGGCGCCGAGGAGAGGCCGCTGCTCTCGGGCCTCGGGCGCGAGGGGCGCATCGCCCGCTTCGACGAGCTGCTGCGGGCGCGCGGACCGCTCTACGAGGCGGTCGCCGACCTCGTCGTGGACACGGGCGGGCGGGAGGCCGGCGCCGTGGTCGGGCAGGTCCTCGAGTGGCTCGAGGCCGTGCCGCCCGTGCGGGTCGAGGCGGGCGGCGGCGGGTACGACGTCTTCGTCGAGCGCGGCGGCCTCGGGCGGCTCGGGCGGCGCCTGCGCCGGGCCGGTCTCGCGCCGGGGCCGGTCGGGCTCGTCGTCGAGCGAGCCGTCGAGGAGATCGGGCTCCTCGAGCGCGCCGTCGCCGGGCTCGAGGCGGGTGGCTACCGGCCGTCCGTCCTGCGGGTGCCGTCCGGCGAGGAGGGGAAGACGCTCGCGCAGGTGGGCGCGCTCTGCGAGGGCTTCGCCGCGGCCCGCCTCGAGCGGGGGACGCCGGTCGTCGGCCTCGGGGGCGGCGCCCTCGGCGACGCGGCCGGCTTCGCCGCCGCCGTCTACCTGCGCGGCGTGCCGCTCGTCCTCGCGCCGACGACGCTCCTCGCCCAGGTGGACGCCGCGATCGGCGGGAAGACGGCGGCGAACCTGCCGGCCGGGAAGAACCTCGTCGGCGCCTTCCACGCGCCGCGGGTCGTCGTCGCCGATCCCGACGTCCTCGCGACCCTGCCGGCGCGCGAGGCGCGCTCGGGGCTCGGCGAGGTCCTGAAGTACGCCCTCATCGCTCCGCCCGCGGACGGGCTCCTCGGGGTCGTCGACGACGCGCTCGCCGACGCGCTGGCGCCCTGGGCCGAGCGCGGCGAGGCGGCGGCGCCCGACGCCCGGCTCCTCGCCGATCTCGTCCGCCGCTGCGCGCGCATCAAGGCCGACGTCGTGTCTCGGGACGAGCGCGAGGCGGGGCCGCGCAAGGTCCTGAACCTTGGCCACACGATCGGCCACGCGATCGAGGCGGCGGCCGGGTACGGTCCGGTCGCGCACGGCGACGCCGTCGTCCACGGCCTGTACGGCGCTCTCTGGCTCTCGGAGCGAGAGGGGCTGCTCGCCGCCTCGGCGCGGGCCGGGCTCGAGGCGCTCCTCGACCGCCTGCCCGTCCCGCCCGTGCCGGCCTCGGTCGCGGACGAGGCCGTGCTGGCGGCGATCGTCCACGACAAGAAGGTGCGCGACGGGAAGCTCCTCTTCGTGCTCCTGCGCGGGCCCGGCGACCCGGTGCTCGACGTCGAGGTCTCGCTCGACGAGGCGGCGGCGGCGCTTGCCTGCGTGCGCGCGCGGGGCCGGGAGCCGGAGCGGGAGCGGGGGCGCGCCCGGGCGTGAGCCGCGTCCTCGTCATGAACGGGCCCAACCTGAACCTGCTCGGCGAGCGCGAGCCCGAGGTCTACGGCCGCACGACCCTCGCGGAGATCGAGGCCGGGCTGGCGGCGCGGGCGGGCGCGCGCGGCGCGGCCGTGCGCTGCTTCCAGGCGAACGGGGAGGGCGCGCTGATCGACTTCATCCACGCGCAGCGGCGCTGGGCGCGGGGGATCGTCATCAACCCCGGCGCCTACACGCACTACAGCTACGCCCTGCGCGACGCGATCGCCGCCGTCGCCCTCCCGTGCGTCGAGGTGCACCTCTCGGACCTGACGAAGCGCGAGGAGTGGCGGCGCGTCTCGGTGATCGCGCCGGTCTGCATCGCCCAGGTCATGGGCAAGGGGGCGGCGGGCTACGTCGAGGCGCTCGACCTGCTGCTCGACCGGCTCGGCGCGCCCCCCGCCTCCCCCGCCCCCCCCGCCCCCTGACGGTACCAGGCGTGGAGGAAGCGCACGTGGCGCTCGTCCATGCCCTTGCGGTCGAGGAAGCGGATGAGCGGCTCGAGGAGCGCCTCGATCCGGAGCTCCGGGGACCCGGCCGCGCCGAGCACGTAGGCGGCGGCGGCCTCGGCGCGAAGGGACGGCTCGCCCCTCGCGACGAACGGCTCGAGCTCGCGGATGACCTCCCAGACGAAGCAGATCTCGTCGAGCTTGGCGGCGACATCCTCGACGAGGCGCGCGGCCGCGACCTCCCAGTCGAGCGGGGGCGGCGCCGCCGCCGCGGGCCGGGCCGGGGCGGAGCGCATCCGCGGCGCCGCCGCGGCTCGACGCCGCCGGCGCTTGAGGGTGACGGTTCCCTGCATGTTCCTCTCTCCCGATGGCCTTATCGGCCCGGTCGGCGAAGGGCCTTGAGGGACGACTCCGCGCGCGTTAGACTGGAGGACCTTCGCAACCCAGGAGGTGGCCCCATGCGCAACGTCTCCTACATCGTGGCGCTGCTCGCGATCGTGGCGATCGCCTTCCTGTCCCAGGGCGCCGTGCGCTCGGACGAGCAGCCCGTGCCGCAGGTCGCGGCGTGCGACGTCGCCGCCGAGCTCTCGAAGTGGGACGGCAAGGACGTCGCCATCGAGGGCGAGGTCGTCGAGCAAGAAGCCGACGGCGGCCACGTCGTCCTCCTGTGTACGAAGGAGCCCGTGTGCAGGATCCGGGCGGATCGCGGCGCCGGCGCCTTCCCGGTGCTCATCGGCCAGACGATCCGCATCGTCGGCACGGTCTACACGACCGAGGTCGACGGCCGGAAGGTCGCCCGGCTCAAGACGAAGCGCTGGTCGCGTTCGGAGCAGTTCGGCGCGGCCCCGGCCGGCGCGCCGGCCTGCTGCCCGAGCCGGAAGGCGAAGAATCCCGCGGCCCCGGTCGTCGCGAAGCCCGCCAAGGCCGGCTGCGAGGGCGCGGCCCACGCCTCGTGCCCGACCGACGAGGAGTGCCCGGCCGACCACGCCTGCCCGGCGCGCGCGATCAAGAGCGACGGCTGCCAGGACGCGAAGGCCGTCAAGGCCGAGGGGTGCGACAAGGCCGCGAAGGCGGGCTGCTCCGAGGCGAAGGCCGAGGGCTGCGACAAGTCCAAGGCCGTCAAGACCGACGGCTGCCACGACGCGAAGGCCATCGAGTCCGAGGGCTGCGAGAAGGCCGCGAAGGCCGGCTGCTCCGAGGCGAAGGCCGTCAGGACCGAAGGCTGCGACAAGGCCGGCGCCGCCACGGCGACCTGCCCGATCGCGAAGGCCGCGACCTGCGTGACCGAGAAGGCGAAGGCCGCCGCCGCCTCGACGACCTGCGCCGAGGGTGCGGCGAAGAGTTGCCCGCTCGCGAAGGGCTGCCCGCTCGGCGAGTCCTGCGCCGTCAAGAAGTCCGGCTGCGACGCCTGCCCGGAGAAGAAGGCGGCGGAGCCCGTCGCCGCGCCGGCCGTCCCGGCTGCGCCCGCCGTGCCCGCGACCCCCGCCCCGGCCGCGACCGAGCCGGCGAAGAAGCCCGCCTGCTGCGGCGACGAGAGCTGAACCCACCGCGCCGAGGGCGGGCCAGGGACGCACGTCCGCCCAGTCACCGGCCAGATCGTCCAGGCTCGAGCAGGAGCGCGCCCGCGCCGAGGCGCGCCGCCCCGCGCCCTGCAGCTCGCCGAGGACGTGCTGGCGCTCATCGGACGAAAGCTCGGCGGGACGCCCGGCGGCGCCGGCGAAGGGCCCACGCCGGGCTGACGTCCCGCTACCGCTGCCGCTCGGGGTACCCCATGCCGAAGAGGACCTCGAAGACGGTGATGTCGTACGACTCGCCGTCGTAGAACGAGTCGTCCGTCACCGTCACCACGCGCCGGGCCTCGGCGAGCGGCACGAGCGCGAGCCCGGCCGACTCGAGCCAGCGCCGCGCCGCCGTCTCGACGCCCGCCGCGCCATCGTTCGGCGCCGCCGCCGAGAGCGCCGGATCCGGGTCCTCCTTCGCGACGCGGCTCTCCCAGACGAGGTGCGCGAGGGGCCCGAAGCTCGAGACGTAGACGTCGAGCTGGGTGTAGAGCGGGCCGGGGACGAGCTTGGTGACCTTGACGGCCGCGGCCAGGGCCGAGTGCTCGACGACCGGCGAGACGATCGGGTGGACGCGCGCCTCGGGCTCGACGGCGGCGACCGCCGCCTTGAGGGCATCGAGCGAGACGGACGACGGGATGAGCCCCTCCGGCGGGTCCTCCTCGCGGACCCAGCGCGTGAAGGCCTCGTCGATCGACGGGACGGCGGAGTAGGCGGGCATGGCCGAGCCCGAGGGTACCACCTCGCGCGGCGCGGCGCCAAGCGCTTCTCCCCTTCCCTACCGAGCCGGCAACGCGCCGCTCGCCGAGCGGTACGAGGCGCCGATCGCCGGGAGCCGGGGACTCCGGTTCGTCGAGCTCGATCGCGCCCTCCTGCGGAGCGCGGCGCTGCTCCTTGCGGCGACCCGGATGAGGGTGCCCGATGCCCTGGCGCGGCGGCGCTCGCGGGCGGCCGCTCCTCGTTCCTGACGAACGACCGCGACCTGCCTGCGGCCCCGGGGCTGCGGGTCGTGCAGCTTCGCGACCACGAGGCGTCCGGCCGGCCGGGCCCGCCGCGCCTTGACGCCCCGGGGCCGGCGAAGTAGAGTCGCGCCGCCCATGAGCGGCTTCGCGCGCCCCGAGACGCCGGACGACCTCGTCGCCCTCGCCAACGCCTTCTTCGAGCCGAAGGCCCTCCTGACGGCCTGCCGGATCGGCGTCTTCCCGGCGCTCGCCGGCGGGCCGGCGACGGCGGCCGAGGTCGCCGTGCGGCTCAAGGACGGCCCCGGCGAGCCCCGCGCCGTCGGCCTCCTGCTGCGGGCGCTCGTCGCCATGGGCCTGGTCGAGCGGCTGGCCGCGGCCGGCGAGGCCGCGAGCGCCGGCGCGGGCGCGGCGGCGGGCCTCGAACGCTTCGCCCTGACGCCGCTCGCGCGCGATGCGCTCGTCCCGGGCTCGGCGCGCTACGTCGGCGACTACCTCGCCCTCAACGACTACACCTTCCAGGCCTGGTCGCGCCTCGAGCGCTGCGTCCGGACCGGGCGGCCGGTCGTCGAGCCGTTCCTGCGCTCGGACCGGGCGGCGCACCGCGACTTCATCCGGGCGATGCACAACACGGCCCAGGGGACGGCGCCGCTCGTCGCCGCCGGCGTGGACCTCCGCGGGCGCCGGACGCTCGTCGACGTCGGCTCCGGGCCGGGCACGTTCGCGATCCACTTCTGCCGCCGCTACCCGGATCTGCGCGCGACGCTCCTCGACTTCGCCGAGACCATCCCGATCGCCCGCGAGGTCGTGGCCGAGACCGGCGCCGACGTGGCCGACCGCGTGGACTACCGGGCCGGCGACTTCCACGCGGAAGCGCTCGGCGGCCCCTACGACGCCGCCTGGCTCTCGCACATCGTCCACGGCCACGGCGAGGAGCGGCTGGCGGCGCTCTTCGCCAAGGTGCACGGGGCGCTCGCGCCCGGCGGCCTCATCGCCCTGCACGACTTCTTCCTCGAGGCGGACCGCACGCGCCCCGCGTTCGGCGCCGTCTTCGCCCTCAACATGCTCGTCTTCACCGACGGCGGCCGCACCTACTCGTTCGAGGAGACGCGCGCCCTGCTCGAGGGCGCCGGCTTCGCCCGCGTCGAGTGGCGGAAGCTCGGCGAGCCGCGCGGGATCAGCGTCGTCGTCGCGCGGCGCTCGTGAGGCTCGCGACCGCCGACGGCCGGCCGCTCCGCCTCTCCTACTGCACGAACGTCCACCCGGCGGAGACGCTCGACGACATCGTCGCCGTCCTTCGCCGCGACGTCGCCCGGGTCCGCGAAGCCGTCGCCCGGCCCGGGGAGCCGTTCGGCGTCGGCCTCTGGCTGCCGGCGCGCGCCGCCGCCGAGGCCGCCCGCGACCCGGCCCGCGCCGCCGCGCTCCGCCGCGTCCTCGACGACCTCTCCCTCTTCTGCGTCTCGCTCAACGTCTTCCCGTACGGCGACTTCCACGGCGAGCGCGTGAAGGAGGCCGTCTACCGGCCGACCTGGCTCGAGCCCGAGCGGCTCGCGTACACGCTCGACGCGGCCCGCGTCCTCGCCGCCCTCCTGCCGGCCGGCGAGCGCGAGGGCACGATGAGCACGCTCCCGGGCGGCCTCCCGCCCGCGCCCGGCGACGCGACCGAGGCGGACGCCTTCGCGGCCGGCGTCGCCGCCGGCCTCGCGCACGCCGCCGCGGGCCTCGGCGCGATCGAGGCCGAGACCGGCCGCGCGATCCGCCTCCTCGTCGAGCCCGAGCCGGGCTGCTTCCTCGAGACGACGGCCCGGACCCTCGACTTCTTCGCCGGCCCGCTCCGCGCCGCCGCCGGCGACGCCCTCATCGCCCGCCACCTCGGCGTCTGCTTCGACGCCTCGCACCTCGCCTGCCGCCACGAGCGCCTGGGCGAGAGCCTTCACGCGCTCGCCGCCGCCCGCGTTCCGGTCGGCAAGCTCCACGTCTCCTGCGCGCTCGAGGGCCCGCTCGCCGCCTTCCGCTCCTTCGCCGAGCCGCGCTACTGCCACCAGGTCGTCGCCCCCGACGGCCGCTTCTCCATGGACCTCGAGGCCGCCCTCGCCGACCCTCGCTTCGGGCCCGAAGACCGCGTCCGCGTCCACTTCCACGCCCCGGTCTTCGCCGACTCGCTCGCCCCCGGGCTCCGCACCACGCGCCCCGACCTCGAGGACGCGCTCGCCGCCGCCGTCGCCCTCGACCCGCCGCCGCATCTCGAGGTCGAGACGTACACGCTCTCGGTGATCCCGCCCGCCGAGCTCGCCCGCCTGGGCGTTGCCGACCCCGCCGCCGCGCTCGCGCGCGAGCTGCGCTGGACGCTGGACCGGCTGGCCGCGCTCGGGTAACCTTGGGAGAGGGAGGGCGCGCGATGTCCCTGCGGTCCCTGCGGTCCCTGCGGTCCCTGCGGTCCCTGCGGTCCCTGCGGTCCCTGCGGTCCCTGCGGTTCCCCCTCGCGCTCGCGGCGCTCCTCTCCGGCGTCCCCGGGGCGGCCCTGGCGCAGGACGCGAAGCCGCCGGCCGTCTCCGAGGCGGCCGAGAAGGCGATCCGCGCGGGCCTCGACCACCTGGCGAAGGCCCAGAAGGAGGACGGCCGGTTCGACGCTCAGATCGGTCGCAAGGTCAACGACGCCTTCGAGGGCGCGAAGGGCCGGAGCGTGGCCACCACGGCGGTCGCCGGCCTCGCGTTCCTCGCCGACGGCTCGACGCCGGGGAAGGGCGCGCGCGGCGCCAACCTCGACCGCGCCCTCACCTGGATCCTCGCGCAGTCGCGGGACGACGGCTTCATCGTCGCCGACGGGAGCAACGTCTACGGCCACGCGTTCGCGACCCTGTTCCTGGCCGAGGTCGCCGCCGCGGGGGCCGGCCTGCGGGTGAAGCCCGCGCTCGCGAAGGCCGTCGCCTTCCTCGCCAAGGCCCAGAACGACAAGGGCGGCTGGCGGTACCTCCCCGGGGCCGAGGACGCCGACATCTCCGTGACCTCGACCTGCGTCGTGGCCCTCGCCCGCGCCCGCGATGCCGGCGTCGAGGTCCCCGCCCCGACGATGGAGCGGGCGATCGCCTACGTGAAGGGCTCGTGGGTCGGAGACGACTACCCGAACCCGCGTTACCGCGGGCTCTTCTGGTACCAGGTCATCGACCGGCCCTTCACCTCCTCGCGCCTGAGCTTCGCGCTGACCGCGGCCGCGGTCGACGCTCTCGCCAACGCGGACGCGCCCGATTCGAAGGAATGCCGGGGGGGCCTGCGCGCGCTCGTCGACCCGGCCTGGCGCCCGCCCGTGTGGCGCCTGAAGAACTCCTTCGACTACTTCTACGGTCACTTCCACGCCGCCCGCGCGCTCCGCCGCTCAGGCGGCGAGACCTGGGCCGGCTGGTATCCCGACGTCGCCGCCGAGGTCCTCTCCGGGCAGCGGGAGGATGGCTCCTGGGAAGACCTCGTCGGACGGGAGCACGCCACCGCCATGGCCGTGCTGATCCTCGCGAGCGCGCGCCGCCCCGAGTAGCGCGCGGCGCCCGCGGTTGAAAGCCGCGGAGCGGCGCGGTATTCTCGACCCGCCCCCATGACCGCGCACGCGCCGCGCCAGCCGCCGAAGCCGGGTCCGGGACCGCAGGGCATGCCGCCCCGGCGCGGCGGGGCCGCGGGCGCGGCCGGGCCGCTGGCGGCGGGAGAGCTCGTCGGCAACCGCTACCGGATCGAGACGCCGATCGGGCGCGGCGGGATGGGGTGCGTCTACCTCGCCGGGGACGAGCAGGCGGCGGGCGGGCCGCGGAAGGTCGCGCTCAAGGTCCACACGGGGTCGGGCGGGACGTCGTCGCTCAGGTTCCTCCGCGAGTTCCGGGCGATCCAGCGGCTCGATCACCCGTTCTGCCTGAAGGTCTTCGACTTCGGGACGGTCCAGGGGATGCCGTTCTTCTCCATGGAGTACGTCCCCGGCGGGCAGACGTTCCGGTCGCTCAGGGGGGCGCCGTTCGAGCGCATCGTGGCCGTCGGGGCGCGCGTGGCGGCGGCGCTCGACCACGTCCACGCGCTCGGGATCGTCCACCGCGACCTGAAGCCCGGGAACGTCCTGCTGGCGCCGGCGGCGGGCGACGCGCCGCCGCAGCCGAAGGTCGCCGACTTCGGGCTCGCCGTCGACCGCTCGATCGACGCCGCGGAGGACGAGCCGCTCACCCGCGCCGGGTTCGTCGTCGGCACGCCCGAGTACATGGCCCCCGAGCAGGTCATGGGGCAGGACGTGGACGCCCGTGCCGACCTCTACAGCCTCGGCGTCCTCCTCTACGAGATCCTGACGGGGCGGCTGCCCTTCGGCGGCGCCAACGAGCCGCGCTCGGCCTTCGAGCTCATGCGGCTCAAGGTCGAGTCGGCCCCGCGCCCGCCGCAGTTCCTCGACCCGCGCGCCGAGCCGGTCGCGCCCGTGCTGCTGAAGCTCCTGGCGACCGACCCGTCCGACCGCTACCCGAGCGCCGCCGACCTGGTCCAGGACCTGACCCGGCGCTTCCCGGCGCTCGTCGCCTCCGCGCTCGCCGGCCTGCCGTCCGCGCCCGCGCGCCGCGCCGTCACGGTCTTCCGGCCGCGCTTCGTCGGCCGGGAGACGGAGCTCGCCGAGCTCGAGCTCTGCCTCGGCGGCCTCTACCCGGGCATCCCGCCGATCCCCGGGAGCGCGGCGCCCCGGACGACGATCAACGCGCCGCCCGTCGGGGTCGCGGTCGTGCGCGGCGCCCCGGGTGTCGGGAAGACGCGCGTCCTCGACGAGCTCGGACGGCTCGCGCGGACGCGCGGCATCCGCGTGATCGACGCGGGCTGCAAGCCCGACGGGCAGGCGCCGTACGAGCTCGCCCGCGCCGTCGTCGACGCCCTCGTCCGCGACTCGCGCGGCGGCGTGGGGGGGTTCCTCGGCGACGAGCGGCGCCTGGGCGACGCCGTCTTCGGCGGCGGGCCGGGCGCCGACGGCCCGGGCGGCGCCGCCGCCCGGGCGATCCTGTCCTCGGGCGGCGTCGCCGCCCTCCCGGACCCGTTCCGGGCGGTCGCCCGCCTCCTCTCCGCCCGCGTCCCGCAGGAGCCGGCCCCGCGCGGCGGCGGCGCGGGCTCGGGCTCGACCCCGGCGTCCGCCGGCTCCGGGGCCGCCGCCGCCAACGCCGCCGCCCCCGCGACCGCCGAGGGCCCGACCGCCACCCACCAGCTCGCCGCCGGCGAGGCCCAGGCCGAGCGCGGCCGCATCCGCTTCCTCCACGAGCTGGCGCGCGCCGTGACGACCCTCGTCGAGGACTCGCCCGCCCTCGTGATCCTCGAGGACGTCCAGTGGATCGACCGCGCCAGCGCCGACGTCTTCGTCTTCTCGGCGATCGAGGCGGCCGTGCGCGCCCGCGAGGGCGGCGAGCGGACGCCCCGCCTCTGCCTCGTCGCGAGCCTGCGCCCGCAGGACGTGCGGCGCGGGCATCCGCTCGCCGAGGCGATCGCGACCCTCGAGGGCGCGGGCGTCCCCGTCCGCAACCTCGACCTCGACGCGCTCGCGCCGGAGGACTTCGCCGCCCTCGTCGCCTCCGCCCTGGGCGAGCGCCAAGAGCTCTTCGAGCCCGCGCCCGCCGCCGCGGGCGGCGAGGCGGGGGCCGGCTCGGGCGGCGACGCCGGCCTCTCCTCGAGCGCGGCCCCGGCCGGCGCGGGCGCCGAGGCGGCGCTCCCGGGCTTCGTGCGCCGCCTGCGCGAGGCGAGCGGCGGCAACCCGCTCCTCGCCCTCGAGGCCCTGAAGGAGCTGGCGCAGCGCGGCGACCTCGTCCGCGGGCCCGAGGGCCTCGCCCTCGACCCCCTCGCCTCCGGCCGCACGTCGCTGCGGCGCGCGGCCGCCGACCCGGGCGACGCGCGGACGACGGGCCTCTCGGAGGAGGCGCGCGCCCTCCTCGAGCTCGCGGCCGCGATCGGGCGCGAGCTCGACCCGGACCTCCTCCAGGCCGCCTCGGGAAAGCCGCGCGAGGCCGTGGCCGACCGCCTCGACGAGCTCGTCCGCCTCGACCTCCTCGTCGAGTCGCCCCGCGACCCGTCGCGCCTGCGGTTCGTGAACGACGCGGTCCACGCCTCGCTCCTCGCCGCCCTCGACGAGGCGGCCCAGCGCGACGCCCACGACCGCATCGCGGCCGCCCTGGAAGCCCGCGGCGGGGACAGCGTCGAGGTCGCCGAGCACCGCCTGCGCGGGGCGATGCCCGGGCGCGCCGTCGGCCCGCTCCTCGGGGCGTCGGACGAGGCCGCCGCCCGCTTCGCCTACGCCGACGCCGCCCACCTCCTCGCCCGGGCGCTCGCCCTCCTCGAGTCGGCGCCGGCCGGGACCGAGGCGGTGCCGCCCGCCGAGTTCGCGAAGCTCCTCGAGCGGCTCGGCGACCTGCGCTCGATCTCGCTCGACGCCGACGGGGCCGAGGAGGCCTACCGGCGCTGCCTCGTGGACGCGGGCTACCCGCTCGCCCGCGGCCGGCTCCACCGCAAGATCGCGCGCGGGCGGATCCGCGCCTTCCAGCACGAGGCGGCCGTGCGCTCGATCGTCCGCGCCGCCCAGGAGCTGGGCGTCCGGCTGCCGCGGACGCGCCTCGGGGTGAAGCTCAGGAACGCGCTCGACGTCGCCGCCCTGCTCCTCGCGCCGCTCCTCGACCGCCTCCCGCGGCTCTTCCGCCCGAAGGTCGACAGCCCGCTCGACCGCGAGCGCGCCGACCTCCTGACGGACATGGTCGAGGCGTACTTCTTCATCGACCTCGAGCGCGCCTTCGACGCCATGTTCCGGCGCCGCCGCCTCGCCCGGCGCCTGAGCGACGCCGAGTTCAGCATCCGCACGATCGCGGGCGGGTCCGCGGTCCTGGCGACGCTCGGCCTCGCCGGCCGGGCGCAGCGGGCGCTCGAGGCGGCCGAGCGCGCCGTGTCCTCGTGCACCGACCCCGTCGGCTGGGCGACGGTCACGGTGTTCACGGGCGTGACGCGCTTCGTGCTCGGCGGGGCGCGCGAGGCCGCGGCCGCGCTCCAGGACGGCGAGCGGCTCGCCGAGGGCGCCGGCGACCGCCTGCTCCCGTTCTACGCCCGCGGGATGGCCTTCGAGGCGCTCCTCGTCCTCAACGACGCGGCCGGCGCCCTGGCCGCGGCCGACCGGCACATCGCCCAGGCGGGCGCCGGGCGCGTGCCGCCCTACGAGATCTACGGGCGGGCCGTCCGCGCCCGCGCGCTCGTGCGGCTCGGTCGCGTGCCCGAGGCCGAGGAGGAGGTCCGGCGCGCCGGCGAGTCCCTGCGCGTCCTCGGCGCGAGCGGGCTCCCGGTGGCCGGCACCTACCACGCCGAGGGCGAGGTCCTGGCCGCGCTCGGCGACCTGCGCGGGGCGCTCGACCGCCTGCGCACGGCCGTCACCGTCCTCGAGGGGCGCGGGCCGCTCGACGTCCTCGGGATCGCGGTCCTGCGCTACGCCGAGGTCGCCGTCGACCTCGCCGCCTCGGGCGCGCCGCCGCTCGAGCCGGGCGCGCTCGGGGCCGCGGTCGCGCGGGCGCTCCGCTGGGCGCGGACGTTCCCGGTGTACACGTCGCCGGCCCTCCGCCTCGAGGGCGCGGTCGCGGCCGCCGCCTCCGACCGGCCGCGCGCCGAGCGGCTCTTCCAGGAGGCCGTCTCCCGGGCCGAGGCGCGCGGCGAGCTGGCCCACGCGATCGACGCCCTCCGGGCGCGGGCCCGCTGGCGCGACCGCTTCGAGCCGGGCTGGGGAGAGGCCGACCGCGAGCGGGCGCGGGCCCTCGAGCCGCGACCGTGAGCCGGCGGGGATGGTATCCTTAGCCCGATGACGAAGGACGACCCGTCGTTCGAGGGGCCCTCGCGCGTGCCCGAGGCCATGGGCAGGGCGGCCGGCGAGCTCGCCGAGCGGCTCGGGCGCAAGCTCCGCCTGATCGACCGGCTCGACCGGATCGTCGAGGAAGGGCGGCGGCGGCGCCTGCCGCTCGAGGCGTGCCTCGAGCGGTTCCTCCCGGCGGCGTGCGAGGGCGCGGGCGCGCGGGGCGCGCTCGTGCGCGCCCTCGACGAGCGCCTCGAGCGCCGGACGTTCCGCTCGGGCGCCTTTCCCGAGGCCTTCGACGAGCACGTGCCGTGGTCGTTCCCGGCCGGGCGCGAGACGCTCGAGGTCGAGGCGCGCGCGGGCGACGGCGCCTCCGCCTACCTCGTCGTGCGCGAGCTCGACTGCGCCGGGGAGCCGGTCGGCGTGGCCGCGTTCGCCTTCGAGGGTGGGCTCGCGGGCGACGAGGACGCGCTCTCCCGCGCGCGCGGCGAGGTCCTCGCCATCTGCGAGGTCCTCGACAACTACGTCGAGGGGATCGCCGCCGCGGCCCGCAAGCAGCGGATCCTCGTCGAGGCGAGCGGCGCGCTCCGGCACGTCGTCCTCGAGGAGGCGGCCGACCGGGCCCTGGCGCTGCTCGGGCAGGAGCTCGACCTCGAGGCCGCGGCGCTCGCGTGGCGGAACGTCGACGCCGCGGGCCGCGACGCGGACCCGGGGCGCCCGTCGGGCGAGGTCCACTACCGGATCTACCGGGGCGGATCGGCCGTCGCCGACTCCCACGACCGGCCCGACGCGGCGCTCGACGCCGACGTCGCGGCCCGCGGCCAGGCCGTGCTCGCGGTCGGCGACCCGGCGCTCGCCGCCCGGCTCGGCGGCGCGGCGTCGGCCGAGGAGCCGCTCGCCGAGGGGATCGCCTCCGAGGCGCCGATCGGGAAGCTCGCGGTCCGGACGGCCGCGGGCGGGATCGACCCGGCCGGGGCCGACGTGCTCCGCCTCTTCGCCGAGTGCTTCGCCCAGCGGCTCGTCGACTACCACCGCGAGCGCCGCCACCTCTCGCAGCACTTCGACCCGCGCGTCGTCACGGCGCTCCTGCGCGAGTCGGGCTACCGCGCCCGGCACCTCGTCACGCGGACCGAGCCGATCGCGATCCTCTTCGCCGACATCACGGGCTTCACGGCGATCAGCGAGCAGGTCCTCCAGGACGCGCACCAGGTCGGCGACCTCATCGACGCCTGGGGCGACCGGGCCGTCCGCGCGATCTACGAGCACGGCGGCACGTTCGACAAGATGGTCGGCGACTGCGTGATCGGCCTCTTCGGGCCGCCCTTCTTCGCCTCGACGCCCGAGGAGCGGGTCCTCGGAGCGGTCGAGTCGGCGATCGAGATCGGCCAGATGACGCGGCGGATGGGCCAGGAGCGCGGCCTCGACGCCAGGATCGCGGCGGCCGGCGTCGCCCCGGGCCTGGGCGTGGCCACCGGCGTCAACTTCGGGCCGACCTCGGTCGGCTTCTTCGGCCCGAACGAGGGCTACACGGGCTTCTCGAGCGCGATGAACAACGCCGCCCGCCTCCAGGGGATCGCCTGCTTCAACGAGATCCTCGTCGCCGCCGAGGCCGGCGACCTCGTCGCGAAGCCGCTCGCGGCGCGCGGCGTCAAGCTCCTCGGCCCCGAGGAGGCGAAGGCGAAGAACGTGCGCCGCCCGATCCGGTACTACCGCGTCTCGGGATACTGAACGCCGGGAAGGCAGGGCGAGCGCGCCGCGCAGGATAGGTGACGGCGCGCCCCGCGATGGATGAGGAGGTACCCGCGACGCTCGGGCCGGACCTCGACCGGACCGGCGCGCCCGCTCCGCGTCTCGAACGCGACCTCGCGCGCGCCCGCCCCGAGGAGCCCCTCGGTGAAGAGGACGTGGGCGGAGGCGAGGGTGGCGTGCCCGCAGAGGTCGACCTCGACCTCGAGACGGCCTTCCTCGTCCGGCGGGCGGGCGAATGCGGTGGCCCTCCCATCCAACGCCGCCCGGCGGCGTCCCGTACCATCCGATCTGACGGACGACGGAAATCAAGCGTCCGGGAGGGAGGAAGGGCCGTGAGAACGTTCGGAATCCGGAATCGGGCGCGCGGGCTCGTGCTCGCGGTCGCCGCGATGATCGCGCTCTCGGGTTGCGTCAAGACCGACCAGATCTTCACGCTCTACCCCGACGGGTCGGGCAAGGTCGAGCTGAAGACGATCCTCCAGGGTCAGCTCGCGATGGTGTTCCAGATGCTCATGCAGCAGCAGGGCACGGACAACATCGAGACGATCGTGAAGCAGAGCTTCCGGCTGGACGGGATCGCGGGCTGGAAGGACCTCAAGGCCGAGCCGAACGACGACGGCACGTTCACGGTGACGGGCACGGCGTACTTCGAGGACATCAACAAGGTCAAGTCCGAGGGCACGCGCCTCGAGTTCAAGCGGATCGGCGGCGCGCCGGCGGCCGGCGGCGACGACACCCGGCCGCGCGCGGGCGGCGACGGGGCCGAGGGCTACGAGGTGACGGTCGGCCAGAAGAGCCTCGACCGCATGCCGCAGGAGATGTCGCCCGAGCAGCGCGACCAGATCCTGGGCATGGCGCGCGGCATGCTCGCCGGGTTCGAGACGCGCACGGTCGTCCTCATGCCCGGCCTCGTCAAGGAGGCCGCGCACTGCACGATCGACGGGCGCAAGGCGACGCACGTCCTCACCGAGGAGGACGTGATCCAGGCCATCGAGGACGGCAAGCGCCCGGCGCCGACGCGCGTCGTGTGCGGTCCGGCGGTGGCGGACGTCGAGAAGGAGCACGCGGCCTTCCTGAAGGAGCTGGCCGAGGTCAAGGCGGCGTCCGCCGCCCAGGGCGGCAAGCCGGCCGAGCCGAAGAAGGGCGGGCCCGAGAAGAAGCCCGAGCCGAAGAAGGGCGGGCCGGAGCCTCTCTAGCGTCCGGGAAGAGACGGGAGTTCAGCCACAGAGGCCACAGAGGCCACAGAGAGGGACACAGAGTCGAGAAGCGGGACCTCTCGCGACTGTGTGTCCTCCTCTGTGGCCTCTGTGGCCTCTGTGGCTAAGAGTCGACTCTCGCGATGCCTCTGTGGCCTCTGTGGCTAAGAATCGACTCTCGCGATGTTGACCTTCTCGCCAGCCTCCCTTAGCATGACCCGCCTTTTCGCTCTGGAGACTTTCGCATGATTCGCGTGCGCCTGTGTCTTGCCCTGCTCGCCGTCGCCGCGCTCGCTAGAGCGGCCGTGGCCGACGAGAAGCGCGACCCCCTGAAGGACCTCGAGGGCCGCGTCCGCGAGCACGTCCTCTCGAACGGCCTCCGCTTCCTCGTCCTCGAGCGCCGCGAGGCGCCGGTCGTGTCGTTCGTGACCGTCGCCAACGTCGGGTCGGTCGACGAGGGCCCGGGGATCACGGGGCTCGCCCACATCTTCGAGCACATGGCCTTCAAGGGGAGCCGCGAGATCGGGACGTACGACTCCGCGGCCGAGATCGCGGCCCTGGCCGCGCTCGAGTCGAAGTTCGACGATCTCCGCGCCGAGCGGGCGAAGGGGCCGAAACGGGACGAGAAGCGGATCGAGGCCCTCCTCGCCGAGGTCGAGGCGCTCGAGGCCGAGGCGGGGCGCCACGTCGTCAACAACGAGTACTCGGTCATCGTCGAGCAGAACGGCGGCCAGGGCTTGAACGCCTCGACGAGCGCCGACCTGACGACGTACTACTGCTCGTTCCCGTCGAACAAGATCGAGCTCTGGTTCCACCTCGAGTCCGACCGCTTCAAGGAGCCCGTCCTCCGCGAGTTCTTCAAGGAGAAGGAGGTCGTCATGGAGGAGCGCCGCCTCCGGACGGACTCGAACCCGATCGGCAAGCTGATCGAGGAGTTCGTGGCGATCGCCTTCAAGGCGCACCCGTACGGCCAGCCGACGATCGGCCACCAGTCGGACCTCGAGACGGTCACGCCGGCCGAGGCGCGCGACTTCTTCAGGCGCTACTACGGCCCGCAGAACCTGACGATCGCCGTCGTCGGGGACGTCAAGTTCGACGACGTCGTGAAGCTCGCCGACCGCTACTTCGGCCCCATGCCGCGCGGCCCCGAGCCCGAGCCCGTCGAGACGGTCGAGCCGGCCCAGGAGGGTCTCCGCACCGTCGAGGTCGAGCACGCGGCCCAGCCGATCTACGGCGTCGCCTTCCACCGCCCGGGCGCGCGCCACAAGGACGACGCGATCTACGACATGCTGGCCTCGATCCTCGGGTCGGGGCGCAGCTCGCGCCTCTACCGGGCGCTCGTCAAGGAGAAGAAGCTCGCCCTCCAGGCCGGCGCCTTCTCGGGCTTCCCGGGCGCCAAGTACCCGAACCTCTTCGTCTTCTACGCCCTGCCCGGCGCCGGCAAGACGGTCGACGAGTGCGCCGTCGCGATCGACGAGGAGATCGAGCGCCTGAAGAAGGAGCCGGTGACCGACGTCGAGCTCGCCCGGGTCAAGCGTCTGACGCGCGCCGGCGCGATCCGCGGCCTCGCCGACAACGACGGGCTCGCGGTCGCGCTGGCGACGGCGACGGCCGTCTACGGCGACTGGCGCGAGATGTTCCGCGCCCTCGAGCGCATCCAGGCCGTGACGGCCGCCGACGTCCAGCGCGTCGCCCGCGAGTGCCTCGTCCGCAAGAACCGGATCGAGGCGCGGATCGTGAAGCCCGGCGCCGCCGCTCCCGCCGCCCCCGCCGCTCCTGCCGCTCCCGCCGCCAAGGAGGAGAAGTGACCATGCGCGCCGCCCGCGCCTTCCGCGCCTTCCGCCTCGCCGCCGTCTCGGTCCTCCTGGCCCTCGCCGCCGCCCCGGCGACGGCGCTCGCCCAGGAGGCGGAGGCGGCCGACACCGCCGCCCCGCCGAAGAAGCCGACGCCGAAGCGGCGCTGGCAGGACCTGAAGCTCCCGCCGCTCCGCGAGTACGTGCCGCCCGGGCCCGAGCGCGTCGTGCTCCCGAACGGCCTCGTCCTCTTCCTCCTCGAGGACCACGAGCTGCCGGTCATCGACCTCGTCGCCTGGGTGCGCGCCGGCGAGGTCCACGAGACGCGCGAGGAGGCGGGTCTCGCCTCGATCTGCGGCGCCGTCATGCGCACGGGCGGGATCGAGAAGAGGACGGGCGACGAGCTCGACGAGGAGCTCGAGGGCCTCGCGGCCGCGGTCGAGGTCGGGATCGCCCTCGACCACGCGACCGCGTCGCTCTCCTGCATGGCCGAGGACTTCGACCGCGTGCTGCCGATCTTCGTCGAGGTGCTCCGCCGGCCCGCGTTCCGGCAGGAGAAGATCGACCTCGAGAAGCAGCAGCACATCTCGGCCATCGCGCGCCGCAACGACGACCCCTCCGGGATCGCGAGCCGCGAGTTCCGCCGGGCGCTCTACGGCGACGACTCGCCCTACGGCTGGACCGAGGAGGTCCCGACGATCGAGGCGGTCACGCGCGACGCCCTGGTCGCCTTCCACCAGCGCTACTTCGCGGCCGACCGCGCCGTCGTGGGCGTCGTCGGCGACTTCGACGCGAAGGCGATGCGGAAGAAGATCGAGGCGGCGCTCGGCGACTGGGAGAAGGCGAAGGAGCCGCTGCCGCCGGCGCCGGCCGTCGCGAAGGAGCGGGCGCCGAAGGCCTACCTCGTCGACAAGGGCGACGTGAACCAGTCGACGATCGTCCTCGGGCACCTGGGCTACCAGCGCCGTCCCGACGACGCCGACCACTTCGTCGCGATCGTCGCCAACGGCGTCCTCGGCGGCTCGGGGTTCGCGTCGCGGCTGATGCAGAAGGTCCGCACGGAGATGGGCCTCTCGTACGGGACGTACAGCATCGTCGACGCCCCCTACACGTACCGCGGCAGCTTCCGCCTGGTCTGCCAGACGAAGTGCGAGACCACCGCCCGGGCGACGCGCGCCGTCATCGCCGAGCTCGAGAAGATCTGCAGCGAGCCGGTGACGGAGGAGGAGCTGCGCGTCGTCAAGGAGTCGATCCTCCAGTCGATGGTCTTCGAGAACGACTCGCGCGGCGAGGTCATCTCGCGCGCGATCCGCTTCGAGTACTACGGCTTCCCCCAGGACTACCTCGAGCGGCTCCAGGCCGGCGTCGCCCGGGTGACGGCGGCCGACGTGCTCCGCGTCGCGAAGGACCGGTTCAAGCCGGCCGAGCTCACGGCCCTCGTCGTCGGCGCGCGCGCGCAGTTCGACGAGGACCCGGCGAAGCTCTTCGGCCGGGCGGTCCAGACGATCGACGTCGAGGAGCCGGCGTTCGGGAAGGCGCACGGGCCCGTGCACCACGCCACGGCCGCAGACAAGGAGCGCGGGCGCGAGCTGGTGAAGAAGGCCATCGATGCCCTCGGCGGGCTCGACGCGCTCGCCGCCGTCCGGGCGATCCAGTTCAAGGGCAAGGTGACGCTCAAGATGGGGCCGAACGAGATGGTCATGGACATGAGCCAGCTCGTCCAGTACCCGAACAAGATGCGCCAGGAGATCTCGGGCCCGGCCGGGCAGATCACGCAGGTGTTCGACGGCGAGAAGGGGTACGCCGTCACGCCGTTCGGGGCGCAGGAGCTCAAGCCCTCGCAGGCGAAGGAGCTCTCGAGCGAGCTCGAGAACGGCGACATCCCGCTGCTCCTCAAGGCCGCGCGCGGCGTCATCGAGCCGGCGGCGGCCGGCCAGGCGGACGTCGGCGGGAAGGCGGCGGCGGTCGTGCGGCTCGGCGACCACAAGCTCTTCCTCGACCCGGCGACGGGCACGCTGCTCCGCAAGGAGACCTCGGGCGCCCAGGGGGCGATCGCCATCGAGTACGCCGACTGGCAGCCGGCCGGGGGGATCCAGGTCGCGCGCAAGCTCAAGCAGGAGACGGGCGGACAGTCGGTCGAGCTCTCGATCGACGAGGTCCTGGTGAACCCCGACGTGCCGGCGGACGCGTTCGCGAAGCCGGAGAAGAAGCCGGCGGGCGCGTCCGGTGGTAAGATGAAGTGAACCCGCGCCGCCGGGGAGGCGGCGCGGTCGAAGGAAGCGAAACCAGAAACAGGAGCTTATGCCAGAGGACAAGAACGGTCGAAACGCGACCGAATCCATCATCGCGCTCTTCATGGACTTCGAGAACCTCGCCCTCGGGGTCCGCGACGCCAAGTACAAGAAGTTCGATATCCACCTCCTCCTCGAGCGCCTGCTCGAGAAGGGGAAGATCGTCGCCAAGAAGGCCTACGCGGACTGGGAGCGATACTCGGAGTACAAGCGCGAGCTGCACGAGGCGGCGATCGAGCTGATCGACATCCCGCAGCGCCACGTCGGCGGCAAGAACAGCGCCGACATCCGGCTCGTCGTCGACGCCATGGACCTCGCCCACGCGAAGGAGCACATCGACCTCTTCTGCATCGCCTCGGGCGACAGCGACTTCTCGCCGCTCGTGTCGAAGCTGAAGGAGAACAACAAGTACGTGATCGGCATCGGGGTCAAGAACTCGACTTCCGACCTCCTCGTCGACAACTGCGACGAGTTCGTCTTCTACGAGGACCTCGTCCGCGAGACCGAGCGCTCGGACAAGATGCCGTCGCGCCTGGGGAACCTCCCGAAGAAGAAGGCCGAGGCCTTCTCGACGCTGCTCTCGGCGATCAAGGGCCTCGTCCGCGAGAACAAGGAGGTGCTCTGGGGCTCGATGATCAAGGAGGCGATCAAGCGCAAGCGGCCCCAGTTCGACGAGAGCTACCACGGCTACTCGACGTTCTCGAAGCTGCTCGAGGACGCCGAGCGCGACAAGCTCGTCCAGCTCAAGCGCGACGAGAAGTCGGGCGGCTACATCGTGACGGCGTTCGCCGAGATCGACTGATCCCGATGCCCGCCCGCGCCGCGTCCCGCGCCGCCTTCCGCATCTTCCGGGGGACGTTCAAGAGCTGGGACACGCTCTTCCAGGAAGCCGCCGACTTCGCCGCCACGGTCGGCCCCGACCGCCTGATCTCGATCTCGCACTCGGCCGACAAGAGCGAGGGCGTGGTGACGGTCTGGTACTGGGAGGGGGCGGGGCGCGCCGAAGGCCGCCGGTAGCCGCCGCTCGCCGGGCCCCGGGACCGGGGCCCGGCCCTCACCGCCGCTCGAACACGACCACGGCGTTCGGGCTCCCCGTCTGCACCAGGACGTCGGCGCGGCCGTCCCCGTTCAGGTCGGCGATCGAGACGGCGACGACCGGCGCGAGGGCGTCGAGGTCGGAGGCGACCCGCGCCAGGCGGCCTCCCGCGTCCTGGCGGAGGATCGCGATGCGCCGCCGGTCTGCGGGAAGGGCGGCGCCGCCGCGGGCGACGGCCACGTCGAGCCGGCCGTCGCCATCGAGGTCGCCCACGGCGACCGACGACGCGCCCTCGATGGCGATGGCGACCGGAGCCGCGAAGCCGCCGTCCGCCGCGGGATCCCGGACGAGCAGGACCGCTCCGGCCGCGCCGCCGAGCGCGACGACGACGTCCGCGAGCCCGTCGCCGGTGACGTCGCCGGCGGCGATCCTCAGCCCCGTGCCGGCGACGCCCAGGGCCACGGAGACGGGCGTCCCGGTGAGCCGACCCGTCGCCGGGTCGTGGTCCCGGTAGATGAAGAGGGTCGGCGCGCCGCCGACGTTCCGGGTCGCGAGCAGGTCGAGACGGCCGTCGCCGTTCGCGTCGGCGACGGCGATGTCGGCGACCGGGTCGAAGCCGAGGACCTGACGGACATCGGGCTCGGGGCCCTGGTAGTCGACCCAGAAGGCGGGCGGGAGGAAGCCGGCCTCGCCGCCGCCGACCGGCTCGCCGGCGACGGCCACGTCCGTCCGGCCGTCGCCGTCGAGGTCGCCCGACGCGAGCCGCGTCGGGCTCGCCTCGGAGATGACCACGGGGCCGGCCGCGAAGCCGGCCGCCCCCTGGAAGGACTGGAACGTGGCGCCCGGCCGGAGGTCGGAATCCCCGACGACGAGGCCGCGAAGGCCGAAGGCGAGGTCGACGCGCCCGTCGCCGTCGTGGTCGCCGGGCGAGATCCCGCGCGGAGAGCCGAACCCCTCCTCCGCCGACGGCGGCGGGAGGGGGACGACGCCGGCCGGCACCAGTGCGCCCGTGGGCTCCTGGACGGGTCCACCTGGGTCCGCCGGTCGACGGCGGGTCAGGCGGGCCTGTACCCGGGCGGCAGCAGCGGGCGCAGGGCCGCCCGCATCTCGGAGATGTCCCGGAACCGCTGGTCGGCGGTCTTCGCCAGCGCCCGGGCGAGGATCTGCGCGAGCGCGGGGCGCGGCGGGGCCGGGACATCCTCGGGCAGGGCGGGGACGGGCTGCCCCATGATCAGGCGGGCGAGCTGCATCCGGTCGTCGGCGTAGAAGGGCACGTGCCCGGTCAGCATCTCGTAGAGCGTGATGCCGGCGGCGTAGAGGTCGGCCCGCCCGTCGAGCGTCTGGCCGCGAAGCTGCTCGGGCGGCATGTAGGCGACCGTGCCCACGGTCGCGCCCATGCTCGTGACGGCCGGCTCGTCGCCGTCGACGGTCTTGGCGAGCCCGAAGTCGACGATCTTCCCGACCTCGCCGCCGTCCGTGAGCTGGAGGAGGATGTTGCGGGGCTTGACGTTGCGGTGGACGACAGCGGCCGCGTGGACGGCCGCGAGGCCGGCCAGGAGCTGGTCGACGATCGCGCAGGCTCGGCCCGGGGCGAAGGCGCCGGTGGTCGCGAGCAGCGAGGACGCCGGCACGCCCGGGAACCAGTCGAGGGCGAGGAACGGGACCTTGTCCTCGAGGATGCCCGCCGCCCGGATCTGGACGACGTGCCGGTGGACGATGCGGCGCAGGGCGTAGGCGCCGCGGATGAAGCGCTGGCGCGCTTTCTCGGACGACGCGGCCTCGGCCTCGAGGACCTTGAGCGCGACCGGGATGCCGGTCGCGAGGTCGCGCGCGTTGAAGATCCGGCTCTTCTCGCCGCGGTGGGCGATCCCGAGCACGCGGTAGCGCCTGGCGACGAGCCCGCCCGGCGCGACGCCCGGGACGGGGCCGATCGCGGACGCGCAGGGCTGGCAGAGGTCGAGCGGCGCCTCGCGGTGCCCCCCGCAGACGATCCGCTCGCAGGCGTCGCACGCGAACGAGCTCGCGCCCGAGTCGCGCCCGCAGATGGGGCAGGGCGGGGCGGCCCGTCCGGGCTGCACGCCCGCGCGCGCGACCGCGCTCGCGCCCGACGACGAGGCCTGGAGGGCCGGGACGGCGGACGACGACATCCGCGCCGGCGCGCAGGTCCCGCACGTGCCGGCCGCGGCGGTGAAGTGGGCCCCGCAGTGGGTGCGCCCGCACAGGCGGCAATCGAAGGGCTCGGCCGCGGGCATCGTCCCGCAGGCCGCGCAGGTGAAGCCGCGCCGATCGTCCGAGCCGCACTTGAAGCAGAGCCCGACCTGTGAGTCGTAGTGCACGGAGCAGAGCAGCCGTCCGCACCCCGCGCAGCGGAACGGCGCCCGGGTGTGGCGCGCGCCCGCGGCGGCGCCGGCGGCGGCCGCGGCCGAGCCGATCGGGTCCCCGCACTCCCCGCACGTCGCCTCCGGCGGGACGTAGGGCGCCGGGAGCGGGCCGGCGAGCGGCGAGTGCCGGCGCGTCGGCACCTGGCCCCCCGCCGAGGCCGTGACGGTCGCGGCCCCCGGAGCCGCGATGGGGAAGGGCTGCGACGGCGTCGCCGGCCCGGCCGGCGGCCCGCCGGCCGCGGACGGGAAGCCGGCCGCGGTCACCGGGCGCGAGCCGGTGTGCGAGGCCATGGCGGCGGCGAGCGCGCTCGCGGGCAGGGCCGCCGTCGGCATCGAGGAGGCGTCGAGCGATCCGGCCGACGGCATCGAGGGCGACGAGGTCCCGGTCATGCGCGGGACGCTCGGCGGCGTGCTCTCGGGCGGGTGGCCGGGCGGGCGCTGGGGCGGCGCCCCGGCCGCCGGGCGCACCATCGTCTGGGCCCCCGAGGAGGAGCCGACGGGCGTTCCTCCGGCCCCCCCCGCTCCGGGGCCCGATCCCGCTCCCCCGGCCCCGCCCGGTCCGGGGGCCGCGGTCGTTCCGGCGGGGCGCCAGATCACGGTCGCCTCGACGGGCGCGGCGCCCGACCCGCCCCCGCCCCCGCTCGCCCTCGGCCGCCGCGGCGCGCCGGCGTACGGGTCCCTCGCCTCGGGGACGGCGTGGAGGAGCGTGTCGCGCATCTCCCGCGCCGACGCGAACCGCTTGTTGCGGTCCTTCTCGAGCGCGCAGAAGATCGAGGCGTTCAGGTCCGGCGGGATCGGGAACGGCGCGCGCCCGGCGAGCGGCGGCGGCGGCTCGAGCAGGTGCGCCCGGGCCGTGAGCTGGGCGCTCGGACGGTCGAAGGGGCGCGCGCCCGCGAGCATCTCGTAGAGCATGACGCCGATCGAGTAGAGGTCCGCGCGGGCGTCGAGCTGCGAGCCGCGGAGCTGCTCCGGGGCCATGTACTCGATCGTCCCCGAGATCGTCCCGGCGCGCGTCAGCTCCTGCGACTGCGTGCCCGAGAGCACCTTCGCGAGCCCGAAGTCGAGGAGCTTCGCCTGCTCGCGCCCGTCCGGGTGCTGCTGGACGATCACGTTCGCCGGCTTGATGTCGCGGTGGATCATCTCGATCGCGTGCGCGGCCTCGAGCCCCTCGAGCACCTGGGCGGCGAGCCGCACGGCGCGCGGCGGCAGGAGCGCCCCGTCGTCCTTGATGATCTGGCGGAGGGCGCGGCCCTGGCAGAACTCCATCGTGTAGTAGAGGACGTGATCGGGCGTCCGGCCGGCGTCGAGGACCCGCACGACGTGCGGGTTCTGGAGGCGGCGCGCGTTCTTGATCTCGCGCTTCACCCGGGCCTCGAACTCGTCCTCCGTGTCGTGGCTCGGCTTGTCGAGGATCTTCAAGGCGACGATGGGCGGCGAGTCCTCGTCCGGCCGCGTGTCCTCGACGAGGAAGACGGCGCCGAAGCCGCCCTCGCCGAGCTTCTGCCGGACGCGGTAACGGTCGGAGAACAGGGTGCCCGGGATGAGGTCCGCCGCCATCGTTCCCCCGCCATGAGCCGAAAAGCGCGAGAGAAAGGTAACGTAAGAAGGGGATTTTGGCTACTCGGAGACGACGCAGCGGAACCCGGTCGCGTCGTCGCGGATGGTGGGCGGCCCGTAGTCGCGAGTCGAGCCGCGGATCTCCTGGGGCTGGCTGAACCAGGCGCCGCCGCGGATCGTCCGCTCGCGCCCGAAGTCCGGCCCCTTCGGGTTCGTCGCCGGCGACTTCTCGTAGTACCGGGCGTCGTACACGTCCTGGCACCACTCGGCCACGTTGCCGGCCATGTCGTAGCAGCCGAACGGCGACATGCCTTCCTTCCCGAGCGACCCGACCGCGATCGTCCGCTGCGCCGCCTGGCCGAAGTGGGCGCGCCGGGCGGCCGGCTCGTCCGCGCCCCACGGGAACCGCCGCGACTCCGGGCCGCGGCAGGCGAGCTCCCACTCCGCCTCGGTCGGCAGCCGCTTCCCGGCCCAGGCCGCGTACGCGCGGGCATCCTCCCAGCTCACGTTGACGACGGGGTGGTCGTCGTTGATCCCCTCGGGCGGCGTCGCCGGGAGGTCGCGCTTCGTCGCCGCGCAGAAGCGGCGGTACTGGCCCCACGTGACCTCGTGGCGGTCGATGTAGAAGGGCGAGACCTCGACCTCGTGCGGGGGCCGCTCGTTGTCCCGGCCGTCCGCCGCGCCCATGCGGAACTTCCCGCCGGGCACGAAGACCATGGGGACGCCGTCCACCTCGCTCACGTACTCCCGGACGCCGTCGCGCTCCGGCCGGATCTCGAGGCGGACGCGGACCGCGAGCGGGAGCGCGGCCTTGTAGACGACGGACACCTTCGCGGCCGTGCGGTTGCCGGCCTCGTCCAGGGCGACGACCTCGTACGCCTTCGCCGTCTCGGTCGCGCGCACCGGGAGGCGGAACGCCCCGTCGCGCACCGGGACGTCGTCGCCGTCCACCGTCACGCGGGCGCCCGGCTCCACCTTGCCCGCGATGGCCGTGTCGCGGGACGACGAGACGATCTCGGGCGCGCCCTCGAGCTCGAGCTTCGGCGGGACGGTGTCGCAGACGACCGCGACCTCCTTCCTCGCCTCGTTGCCGGCGCGGTCGCGGGCGACGACGGTCGTCCTGTGCTCGCCGTCCGCGGGCAGCGTCCACGAGAGGGTGAAGCGCCCGCCCCCCGCGCCGAGCTCCGTCGCCGGCCCGGCGCCGAGCGAGACCGTCACCACGTCCGCGTCCGCGACCTGGCCCGAGACCTTCACGTCGCGCGAGCGCGTGAGACGAGGGGCCGACGCATCGAGCGCGGGCGCCTGCGTGTCGATCGAGCCCGAGATGACCGCCTCGGTCAGGTTGGCCGAGCGGTCGTAGGCGCGCAGCTCGATGCGAACGGGACCGTCGCGGTCGAACCGGAGCGTGTGCGAGAACCGCCCGTCGGCCTCGAGCTTCGCCGGCTGGCCGCGAACGAGCACGCTCTCGGGGTACTGGTCGTTTATGCGCCCGCGGATCTCGACCTCGTTCCGCGCCGACGCGAAGTCCGGCGCCGGCGCCTCGATCGCGATCGCGGGCGGCGACAGGTCCACGACCACCCTCACGTCCTTCGCGGCCTTGCGGCCGCGCACGTCCTCGACCTCGACCCGGATCGTCGAGGCGTCGAGGGGGAGGAGGACGTCGGCCGAGAACCGGCTTCCCGGCAGGATCTCGGCCGCGTCGCCGTTCACGGTCACGGACAGGGGGTCGCCGCCGTCGATCTTTCCGCCGACGCGGACGCGGCGCGCCGAGAGGTACTGGCCCTCGGACGGGGCGGTGACGGCGATCTCGAGCGGCGGGAGCTTCACCGGCTCGACGATCGGTCCGCCGTTGGACCCGCCGCCCTCGGGCTTGCCGCCGCCGTTCGGCTGCCCCCCGCCTTCCGGCTTGCCGCCGCCCTCCGGCTTGCCGCCACCGTTCGGTTGCCCCCCACCCTCGGGCTTGCCCCCGCCTTCGGGCTTGCCCCCGCCGTCTTGCTGGCCTCCGCCCTCGGGCTGGCCGCCGCCTTCGGGCTTGCCCCCACCGTTCGGCCTGCCTCCGCCTTCCGGCTTGCCGCCGTCGCCGCCCTTCACGATCTCCGGCCCGCCGTCGCCCTTCTTGTCGAAGACGCCCGAGAACTTGAGCCAGGCGCCGAGCCCGACGACGAGGAGGATGGCGACGACGCCCAGGATGAGGCCGACCTTCGACCCGGAGGGTGGCGGCGGCGCCGGCCGGCGCTCGCCGCTCGGCGCCTCGACCGCGCCGGCGCCCTTCGCGGCGGTCACCTGGACGGACCACTGCTTCGAGCGCGGGTCGCCGACCTCGGTCAGGTGGGCGATGTCCCATTGCGACTTCGCCCCGCCGCCCACCCCCGCCTCGGCCGGGGCGCGCGTCCCGCTCGCGCTCAGCTTGAGCTCGGGGACGCCGGGGATCGCGGCCTCGAGCGCCTGGGCCATCTCGTCGGCCGTCTGGAAGCGGTCGTCCTGGCCCTTCGCGAGCGCCCGCGAGATGAAGAACTCGAGGTTCGCCGAGTACCTCCCGGCGAGGTCGGGCCGCACGTCGGTCAGGGCCGGCGGGGCCTCGCTCAGATGCTGGTTCAGGACCTCCTCGGTCTTCGGCGCCTGGAAGGGCGGGGCGCCCGTGAACGCCTCGAAGAGCGCGACGCCCAGGCTGTAGAGGTCCGAGCGCGCGTCGAGCTTGCGCCCGCGCGCCTGCTCGGGGGACATGTAGCGCGGCGTCCCCATGACGGCGCCGGGCGTCGTGAGCTGGCCCGTCGCCTGCCCGGGCTCGCGCAGCTTCGCGATCCCGAAGTCGAGGACCATCGCCCGCCCGTCGGGCTGGACCATGATGTTCGACGGCTTCAGGTCGCGGTGGACGATGCCGCGGGCGTGGGCCGCGCCGAGCGCCGACAGCACCTGGCGGAAGATCTGCACGACCCGTGCCTGGTCGAGCGCGCCCTCGCGCGCGATCAGGCGGTCGAGCCCCTCGCCCGGCACGAGGGCGAGGGCCATGTAGCACGTGTCCCCGATCTCGCCGTACTCGTAGAGCACCGGGATGTTCGGGTGCTCGAGGGTCGCGATCGCGCGCCCCTCGCGGCGGAACCGCTCGACGAACGACGAGTCCTGCGTCAGCTCGGGGCGCAGGAGCTTGAGGGCGACCTTGCGGCCCGTGTAGACGTCCTCCGCCTTGACGACGGCCCCGAACCCGCCCTCCCCGAGGCGCGAGAGGATCCGGTACTTCCCGGCGGTCTGCCCCTCGAGCGGATGGCCCCAGTCGACCTCCGCCCCGGCGGCCTCGACCGCGCCGGCGCCGGCGGCCGAGCGCTCGCCCGAGCTTCGCGCCCGCCGCTGCCGCGACTGCGGCTCGTGGGCCGTCGGCGCGTCGTGCGTCCCGGGATGCGCCCGCGACTGGCCCGACCGGGGCGCCGCGCCCGACGTCCGGGCTCCGCCGCCCCCGCCGGCCGTGTCCGTGACGGCCCTCCCCGTCGCCGAGACGGGCGGCGCGCCGCCCGTCGACCGGGGGGATGCCTCGCGCGCGGTCACGGCGGCCGCCGACGCCGCCGAGAGCCGCGACGGCGTGGGCGGGCCGCCGAGGCAGCCCTCGATGGCCGCGATCATCTCCTCGCACGTGAGGAAGCGGTCGTCCGGGGCCTTGGCGATCGAGCGCATGACGATCGCCTCGACCGCCTCGGGGATGTCGCGATCCGGCGCCCGCTCGCGCAGCGGCGGCGGCGCGTCGAACTGGTGCTGCATGAGGAAGCCGAGCGCGCTCTCCGACCTGAACGGCGTCTCGCCGCACAGCATCTCGTAGAGGGTCGTCCCGACCGCGTAGATGTCGGCCCGCCCGTCGACGATGTTCTTCGGGCTCGCCTGCTCGGGCGCCATGTAGGCGACCGTCCCGATGATCGCGCTGCCGGTGAGGTTCGCGGCGTCCCCGCCCCCGACGACCTTGGCGATCCCGAAGTCGAGGATCTTCGCGGTCTCGCGCCCCCGGTCGGTCGCGACGATCACGTTCTCGGGCTTCATGTCGCGGTGGACGACGCCCATCTCGTGGGCCGAGCCGAGGCCCTGGAGGATCTGGCGCGTGAGCCTGAGCGCGCGCCCCGTCTCGAGGACCTTCTCCTCCTGCACGAGGCCGCGGAGCGTCCGGCCCTTGACGAAGTCCATGGTGTAGTAGACGAGCCCTTCGTCGGTCGCCGCGAACTCGCGCACCTGGACGATGTGGGCGTGGACGAGCTCGAGGGTCGTCCGGACCTCGCGGCGGAAGCGCTCGCGGACCTTCGGGTCCTCGGCGTACTGCTGGTGGAGGACCTTGATCGCCTGCTCGACGCCCAGGTCCTGGTTCAGGACCTTGTAGACGGTCGCGAAGCCGCCCGTCCCGAGCTTGTCGAGGACCTTGAACTTGCCCGCTACCAGGTCGCCGACCTTGACCACGCTCGCCTCGCCGCCGCCCCGCCCGTGAGGGCCGAAAACGCCCGCCGCGCACCCGCCGCGGACGCGCGGAGACCGTCCTTTATCCTACCGCTTGCGGCCGACTCGGGAAAGGGCGAAGGGCGGAGCGGAGGCGGGTACGGGTCGCATCCCGTGTCCGGACCGGATCCTGCCCGACCCGTCAGCGGTGCCGCTTGATCGAGATGTTGACCACATCCCGTTCGCCGCTCAGGTAGAGGACCTCGAGGGCGATCTCGTTCGAGCCCTTGCCGATGTCGATCTGGAAGACGATCGCGCCCTCCTCCGTGCGCACGCGCGCGTTGCCCGGCTGGCCGTTGATCGTGACCGTGATGTTGCGCACGGCGAGGCCCGAGGGCGGCGTGAGCAGGCGGATCTCGGCCGTCGGCGAGGTGACGTCCGATGGCCAGCGCAGGAGCTCCTTGACGGGGGGCTTCTCCTGGGTCGCGGGATCGACGGGGACCGGCGCCGTGGGCGGCGGCGCCGCGCCCAGCCGGCGGATGCCCTCGAGCGACGCGGCGAAGCCGGTCCCGAAGTTGCGCGCCGGGACCTCCATGGAGTTCCGCAGGTGACCCGGCGAGTTGCTGTAGCTCAGCGGTCCCGAGTCGTTGAAGGTGATCTTCCCCGAGTCGTGGAGCACGATGAGCTTGCCGGTCTTCACGTCGGCCAGGCGGGCGCTCATGCTGAGCTCGCTCTCCCACTCGTAGGGCACGGCCGGCAAGGCGAAGGCCGCGAAGAGGTAGACGATCGGGGCGAGGATGTAGGCGGCGACCGTCGGCCTGCCGTCGGCCGAGAACGCGTTGAGCGTCGGGTAGAGGACGATCTCGTCGCCCTCGGCCTTCGTCTCGGCGCGCCGCTTCTGGATGTCCGCCTCGCTCCAGGAGACCTCCTGCACCTCCGTGAAGAGGCCCGAGCTGCGCGCGATCTCGGCCACGTGCGAGCGCAGCTTCTGCTCGGTGCCGGGCTGCACCTTGCAGAGGAACAGGCTTCCCTGGTTGATCTTGCCGCCCGACCTGTCCTCGAGCGGGAGCACGTAGAGGCGGGGCTTGATCTTCCCGGCCTCGTAGACGCGGACGGGCGGCGGCTTCTCGATCGTGACGGGTCCGCAGCCCGCGCCGAGGGCCGCCGCGAGCGCCGCCGCGCCGAGGCCGAGCAAGTGGCGACGGTTCATGGAAGTGGAGCTCCTAAGAAGGTCGTTCACCGGCACCACCTCAATCTAAGCGCGCGGCCCCGAGAAAGGCAACGGGCGTGCCGTCCTCGGAGGGACGGGCACGCCCGCGAACCGGCTCCGTCGCTGACGGAGCGGGAGACGTCCGGCTACTTCGTGAACTCGATCACGTCGGCCGTGATCGTGACCTTCTCGACCTTGTAGATGACGCCGATGCCGAAGGTGGTGGAGTCCTCGGTGAAGTTGACGAGGTGGGCCGGGCGGCCGTCGAGGACGGCCTGGTCGCGCACCTCGGCGAGGGCCCGCGACTTGATCTCCGGCTGCCCGAGCGGGATGCCGAAGATGTAGGCGCACTCGGCGTGGCCCTTGGCGTGGGTCTTGACGGTCTTGAAGTCGTTCTCGTGGAGGACGATCTCGCCGTGCGAGTTCGGGATCGGGTAGAGGCCGGTGTACGACGAGCAGCCGGCGACCACCGCAATCACGAGCGCCAGCAGAGCAAGCGCGCTACGACGCATGGGTCAAAGTCTCCTTTCGCTCTCGTTTCGAAGGCGGCAGCCGCTTTACCGGTTCTTGTAGTCCACGTACTCGTCCGTGAACTCGATCACGTCCGCGGTCACGGTGAGCTTGATGGTGCCGTAGATCCCGAGGTAGCTGACGACCGTGATCTCCTCGGTGATGTTGTAGAGCTGCGCGGCCTTGCCCTCGAGCGCCGCCTGCTCGCGAAGCTTCGCGTAGGTCTGCTCGTAGAGCTCCGGGTTGCCGAGCGCGATGCCGCCCGGCGACACGCTGCCGAGGATCCCGCCGAGTAGGCCCGGCGCGGCGCCGGAGCGGCCCGCGACCGAGGCCGCCAGCCCCTGCGCGGCCGCGTTCGGGAACAGGTACCCGCACGTGTGCGACGCCTGGAGCTTCGACTTCGCCACGCGGAAGTTGTTGGCCTCGAAGACCAGCCGCTTCGTGACGGCATCCGGCTCCCTGAGGCCGGCGTGGCCCGTGCAGCCCTGGGCGAGCATGAGGAGACCCGCGAGGATCCCCAAGACCTTGACCCGATGCATTCGGTCCTCCTTTTCCCCGGGCGCCATGGCGGCGCCCCCTAAAACGCGTGCCTCGACAGGACGACGTTCTCGATCAGGCGTGGGGTGCGGCGGCGTCAGCGGATGGGAAAAAGGGAATGCGACGGGACCGAACCGCGATCGGCCGACCGGCCGGGCGAGCGGCGCGGCGAGGACGGCCTTCCCCCCCTTTTTCCCGGCTTCCCGCCGGCCGCTCCTTTCCCCCCTGCACCGCGGCCGGCGCGCCGGCTTCCCCACTTCTTCGGCGCAAATATAGTGGTAGCGCCGCTCCCGTCAAGAGAGAAATTTGGGGAGCGCGCCTTGGGGCGCGGGTCGGGCTAGCCGCGGCGCCCGGCGACGCCGCCGTACGTGCGCTTCACGTAGTCGATGATGTCGTCGGACTCGTACATCCGGACGCCCTTCTCCGCATCGACGAGGAACGGGACCTGGTCGTCGCCGCCCAGCTCCACGAGCTTCTTCCACGTCGCCTCGCTCGAGATGTTCCGGACCACGTAGTCGACGCCCATCTCGTAGAGGGCGCTCCGCACCTTGACGCAGTACGGGCAGTCCTCCATCTGGTAGATCTCGATCACGGTCTCGCCTCCGGTTCGAGAGGTGGCGCGGTGCGGCGGGCGATCAGGGCGACGACGCCGATGATGAGCAGGCTCCCTGCGAGCGTGCGTCCGTCCGGGACCGCGGAGAAGAGAAGGTAGTCGAAGACGGCGACGAAGACAAGGCCCGTGTAGGCGACCGGAGCCGCCGCCGACGCGCTCTCGAGCCGGAGCGCGTTCGTGAGGCAGACCTGAGCGACGGTGGTCGTGGCCCCGACGCCGAGGAGCGCCAGCGCCTCGACGCCGGTCGGCCGGACGAAGCCCGCGAGCGCCGGCGCCCACGAGATCGCGGCCGAGACGAGCGGGAAGTAGAGGACGACGGTGAGCGGGTGCTCCGTCCGTCCGAGGGCGCGGATCGTGAGGTAGGCGACGGCCGAGAAGCTCGCGCCGGCGAGCGCGGCGAGCGCCGGCAGGAGGCCGGCCTCGCCCGTCGGCCGGACGAGCACGGCCACGCCGCCGAGCCCGACGAGCGCCAGGACCGTGAGCCCGCGGCCGCCGGGCTCGCCGAGGACGAGCGGCCCGAGGAGGGCGACGATCACCGGGGCGGCGTTGTGGATGAGGACCGCGTCGGCGAGGGGCATCCGCTGGAGCGCGTAGAAGTGGAACGAGAGGGCCGCGTACCCGAGGAGGCCGCGGAAGAGCAGGGCCCACGGGCGCCGTCCGAGGAGCGGCGCGCGCGCGCGGACGGCGAGGGCGAGCGTGAAGGCGACGTTCAGGAGGCTGCGGACGAGCACGACCTCCTGCGTGGGGATGCGGCGGAGCGCCTTCACGAGGACGGCCATGATGGCGAAGAAGAAGGCGGCCGCGAGCATGAAGCGGAGGCCGCGGCGGAGGGGGAACGCCGGCCTGGCGCGGATCATGGCCGCGCCTCCGTCGCGCGGGTCAGACGACGGGCGTGCCCACCATGAACTGGAACTTCTGGCCGCCGACCTTGATGATGTCCCCGTCCTTCAGGCGCTCCTCGTCGATGCGCCCGTCGTTCAGGTAGGTGCGGCGGCGCTGCGACGTGTCGACCAGGCGGAAGCCGGCCTCGTCGCGGAAGATGATCGCGTGCTTCTTGGCGACGAAGAAGCCGGCCACGGTCACGTCGCAGTTCTTCTTCCCGATCGTGAAGACCGACTTGTCGAGGACGATCGGCTTCTTCTTGTCGCCGTCCTCGACGAGCAGGTAGGCCTTGAGCTTGCTCGCCCGCTCGCGGTAGCGCTCGGCCATGAGCCGGCTGTCCATGGCGAGCGTGAAGTCGCCGCCGCCCGCGGCGTCGGGCTCGGGAACGGCCCCCGCGGGCTCCGGGGGCAGCGCGTCGGGCTGCTGGTGGAACGCGATCGTGAACTTCCCGATCGCGATCTCGTCGCCGTCGTTCAGGTTGTGGCGCGTGACGCGCTTGCCGTTGACGAACGTGCCGTTGTTGCTCTTGAGGTCGCGGACGACGTAGGCGCCGCCCTCTCGCACGATCTCGGTGTGCTGGCGCGAAATGCCCAGGTTGTCGATCACGATGTCGCAGTCCTGGCTGCGCCCGACCGTGATGCGAGGGGCGTCGACGTCCCGGCGCTCGACGACCTTTCCGCCGAAGGAGACCGTGAGCTTGTACATGGCAGCCGCCTCGCTCCTCGCTTCCCTCGTCGCCAACGCTCTTTCTCTCTTCCTTTATCGGAACAGCGGCGCCGCCGCTATTCCAGTTTGAGCTGCTCTTTCAGCGCGTCCGCTTCCATCTGCGACTCGAGCAGCCGGTACACGAGGAGGGCCGCGGTCGAGATGCCGACCGGATCCTCGTGCTGGATCGCGAGCCGGCTGACGAACTCGGCGACGCAGGGGTTCTCCTCCTCCAGTCGCTCCAGGAGTTTTATGATGTAGTCGTTACCTTCTTCCATCTCGAGTTCGCGACAGACCGCGTAACCCGTTTCCTTGGTTACTCTTGGAAGACCACAAGCGGGTCGACGCTGCGGCTTCTTCGGCTCCGACTCCCCCGCCGACCGCGCCCTCGGCTCGAGATCCGACAACGCCCCGGCCGCCCCTCCGGGCGCCGGCTCGTCGTCGGGTCCGCCGTCGAGGTCGGGGCCGAGCCCGTCGAGCTCGGCTTCGGCTTCCGGGCCGGGCTCGGACTCGGGCCCGGGCTCGAGCTCCGGGTCCGGTTCCGGCTCGAATTCGGGGTCGTCGTCCGGGGCGGGCTCTCGTTCGGGCGGCCGCCGGCTACCCACGGAGCTTCCGCACGACGATCGTCGAGTTGTGGCCGCCGAAGCCGAAGCTGTTGACGAGCGCCGCGTCCATGCGGCACTCCTTCGGCCGGTTCGGGACGTAGTCGAGGTCGCACTCGGGATCGGGGGTCGTGTAGTTGATCGTCGGCGGGGCGACGTCGTGGTGGACGGCCTTGGACGTGGCGATCAGGCCGACCGCGCCGGCCGCGCCGAGCAGGTGCCCGATCTGCGACTTCGTGGAGCTGACGAGCAGGCGCCGGGCGTGGTCGCCGAAGACGGCCTTCAGCGCCTTCGTCTCGGTCGCGTCGTTCAGCTCGGTCGACGTCCCGTGCGCGTTCACGTAAGTGACATCTTCGACCCGCACGCCCGCGTCCTTGAGGGCGAGGCGCATGGACGCCTGGGCGCCGCGGCCGTGGGGGTCGGGGGCGGTGATGTGATAGGCGTCGTCCGTCGCCCCGAACCCGAGCAGCTCGGCGTAGATCCGGGCGCCGCGCCGCTTCGCCCGCTCGAGGTCCTCGAGGACGAGGATCCCCGCCCCCTCGCCCATGACGAAGCCGTCGCGGTCCTTGTCGAACGGCCGGCTCGCGCGCGCCGGGTCGTCGTTCCGCTTGCTGAGCGCGCGCGCGGCGCAGAAGCCGGCGAGGCCGACCTCCGTGACCGCGGCCTCGGAGCCGCCGGCGACGGCCACGTCGCACATCCCCGCGCGGAGCATGAGGAGCGCCGTCCCGACGGCGTGCAGGCTCGCCGCGCAGGCCGATGCCGTCGCGAAGTTCGGGCCGCCGAACCCGTGGCGGATCGCGAGCTGACCGGAGGCGGCGTTCAGCATCATCTTCGGGATGAAGAACGGCGACACGCGGTCCGGCCCGCGGTCGAAGTAGGTCTTGTGCTGCTCGCCGATCTCCGTGATCCCGCCGATCCCGCTGCCGACGATGCAGGCGATCCGCTCCGGCTCCGTCTCCTCCTTCGGACGGATGCCGGCGTCGGCGAGGGCGAGGTCGGCGGCCGCGACCGCGAGCTGCGTGAAGCGGTCGAGGCGGCGCGCCTCCTTCTTCTCGAGCCAGCGCTCCGGATCGAAGCCCTTGACGCAGCCCGCGAACCGGACCGGGAAGGCGGAGGCGTCGAAGTGCTCGATGGGGCCGATGCCGCTCACGCCCTCGAGGGTCGCGGCCCAGAACCCCTCGAGGTCGAGCCCGATGGGGGCGACGACCCCGAGGCCCGTGATCGCGACCCGACGACCGGCCATGTCGCTCGTCCGCTCCTATCCCTTCTGGGTGTTGGTCTCGATGTACTTGATCGCGTCGCCGACCGTCTGGATCTTCTCGGCGTCCTCGTCCGGGATGTTGATGTCGAACTCCTCCTCGAACTCCATCACGAGCTCGACCGTGTCGAGCGAGTCCGCCCCGAGGTCGTTTATGAACGAAGTCTCCGGGTTGACCTTGTCCTTCGAGACGCCGAGCTGGTCGCAGACGATCTCGATCACTTTATCCGCGATCGCGGGGTTGGCCACGAGGTCCCCTCCTGTTTCCCACTCTCTCGAGTCCGACGATTATAGGCACGGCGTCGCCACGCGTCAAAATCCCGGCGCCGTCACTCCCCGTCACATCGACAGGCCGCCGTCCACCGCGATCACGGTCCCCGTCACGTAGTCGGCGAGCGGGCTCGCGAGGTAGAGCACGGCGTCGGCGACGTGGCGCGCCTCGCCGACGGCGCCGAGCGGCACCTCGGCGGCGATCCGCGTGCGCTGCTCGTCCGTGAGCTTCGCGGTCATGTCCGTCGCGATGAAGCCGGGCGCGACGCAGTTCGCGAGGACGTTCCGGCTCGCGAGCTCGCGCGCGAGCGACTTCGTGAACCCGATGATCCCGGCCTTGCTCGCCGCGTAGTTCGCCTGGCCGGCGTTGCCGCGGAGGCCGATCACGGACGTGATGTTCACGATCCGCCCCGCGCGCTGCTTCATCATCGTCCGGGCGACCGCGCGCGTGACCAGGAACGTGCCCTTCAGGTTCGTCTGGATGACCCGGTCCCAGTCCTCGTCGCTCATCTGGATGAGCAGCCGGTCGGCCGTCACGCCCGCGTTGTTGACGAGGATGTCGAGCCGCCGGTCGAAGCGGGCGATGACCTCCTCGACGACGGTCTTGACGGCGGCGGCGTCCGCGAGGTCGAGGGCGAAGACGTGGGCCTCCCCGCCCTTCTCGCGGATCGCGGCCGCGACCTCCTCGAGGGCGGCGGCGTTGCGGGCGGCGAGGGCGAGCTTCGCGCCCGCCGAGGCGAGGCGCAGCGCGACCTCGCGGCCGATGCCGCGCGAGGCGCCGGTGACGAGGGCCGTCTTGCCGGCGAGGTCGATCGGGATCATGCGGGGGCCCCCGTTCCGGCGCCGAGCGCCTCGATGGACCCGAGGTCGGAGACGGCGAAGGTGCGGGCCTCGCGCCCGAGGTCCCTGGCCGTCTGCTTCACGAGCGAGGCGATGACGCCGCCCGGTCCGAGCTCGTAGAAGTCGGTGAAGCCGCCGGCCAGGAGGCGCTCGATCGTCTGGGCGAAGCGGACCGGGGCGACGACCTGGCGCGCGAGGAGGTCGCGGACGGCGTCGGGCGCGCCGTGCGGCTCGGCCGTCACGTTCGCGTAGACGGGCGTGCCCGGGGCGCGGATGTCGGCCGAGGCGAGGTGCGGCGAGAGCTTCGCGGCCGCCGGCTGCATGAGCGGCGAGTGGTAGGCGCCGGCGACGTTGAGCGGGATCGCCCGCTTGACGCCCCTCGCCTTGAGGGCGGCGACGGCCTTCTCGACGGCCTCGGCGGCGCCCGAGATGACGACCTGCTTCGGCGAGTTGTGGTTCGAGACGACGACCGGCGCCTCGGGCGTCGAGACCTCGCGGAGCACGGCCTCGACGTCGTCCGCGGAGGCGCCCAGGACCGACGCCATCGCGCCCCGGCGCGCGTCGCAGGCCTCCTGCATGAAGCGGCCGCGGAGCGCGAGCAGCGACACGGCCTGCGCGTGCGAGAGCGCGCCCGCGGCGACGAGGGCCGTGTACTCGCCGAGCGAGAGGCCGGCCATGGCGTCGGCGCGGAGGTCCGGGCGGCGCTTGGCCAGGACGGCGAGCGCGGCCAGGCTCGCGAGGTAGATCGCCGGCTGGGCGACGTCGGTCCGCGTCAGCCCGGCGTCGGGCCCCTCGAACATCGTGCGCCGGAGCGCGTCGGCGCCCGGGAAGTCGGCGAAGAGCGCGCGCACGTCGGCGTCGGCGTCGTGGAGGTCGCGCGCCATGCCGACCTGCTGCGACCCCTGACCGGCGAACAGGAAGGCGACCTTTCCCATGACTCGTGCGCGGCTCCGGTGACCCGTGGCTCAGTAGCGGAGGAGGATGCTGCCCCAGGAGAGCCCGGCCCCGAAGGCGACGAGGCAGACGAGGCCGCCGCGGCGGAGGCGGCCGGCGCGGACGGCCTCGTCGAGGGCGATCGGCACCGAGCCGCCCGAGGTGTTGCCGTAGCGCTCGATGTTGATGACGAAGCGCTCGAACGGGAGGCCCAGGCGCTCGGCGGCCGACTCCAGGATCCTGAGGTTCACCTGGTGGGGGACGACGAGGTCGAGGGACTCGACGGGGACGGCGGCCGCCGCGCAGGCGCGGCGCACCTCCTCGACCATGCGCGTGGTCGCGAACCGCGCCGTCTCGCGCCCCTTCATGCGGATGTAGTGCAGGCGCTGCTCGACGGTCTCGTGCGTGGCCGGCGCCTTGGCGCCCCCGCCCGGGACGACGAGGAACTCGTCGTTGCCGTCGAGCCCCATGCCCGCGTAGAGGACCTCGCTCGCCTCGCCCGGGGCGGCCGGCCGGATCACGCAGGCGCCGGCGCCGTCGCCGAAGATGACGCAGGTGTTGCGGTCCGACCAGTCGAGGTAGGCCGAGTTCACGTCGGCGCCGATGACGACCGCGTTCCGCGCCCGACCGAGGGAGACGAGCGACTCGGCGACGGAGAAGGCGGCGACGAAGCCCGTGCAGGCGAGCGAGACGTCGAAGCCGTACGCCTGCTCGGCGCCGAGCCGCTTCTGGAGCAGGGCGGCCGTGCACGGGTACATGGGGTGGTCGGGGGACGTCGTCCCGACGACGATGAGCGAGACGTCGCCGGCCGCGAGCTCGGCCGCCTCGAGGGCCGCGCGCGCGGCCCGCTCGGAGAGGGTGGTGGTCGTCTCGCCGGGCGCGACGACGCGGCGCTCGCGGATGCCCGTGCGCGACCGGATCCACTCGTCGTCCGTCTGGACGCGCTTCGCCAGGTCCTCGTTCGTGAGGACCGTCGACGGGAGACCGCTCCCCGTCCCGACCACCGCGACCGCCCTGCGCCCGAGCGCGCCCGCGGTCATGAGCTAGGCCGGCGTCGGCGCGGGCAGCGCCTTCAGCGCCTCCGCGATCCGCCGGTTGACGGGGTGGGCGCAGAACCGGGCGGCGAGGCCGATCCCGTTGGCGATGGCGCGCGCGTCGCTGCGCCCGTGGCCGATGATGACGACGCCGTCGATCCCGAGGAGCGGCGCGCCGCCGTACTCCGAGTAGTCCACGCGGCGGGCGAGCTCGAGGAGGGCGCCCTTCACGCGGGCGCGGTCGGCCTCGGCCGCGAACGTCCGGGCGAGGATGCCGCGGAGGTGGTGGAGGATCGCGGCCGCCTGCCCCTCGCAGACCTTCAGCATCGCGTTGCCGACGAAGGCCTCGCAGACGACGACGTCGCAGACGCCGCGGAAGAGGTCGTGGCCCTCGACGAAGCCTTGGAAGGTGAACCCCGTCGCCGGGCCGGCCGCCGCCTTGAGGAGGCGCGCGGCCTCGCGGACGAGGGCCGAGCCCTTCTCCTCCTCGGACCCGATGTTGAGGGCGCCGACGCGCGGCCCCTCGATGGCGAGGATCTCGCGGGCGTAGGCGGACGCCATGACGGCGTACTGGACGAGGTGCTCGGGCTTGCAGACGAGGTTCGCGCCGACGTCCATGATGACGCTCGTCCCGGTCTCGGTCGCGTAGGCGACGGCGATCGCGGGGCGCTTCACGCCCTCGATCCGCGTGATCGCGAGCGAGGCGGAGGCGACGACGGCCCCCGTGTTCCCGGCGGAGAAGATCGCGTCGGCCTCGCGGCTCCGGGCGAGGCGGGCGCAGACGGCGATCGAGGCGTCCTTCTTGCGGCGGAGGGCCTCGACGGGGTGCTCGTCCATCTCGACCCACTCGGGGGCGTCGACGACGCGGAGCCCGGGCGGATCGCCGACCCCGGCCGCGGCCCGGATCTCGTCGCCCACCCGCGCCGCGGGTCCGACGAGCAGGACCTCGAGCCCGGATGTCGCCTCGCAGGCCCGGAGGGCACCGCGGATGACCTCGCCCGGCGCGAGGTCCCCGCCCATGGCATCGACCGCGACCCTCACCCGCCCCTCGTTCCCGCGCTCCGCGCGCCCAGGAGCCTCCCGCCGACGTCGGCGCCCGCGGCGCCTACTTGGCGGCCTCCATGTCGATCACCTGCCGGCCGCGATAGTAGCCGCAGTTCGAGCAGAGGGTGTGGGGAAGGACGGCCTGGCTGCAGCGCGGGCACTTGGCGAGCCCGATCGGGCTCAGGGCGTCGTGGGCGCGCCGGAGGTACTTCCGCCGCTTGGAGCTCTTTCTCTTCGGGACGGCCATCTTCCGCTCCTGTCTTCGTCTTCGGGGGCGGCCCGCGTTCCGGGCGTGGAAAAGCCGCCATTATAGGCCGGCGCGGACTTCCGTCAAGGGGCGGACGGGCCGCGGATTGACGCGCGGGCCGTCCCCGGCCATCCTGACTACGGTTTACCTACTTGAAACACCTACAACCGGGACGGATCGAGAGCGGAGGCTGTGATGCCAGCGGTGAGGAGAGGCGGTCGCGCCGGCGCGAGGGCCGGGGTCGTGCTCGGGGTCGTCGCCCTGGTCGCCGCCGTCGTCGTCGCCGGCGCCGTCCGGGGCCCGGCGCCGACGGCGCTCGCCGACGGCGCCCCGACGGCCGTTCCGGGCGAGGTCTCGGCGCTCCAGGAGAGCTACCGCCGGGCGGCCGCCGCCATCGGCCCCTCGGTCGTCCACCTCTACACGGAGCGGACCGTGCGCATGCCGGGAGCCCTGCACGGGCACGGCGAGGCCGAGGGCGAGCGGCCGGCGGGCGACGACTTCTTCCGGCCCCGCGCCCCGGGGGCGCCGCCCGGCGAGCGCGAGGTCAAGCAGAAGGGCCTCGGGTCGGGCGTGATCGTCGACGAGGCCGGGCACGTCCTCACGAACAACCACCTGGTCGCCCTCGCGGACGAGCTCCGCGTGCACCTCTCGGACGGGCGGGAGTGTGCGGCGCGGGTGGTGGGGACCGACCCCCAGACCGACCTGGCCGTCATCCGCCTCGACGGCGAGGGCTTCACGCCGGCCGTCTTCGGCGACTCGGACCTCCTCGAGGTGGGAGACTTCGTGCTCGCCGCCGGCAACCCGTTCGGCCTCGAGCAGACGATCACGTCCGGCATCGTCAGCGCCAAGGGGCGCGCGAACGTCGGCGTCGCCGACTACGAGGACTTCATCCAGACCGACGCCGCGATCAACCCGGGCAACTCGGGCGGACCGCTCGTCAACCTGCGGGGCGAGGTCATCGGCATCAACACGGCGATCACGTCGCGGACGGGCGGGTACCAGGGGATCGGCTTCGCCGTGCCCGCGAACATGGCCCGGGTCGTCTTCGAGGGGATCCTCGAAGAGGGCCGGGTGATCCGCGGGTACCTGGGCGTCTCGATCCAGAACCTGACCCCGGAGGCGGCCCGGTCGCTCGGCCTCGAGCGGACGGCGGGGGCGGCGGTCGTCGGCGTGTCGCCCCGGTCGCCGGCGGCCGAGGCGGGAGTCGAGGTCGGCGAGGCCATCGTCCGCTTCGGCGACCGGCCCGTGCGCGACGTCTACGCCCTCCGCGTCCTCGTCGCCAACGCCCGGCCCGGGACGCGGGTGGACCTCGAGATCGCGGGATGCGGCGGCGCGCGCCGGGTCGCGGTCGAGATCGGCGAGCTGCCGCGCGATGCCGCCCGGGCATCCGCCCGGGCCGCGCGCGGCCGGGAGCGGGAGCGGGAGCGGGAGCGGGACAAGGACCGCTCGAGCGCCGGAGAGGTCGACCTCGGGCTCGCGGTCGGCGTGCTGACGCCGGAGGTTCGCGGGAGGTACGGCATCTCGGAGAGCGAGCGCGGGCTCGTCGTCCTGCGCGTCGCGCCGGAAGGGCTGGCGGCGCGGGGCGGCGTCCGCGAGGGCACGGTCCTTCGCGAGGTCGACGGCGAGCCCATGACGGACCTCGACGCCTACGAGGAGGCGATCGAGGGGCTCGACATCGACCGGGGGGTGCGGCTCGTCCTCCGGGAGGGGAGAGGCACGCGAGTCGTGCTCATCAAGCGCGGGTAGTCAGTCGCGCGGGGATTCCGGGGCGACCCGCGGCCGGACTCCGGCGCCCTGGCGAAGTCGTAGGGCCGTCGCCTCCGGGTCGAGGTCGAACGCCTCCAGCCGGCCGTCGGGCCAGATGACGTGGGCGCGGTCGGCGGCGGGGCCCTCGCCCAGGCCGAACGTGAGCCCGAGGTCGCCCTGCGAGAGGTAGCTCGCGCCCGCCTTGACCGTGCGGCGCAACCGCCGGTCCTGGACGTGGAGGGTGACGATCGCGCCCACCGCCCGGCGGTTTCCGGGCGAGCGAGACTCGAGGTCGATGCGGAGGGACCGGTGGCCCGGCGGCCGGTCGTTCCGGACGAGGAGCAGGGGGCCGCCGTTCGTCGTGACGAGGGCGTCCTCGTCGCCGTCGCCGTCGAGGTCGCCGGTCGCGAGGGCCCGCCCCACGAGGGGGCGGGCGAGGACGTCGCCGCCGTCGCCGGGCGGCACGAGCGCGTAGCGCCCGCCGCCGAGGCCGCGGTAGAGCTGGAGGGGCTGCGCGTAGCGGACGTCCTTCTCGACGGCCTCGACCTCGGGCTCGATGTGGCCGTTCGCGAGGAGCAGGTCCTCCTCCAGGTCGAGATCGGCGTCGAGGAACCTCAGCCCGAACGTGAGGACGAGCAGGCTCGGGCGGGCGATCCCGGCCGGCGCGGCGAGGTCGCGGAAGAGGAGGCTGCCGGGGAGATCGGCGACGAAGAACCCGACCGGCTCGCGGCTGAAGTTCCCGATCGCGATGGCCGGGGCGTGGCGCGGCTCGGCGGCCGGTCGACCCGCCGGCGCGACGTGGACCGTGTCGATGCCCATGCCGGCCCGGGCCCGGCCCTCCTCGTCGTAGGCGAAGCCGGCCTCGAGGGCGCACTCGACGTAGGTCCCGTCGCCCCGGCCGCGGAGGAGCGCGTTCGGCTCGGTGTCGTCGGCGACCGCGATGTCGAGGACGCCGTCGCCGTCGAGGTCGTCGACGACGGCCCCGAGGGACTTCCCGGGCGCCGCGCCGATCCCGGCGCGCGTCGAGACGTCCTCGAGGCGGATCCCCTGGCCGCTCGCGCTCGCGTTGCGGAGGAGGCGCGGCGGCAGGCCCTCGTAGCCGCGGGGCGTCGTGAAGGCCTTGGTCACGCCGTCGATCGTGGCGAAGAGGTCCGTCTCCGGCGACCACTTCACGTAGCGGCAGCAGAAGACGTCGAGACGCCCGTCGCGGTCGACGTCGAGGAGCGCGAGCGACGTCACCCAGCCGGGCGCCGCGGCCGCCGCCCCGCTCGGCCCCGACACGTCCCGGAACCGGCCGCCGCCCGTGTTCTCGAGGACGCGCAGGCCGTCGAGCGAGCCGAAGAGCAGGTCCTGGTCGCCGTCGGCATCGAGGTCGGCGGCGGCGACGCCCATGCCGTAGAAGTGCAGGGCGCCGAGCCCGGACGCCTCGGTCCGGTCCTCGAAGCGGAGGCCGCCGCGGTTCACGTACAGGCGCGGCGTCGGCCGCGCCCGGCCCTCCGGGGCCTGGCCGGGGAAGAAGTCGCCGTCGGCGACGACGACGTCGAGGCGCCCGTCGTCGTCGACGTCGACGAGCGCCGCGCCCGGGCCCAGGGTCTCGGGGAAGTACTTCTTGCCCGTGCCGCCCGTCGTGTGCCGGAATCCCTCGAGGCCCGAGCCGGGCGTCGCGTCGGCGAGCCGGACCCTGCCGGGCGGCGCGGCCGGCGGGGCGATGGCCTGCTTCGCGGCCTCGACGTAGGGCGGCGAGACGGGCTCGGCCCCGGCGGGCGGCGGATCGTCGCCGCAGCCGGCGACGGCGGCCACGGCCAGCCAGGCGGCGGTCAGCGCGGCGCCGGCGCGGGTCACCGGCTCGGCGCCTCGTGGACGTGGATGGGCTGGCTCTCGCGCTGGTCGGCGAGGTTCGCGAGGCGGTAGCTCCGCTGGAGCTCGCCCGCCTCCTCGTCGATCTGGTACTTGAGATAGGCCTCGCTCGCCGCCGCGGCCTCGTCCTCGCGCCCGAGCGCGCGCAGCGCGAGCATGCGGTGGTAGTGGGCCGTCCGGTCCTCGGGGTCGATCTCGAGGGCGCGGTCGAAGGCGGCGATGGCGTCGGCGTGGCGCCCGTCGAGGTAGCGGGCCCGGCCGAGCGACCGGAGCGCGTCGCGGTCCTGCGGGAAGCGCGCGAGGCAGCGGGCGAGGGCCTCCGCCGCCTCGGCGTAACGCCCGTCCTCGAGGAACGCCTTGCCGAAGAAGTAGGCCGTCTGCGGATCCGCGGGCGCGAGCTCCTCGCAGCGGGCGAGCCGCCGGTAGGCCTCGGCGAGGTCGCCCTGCTGGAGGGCGACGCGGGCCAGGTTCCGCGGCCCGTCGACGCGCGCCGGGGCGAGGGCCGCGACGCGCTCGAACGCGGCGGCCGCGCCCTTCGCGTCGCCCTGGAGGAGGAGGCCGATCCCGTAGTCGTTGAAGCGCTCCCAGGGCTCGACGCCGGCCGCGGCCGTCGCCGCCGCGACCACGCCCTCCTCCCCCGGACCCACGTCGGCGCGCGTCTCGCAGATCGTCGAGACGGGCAGGTCGGGCACGGGCTCGCGGCGGTGCTCGGCGAAGACGAACTCCGTGTACTCGCGCTTGAACTTCCGCCAGCGGAGGGCGACCTCGACGCGGACGGGCCGCGACCGGAGCGCGGGCGGAACGGGGAAGCGGTAGCGCACGACCTGGGCCGTCCCCGGCCCGATCGTGTTCGCGTAGATCGCCGAGTGGATGTCCTGGGCGTTCCGCCGCCGGATCCGCTGCGAGTGGCGATCGACGAGGACGGCGCCGTAGAAGTGGGCATCGCGGTCGACGTACCCGTCGCCGGCGATGGCGCCGCTCTCGAAGAGGAGCGCGCCCGTCTCCGGGTCGGTCACCCGGACGTGCAGCCAGCCCTCGTTCGAGTCGTTCGTGCCGCCCGGGAACGTGTGGCCGACGCCCAGGTTCCGCACGACGACGCGGAGGTCGGCCGCCTCGCCCGCGCCGCGCATGGCGACGAGGTCGAGCCTGAGCTTCCGGTCGCGCAGGAAGGCCTCGGTGCGCTCGATCGTCTCGCGGTCGCCGCGGACGTGCGGCAGCGCCGTGTTGACGGCCAGGAACCGGTGCGAGCGCACCATCCCGCCCTTCGCGGCCGCGTCGCCGAGAGTCGCCGGCTCGGGCGGCATGTGGCAGTCCTGGCAGACCTTGGGCGTCTTCGGGAGGTAGAACGTCCGGGCCGCGTTCCCGGCCACGCCGGTGTCGTGCCAGGCGTCGTAGTCGTTCTGCCCGCGGATCCACCGGTAGTCGTTCACCGGCACGTCGAGGCTCACCTTGTGGCAGGCGGCGCAGAACTCGGCCGTCGCGAAGGACGGCTTCTTCATGAGCGCCTTGTGGACCTCCGGTCGCGCCTTGACGGCGAGGTCGTGGACGAAGGCGAGCGGCCCGGTCTTCGCGCCCGCGAAGATGTAGGGGTCGGGCCGGTCGTCGCCGACGTTGTACGCGCCGTTCCCCGTCACGTCGTGGATGCGGTCGATCGCGTGGCAGGCGAGGCAGGTGAGCCCGGACTGGGCCTGGGCCGAGAAGGGCTCGATCTCGCGCGTCATCCCGCCGGCCATCATGATCGCCGGGTCGTGGCACCCCGCGCACCACTTCGACTTCTCGAAGCCGACGCGGGTCCGCATGTCCTCGATCGTCGCCCGGTAGAAGACGTTGTTGAAGGAGCTGTAGCGGTGCGCCGACCGCGCCCACTGGTCGACGATCGAGGCGTGGCAGCGGACGCACGTCGAGGCGCCGACCTTCGCCTCGACCGCGAACCCGTGGCGCTCGATGTCGCGGGCGAGGGCCTCGCTCGTGTGGGCGACGTCGTCGTCCGTGAGCAGCCGCGAGGGCAGGAGCGCGCCGCTCGCGGTCGTCGTCGCCGAGGGGAAGAACGGCGACGACCTCGGGACGAAGCCGGGCGGCAGGTACCGCCCCGGCCGCTCGTCCGCGCGCGCCCGCTCGGCGGCCGACGGCGCGGCCGCGTCCGGCGCCCGCGACGGCCCCGGGAGCGTGGCGGCGTGGACGGCGACGAGGACGCCGAGGACGCCGGCGAGCCGCACCGCCCCGCGCCTCGCGGCCCCGGGCGCGGGCGGCGCCAGCGACAGCAGCCGGTGGAGGGCGAACAGCAGAACGGCCACCGCCCCGAGCGCCACGTGGGCGTAGAACACGCCTCGGTGGGCGCGGTTGTTCGCGGCCGTGACGATGAAGAGCCCGGTGACGGCGAGGGCGATCCCGCTCGAGACGAGGAGCGCCCCGAGCGCGACCGAGAGCGGCGCGCGCCGCCTGAGCGCCCGCCCGAGGTGCCACGACGCGAACGCGACCGCGCCGGCGACGAGGAGCAGCCCCACCCCGGTGTGCGACAGCACCATCGCCTGGTAGAAGCGCGGCAGGGCGAGCGCATCCTCGCCGAGGAACGGCCTCCCGACCCAGCCGGCGAGCCGGTTCGCGAGCAGGTAGAGGGTGTTCGCGACGGCGAGGACGCCGAGGGCGACGACCGCGCCGAGCAGGCGGCGCTGACCGCGCGTCAGGATGGAGTTGCCGCTGGCCATGCGTGCCCCGAAGAGCCCGGGGCTCCGCATCTTACCACGGCTCGGTCGGGACTTGAACCGATGGCGTCACGTGACGCGGGCGGGCGAGGTCGACCTGGCCTTCCGAGCCGCCGAGTCAGCGCCCCCCCTCCGGCCGCCCCCCGAGCCGGATCTCCGCGCCGCCGGCGGCGTCGAGGCGGACGGCGACGTGGTAGCGCTCGCCGCGCGGGCGGCAGACCGCGCCCTCGGCGTCGTCCGCGTCGCAGGCGAGGTAGGAGACCTCGACGTCGAGGACGGCGACGCCGGGCGCCGGGCCCTTCGCCGTCTCGAACGAGACCTCGACCGGCGACCTCGTGGCGCGGGCCGCGATCTCGGTCTTTCCCTCCGGAAGCGGGACCAGGGCCGGGCCGCCGACCGGGCGCAGGCGCACGTCGATCGGCGCGTCGGGGGCGAGCTTCTCGCCCGGGAGCGGCATCGGCTCGACGCGGAGGGCCACGCGGGCGCCGGGCTTGAGCGCCTGGGTCGGCACGCGGATCGGCGGCATCCGGGGTGCGGCGGGCTTCTCCGCGCCGGCGCCCGCGGGGGCCGGCGCCGCCAGCCCCTCGAGCGCCAGCTCCGTCGCCTTCTTCGTGGCGAGGTCGACGACCACGATCCGGTGGTTGTTCGTGTCGGCGATGTAGAGCTTGCCGGCCGCGACCGCGAGCCCGCCCGGCTCGTAGAGCTCGAGCGGATCGAGGCCGCGGCCCGGCTTGCCCGTGCCGAGCAGGCTCTCGACCTTCCGGGAGGCGGGGTCGATCTTCTTGACCTTGTGGTTGTAGGTGTCGGCGAGGTAGAGCGCGCCGCCCTCGAAGGCGACGCCGAGGCAGTGCTGGAGCCGCGCGGCCTGGCCGACGCCGTCCACGTCGCCGAACCCGAAGAGCTCCTCGCTGCCGGCGACCGTCGTCACGCGGTCGCCGGTCTCGGGGAGGTCGACCGCGCGCACGCTCGAGACCTCGCTGTCGGCGACGAAGAGCCGCTTGCCGTCGGTCGCGAGCCCGCTCGGCTGGGCGAAGGCCGCCGCCTGCCGCGCCCCGTCCGTGCAGCGCTCCCGGCCCGTGCCCGCGTAGACCTCGAGCTTGCGGTCGCGGAGGTGGAGGCGCCAGACCTGGTGCGGCCCCGCCATCGCGATGTAGAGCCAGTCGCCGGCCGGCAGGAGGTCCCAGGGCGAGCTGATCGCCGTGGCCGGCGCCGGCCCGCCGCCCGCGCGGAAGGCCGCCTGGACCCCCGTCCCCGCGACCGTCTCGACGGCGCCGGCCTCGAGGTCGATCCGGCGGATCAGGTGGTTCTCGGTGTCGGCCACGTAGAGCGAGCCGTCCGCCCCGAACGCGAGCCCCTGCGGGTGGTCGAAGGTCGCGCCCTCGGGCGGCCCGTCCTCGCGCCCGATCCGACCGCTCCCGAACGTCTCGACCGCCTTGCCGTCGAGGCCGGCGACGACGACCCGGTTGTGGTTCGAGTCGGCGACGGCGATCCGGCCGCGGCCGGCGTCGATGGCGACCTTGCCCGGAAAACGGAGCGGGCTCGAGGTCGCGAGCTTCTCGGCCTCGAGCGCGAGCGGCCCCTTCGCGAGCTTTCCGCGCGCCTCGAACTCCTTCAGGAGGAGGCCGACCGCCCGGTCGATCCCGTCGCGGTGGCCCTCGCCCGAGACCGCGCCGACGACGTAGCCCTCGGGGTCGATGAGCACCTGCGTCGGCCAGGCGTGGACGCCGTACTCGCGCCAGATCCGCATCTCCCTGTCGACGACGACCGGATGCTCGACCTCGTAGCGCAGGATCGCCTGGCGGATGTTGCGGGCGTCGCCCTCGTTGTCGAACTTGGCCGAGTGGACGCCGATGACGACGAACGGCTGCCGGGCGTACTTCTCCTCGAGGTAGCGGAGGTCCGGGATGATGTGAATGCAGTTGATGCAGCAGTAGGTCCAGAAGTCGAGGAGGACGACGCGACCCCGCAGCTCCCGGAGGGAGAGCGCCCGGCCCGCGTTCAGCCACTCGTTGCCTTCGGGGAACTCGGGCGCGCGCACGCGGTCGCCGTCCACGTCTTCCTCGCCTCCCTTGCGCTCGTCATCGCCCCGGATCCGGGATGACCACCCGAGGACGGCCGCGAGCAGGAGGACGGCGGTCGCGAGGGCGGCGGCGGCGCGGCGCATGGGCATCTCCCGGCTGGGGTGGAAGGGCGAAGAAATGAGGGACCTCCGCGTGTGCCGTCTGCGCCCGGGGATTGCGAACCCTGACTTCAGGTGGGCTGCCGATCTCCGGTTTCAGGTCGCCGCCGCGAGGGGGGCATCCATCCGCCGTAGAATCCGGCCTCCCGGGTCAGAGCAGCATCGGTTCGGCAAAACTTGCGGCGCAAGGGCGCGCACCACCGAGGTCCACCGGCCATGATAGGGGGTTCGGCGACGGCGTCAAGAGCCCCCGCGAGGGTGCCGATACAGGGGATGGGCGGCGCCCGCCCGCTCCTCCGAGCGCCCGTCGCGCGTGCGACGCGGACCGGCCCCGCCCGAGGGACGGCGGACCATGCGCACCACGGTCACACTCCTCGTCGCGGCCGCCGCGGCGGTCGGTGGGCTTCACTACCACCGGACGAACCGGGCCCCGGCGGCGACGCTCGCCACACCCCCGGCCGGCACCCCGGCCGCGGAGCCCCGCGGTCAAGAATTTTCCAGTGTCGCCGCGGAGCCTACCAAAAACCGAACGAGCGGTCGAGCTTCCGGTGCGCCCGCGCCGGCGCCCGCATCCGCCCCGGCCCCGGCCTCCGCTCCGCCCGCGGAAGGCGCGCTTCACCGCGAGGGCCTGGCCGCCCTGGCCGCGGGCGAGGCGACGGACGCCGCCCTCCTCCTCTTCCGCGCGGCCCGCGAGCTGCCGGACGGGCCGGCGCGCGCCGACGCGGTCGCGCGCCTGCGCCGCCTCGAGGAGACCGAGTCGGCGCGCGCCCGCGCCCTCGAGGGGAGCGATCCATCCGGGGCGCGGGCCGCGTACTCGGCCGCGTACCTCGCCGCCCTCGAGCCGGCGCGCCGCGCGAACCACCGGGCGGCGCTCGACCGGCTCACGGCCGCCGTCATCTTCTCGCGGCGCGACTTCCCGAACGACGCCGTCTTCCACGTCGTCCAGCGGGGCGACAGCCTTCAGCGGATCGCGGCCCGCTACGACTTCCCGTTCGAGGGGATCCAGCGGGTGAACGGGCTCCGCGGGACGGCGATCCGCGTCGGCGAGAACCTGAAGGTGCCGCGCGGGCCGGTCGAGATCCTCGTCGTCAAGAACGAGTTCCGGCTCGTCCTCCTCTTCGACGGCCGGTTCGTGAAGGAGTACGCGATCGGCACGGGTCGCGAGAGCTCGACGCCTACGGCCGTCTTCGAGGTCGAGGAGAAGATCGCCGAGCCGACCTGGTACTCGCGCGAGGGCACGTTCCCGTTCGGGCACCCGAAGAACATCCTCGGAACGCGCTGGCTCGGGTTCCGCAACACCGACCAGCACCGCGGCTTCGGCATCCACGGGACGACCCTCCCGGACTCGATCGGACGCGAGGAGAGCTCGGGCTGCATCCGCATGCGGAACGGGGACGTCGAGGAGCTGTTCGGCCTCGTGCCGCGCGGGGCGCGGGTGACGATCACGAGGTGAGCGAGGGGAGCCGCAGCCATGAAGAAGGCCTGGAACGTGACGCTCGGAGCGGCGATCTCGGGTCTCGTCGCCTACGCCGCCTACGACGGGTACGAGCGGGTCGCCTCGCGGCCCGGGGCGTCGGCCCCGCCGGCGGCGGTGGCCGGGCGGCCCCATCCTTCCCCCACCCCCGCCTCTACGCCCCGGCCCGAGCCGTCGCCAAATCCCCCACCGGCCCCCGCCCCTGTCCCCGCCCCGGCCCCCACCCCCGCCCCCGCTCCCCCCGCGGCGCGCGAGCCCGCGTCGGCCCTGGCCTCCGCCCGCGCCCCCGCGCTCTCCCCCGCCCCGGCCCCGGCCCCCTCCCCCTCTCCCGCCCCCTCCCCCGAGCCGCCGCCCGCCGATCCGGTCCCCGCCGGTCTTCGCGACGAGCCCGGCTGCGAGCTGGCCGCCGTCGTCCCGCCCGTGCCGCCCTCCCCCCTCGCCCCCCTCGATGCCCGCGGCCCGTCCCGGCGCCTCGCCGAGGCGTTCGGGGCCGACGGCCTGGCCGTCCACGAGGTCCAGGCCGGCGACACGCTCGGGAAGATCGCGCGCCTCCACCACGTGACGCCGGGCCTCATCCGCCGCGTGAACGGCCTTGCGGACGACCGCATCCGCCCCGGCCGCCGGCTCGTCGTCCCGCGCGGGCCTTTCGCCGTCGAGATCGAGCGCGCGACCCGCACCCTCGCGGTCGTCCGCGACGGACGTCCCGTCCTCCGCTATCCCGTGGGGATCGGCGGGCCCGCGTCCCCGACCCCGACCGGCGAGTACGCGGTCGTCTCGAGGGTCGAGAACCCCGAGTACTGGCGCCCGCCCGAGCACGACCAGGGCCCCGAGCACTTCGCCGCCGACGACCCCCGGAACCCGCTCGGCGAACGGTGGATCGGCTTCGCGCCCGGGTACGGGATCCACGGCACCATCGCCCCCGAGTCGGTCGGCCGCGCCGTCTCGAACGGCTGCGTCCGCATGCGGGCCGAGGACGTCGAGGAGGTCTTCGACCTCGTCCTCGTCGGGGCGACCGTCGTCATCCGCTGATCCCAACTCCCGGACGGGCCCCTCCGTATCACTCATCTGCGCTTTTTAGCGGAGGGGATCCCATGCGCCTGTTCGCCCTGAGCCTCGTCGTCGTCCTCGGACTCGCATCCGCCGCGGAGGCCCAGGCCCCGCCGGGCGGCGGTTACCCCCAGATGCCCTCGAAGGAGGAGATCGAGAGGCGGATCAAGGAGGAGATGGACAAGCTCCCGAGCGAGACGGCCGAGATCGAAGGCGTGACGATCACGTACAAGGCCGTCCCGACCGACCCGCTCGAGATCGTGAAGCAGTCCGGCCAGCTTCCGCCCGGGCAGAACCCCGACCAGGCGGCGAAGCAGTTCCTGCCGCTCGCCCGGCCCTACATCGAGAAGAACATGGCCGAGATCGGCACGCTCGTCGCCACCCGCGAGGTCAAGATCAAGTCCGTGAAGCTGAAGCCCGGGAGCTACACCTTCGGCGTCAGCGTGGACATGACGGACCTCATCCCGGTCGCCGTGCTCATCTCGGGCGGGGACCTGAAGAAGCCGCTCGCCGTCCCGCTCAAGAACGGCGCGGCCAAGAGCCCCTACGCCACCCTCAAGATCGAGCTGACGACGCCCAAGTCGTCGACGTCCGAGTTCGTGATCGGGGTCGGCTTCGCCAAGGTCCTCGGCGTCGCCGGGAAGTTCTCGCTCGGGAAGGCGGAGGGCTGAGACCGATCGGTGTCCGGGACCGGCCCGGACACCGCTCCCCGCGCCATCCTTCTTGCGCGCTCCGGCCGCTTTTGACACCGCATCGTGGCGCCGTATAATGCCCACGAGCCGATGCGCGCGTTTCTGGTCCAGCGCCTCGACGAGAAGCGGCGACGCTTCTTTCCTCTCGACGACCGCGCGTTCCTCGGGTCGGCGGAGGGGAGCGTCTGCCCGATCGAGGACGGGACCGTTCCCCCGCGCCAGTGCGTGATCTGGCGGGAGGGGGGGCGTTTCCGGATCCGCGACCTCGGCGCGCGCGCCCGTACGCTCGTCAACTGTCAGTACGTGCGCGAAGCGGACCTCGTCCCCGGCGACCGCATCGCCGTCGGGGACGTGGTGTTCACGTTCCACTCCCTCACGCCTCGACGGAGCGCCTCATGAGCGTCGCGGAACGCCGCAGACCGCGGATCCTCGTCGTCGACGACGAGGACCTCATCCGGACGCTGCTCAGGCGCCGTCTGTCGGCCGAGGGCTACGACATCGAGGTCGCCGAGGACGGGGCCGAGGCCGTCGCCCGCTGCGAGCGCGAGTTCTTCAACCTCATCCTCACGGACATCAAGATGCCGGGGCTCGACGGCATCCAGGTGCTGAAGCGGACGAAGGCGGCGCACGAGGACAGCGAGGTCATCATCATGACCGCGTACGCCTCGACCGAGACCGCGATCGAGGCCGTGCGCGCGGGCGCGTTCGACTACATCCGCAAGCCGTTCGACCACGTCGACGACGTCGTCCACAAGGTGCGGCTGGCCCTCCAGCACCAGAAGCTCGCCCTCCAGAACCGGGAGATGCTGAAGAAGCTCGACGAGATGAACCGCGGCCTAAAGCAGATGGTCGTGAGCCGCACCCGCGAGCTGAACGAGGTCCAGGACCGGCTCGAGGCCGAGAACCGCGAGCTGCGCGAGGCCGCGCGCCGCTTCGACCCCGTGGCCGACCGCCTGCGTCCCGCGCTCGAGAGCATCCTCGCCGGCTGCCGCGCCCTGAAGGAGGCCGACCCGGGCGCCGGCGGCATGGCCGAGCCGCTCCGCCGCCACGTCGACTCGATCGAGGCGGAGGCGGCCGGCCTGCTCGACCTCTTCGGCCCGCGCGAGACCGCTCGCCCGAAGGTGTAGGAGAGCCGCAGGGACCCGCTCGCGCGCCTCGGTCGCGTGCTTGCGACACCTCCCGCCCAGCGTTATAGTTCCCTCTCAGGGAGTCCGCAGGAGTCGCAGCGGAGCCGAGAGGGCGGCCCCATGGGCAGCTTGCAGGTCGAGGTCTGGGACGCCACGGGGAACAAGCGCCAGCTCGCGGAGCTCCCCGACGACGTCGCCGTGAACCGGGTCATGGTCGTTCTCGTCGAGCGCCTGAGCCTGCCGCGGCAGAGCCCGGACGGGCAGCTCATGAGCTACAAGTTCCACCACAAGGCGTCCGGGCGCCAGCTCCTGGACACGCAGAGCCTGCGCGATGCCGGGGTCCGCGACGGCGACATCCTCCGCATCCAGCCCGAGATCACCGCGGGTGTCGCCGGCCGCCGCGCAAGCTGACCGCGAGCCCGTCCTCCGCGTCGAGCCGGTCGAGGCCGCCGCGGAGGACCGGTTCGACCGTCTCCGCCGCATCGAGTGGTGGGACCAGGACCGGCTCGCCCGGGCGAAGGTCCTCGTCGTCGGCGCCGGCGCGCTCGGCAACGAGGTCCTGAAGCAGCTCGCCCTCCTCGGCGTCGGGCGCGTCCTCGTCGTCGACCTCGACACCGTCGAGCTCTCGAACCTCTCGCGCGCGGTCCTCTTCCGCGAGCGCGACGAGGGGCGGCCGAAGGCCGAGGTCGCGGCCGAGGCCGTCCGCGCGATCTACCCGCAGGCGAGGGTGCGGGCGGCGCGCGCCGACGTGATCCACGACGTCGGGCTCGGCGTCTTCCACTGGGCGGACGTCGTGATCGGCGGCCTCGACAACCGCGAGGCGCGCCTCGCGATCAACCGCGCCTGCTACCGGGTCGGGCGCCCGTGGGTGGACGGGGCGATCGAGCGCCTCCAGGGCGTGGCGCGCGGGTTCGCGCCGCCCGAGGGCGCGTGCTACGAGTGCACGCTCGGCGAGGTCGACTGGCAGATGATCGAGCGGCGGCGGGCCTGCTCCCTGCTCACGCGCGAGGAGATGGAGCAGGGGAAGGTGCCGACGACGCCGACGACGGCCTCGGTCGTCGCCGGGATCCAGGTCCAGGAGGCCGTGAAGCTCCTGCACGGGCTCCCGGACGTGCTCGCCGGGCGCGGCTTCGTCTTCGACGGCATGGCGCACCAGTCCTACATCGTCGAGTACGCGCGGAACCCGGACTGCCTGAGCCACGAGACGCTGCCGTCCGAGGCCCTCGTCCGCCTCCCGTTCCGGGCCGCGGACGTGACGCTCGCCCGCCTGCTCGAGGAGGGGCGGCGCCGGCTCGACGCGCCCGGGGCCGTCCTCGAGCTCCGGAACGACGTGCTCTGGAAGCTCGAGTGCCGGGCGTGCGGGGCGGTCGAGGAGGCGTTCCGCTCGCTCGGGCGCGTCCTTAGGGGCGAGGCGCGCTGCCCGTCGTGCAGCGAGATGCGGGCGCCCGTGCTCGCGCGCACGCTCCGCGGCGGCGAGCCGTTCCTCGAGCGGACGCCGGCCGCGATCGGCGTCCCGCCCTTCGACGCCTTGACGGCGCGGGCCGGCGAGCGCGAGGTCGCACTGCTGCTCGGCGGCGACGAGGCCGAGGTCCTGGGGGAGGTCGCGTAGCATGGGCCAGGGGGCGAGCGCGGCCGTCGACTCGAGGCGGATCGTCCTCGACGAGCTCGAGGCCGGCGCGTTCCCGGCGGTGCAGCCGGACGAGCCGTTCCGCGTGATCATCGATGCCGCCGTCCACGACGCGATCCTGAAGCACGCGGCCGAGACGACGCGCGTCGAGGTGGGCGGCGTCCTCGCGGGCCGCCCGCGGCGCGACGCGCGCGGCGCCTTCCTCGAGGTGAAGGGCGCGATCCGGGCCGAGAAGGCGCGGAACGAGGGCGCGCAGATCACCTTCACGCACGAGAGCTGGGCCCACATCCAGGACGTCATGGACCGCGAGCGCCCGGGCGAGCGGATCGTCGGCTGGTACCACACCCACCCGAGCTTCGGGATCTTCCTCTCGGACATGGACAAGTTCATCCACGAGAGCTTCTTCCAGGCGCCCTGGCAGGTCGCGCTCGTGGTCGACCCGGTCGCGAAGATCGAGGGGCTCTTCACCTGGCGCGAGGGGAAGGCGATGCCGCTCGCCCGCTACTGGGTCGGGGGCGAGGAGCGCTGGAGCGCGGGCACGGCGGGCGCGCTCGGCGGGCCGGGGACGGCCGGATCGCGCGGGACGGTCAACCTGAACGACGTCCGGGGCGGGCGCGGCGGGGGCGGGGGGGGCGGGGGCGGCGGGGGCGGGGCGGTCGACGAGGACCGCGGCTCGCTCATCGGCCCGATCCTCAAGGGGCTCGTCTTCGCGACGGGCCTGCTCGTCCTCGTCCTGTTCTGGGTCGAGCTGGCGTGGACGCGGCGGGTCGCGGAGGCGACGCTCCGGGAGCTGCTCGACCTGAAGAAGCAGGTCCAGGTCGCGCCGGCCCCGGCCCCGGCGCCGGCGCCCGCCCCCTCGCCCGGCGGCGCGCAGGGCACGAAGGGCGCGGCCCCGGCCGCCGGCGGCTTCTGGGATGCGGTCCCGAAGGAAGGCGGGGAAGGCGCGGAAGGGGCGAGGAAGCCATGAGCCTCGAGACGTCGGGCGGCCCGCCGAAGATCGTCATCACGTCGCGCGACGTCTCCGACCCGCGCGTCGATGAGGCCCTCGCCCGCGAGAACGCGATCCGGCAGTCCTGGGTCGGGCCGGACGACCCGCGGGCCCAGGCGGCGCGCGGCGTCGAGCAGGCCGAGCGCTCCTTCTACTTCGCCGGGGTCGCGTGGACGGCGCTCGCGGGCGGGCTCGGGGCGTTCATCGGCTGGGCGCTCTTCGAGCCCGTCTTCAGCGACAGCGCGCCGGACGACGACCCGCTCCAGGTCCTCGCCGGCTTCCTCATGATGCCGCTCATAGGCGGCCTCATGGGGCTCTTCATCGGCGCCCTCGACGGCGTCCGCCAGCAGGCCTTCGGGCGGGCGGCCCGCTGCGGCGCGATCGGGCTCGGCGTCGGCTTCGTCGGCGGCCTCGTCTCGGGGATCGCGGCCAACATCGTCTTCGGGATCACGATCGCCATGGGCGTCTCGATCAAGCCCGAGGACATCCAGAAGCTCGAGAAGGGCGAGGTCACGGCCTACGTCCTCCTCCTCCTCATGGTCGCGCGGAGCGTCGGCTGGGCGATCTTCGGCGTGCCGCTCGGGCTCGGCCAGGGGATCGCCTTGAAGTCGAAGAAGCTCATGCTCAACGGGTTCATAGGCGGGCTCCTGGGCGGCTTCCTGGGCGGCCTCGCCTTCGACCCGATCGACCGCTTCCTCAACCCGGGCATGAACGAGGAGGCCTGGGTCTCGCGCCTCGTCGCCTTCACGTTCGTCGGCGCGAGCACCGGCTTCTTCATCGGCCTGGTCGAGCAGCTCGCCCGCGACGCCTGGCTCCACATGGTCGCCGGGCCGCTCGCGGGCAAGCAGTTCGTGATCTACAAGGACCCGACGGTCCTCGGCAGCTCCCCCAAGTGCGACGTCTACCTGTTCAAGGACCCGAAGATCGAGCCGCGGCACGCCGAGGTCCGGAAGGTCGGCCGCGAGTACGAGCTCGAGGATGTCGGCCCGCCGGGCGGGGCGGGCATCGTCTTGAACGGCCGTCGGGTGACGAACCACCGGCTGCGGGACGGCGACCAGATCCGGCTCGGCGAGACGGTGCTCAACTACTTCGAGAAAGAGCGGCGGCGGAACCAGCCGTAGCGATCGAGGAGCCTTCCTATGCCCATCGCCTTCTTCTGCGAGTGCGGGAAGCGGATCGTCGTCAGCGACGCGTCGGCCGGGAAGCGCGGCCGCTGCCCGCAGTGCGGGAGGGAGCTCATCGCCCCGTACGAGTCGCAGGACGCCGCGCCCGGAGCGGCCCCGCCGCCGGCGAGGCCGGCGGCGGCGCCGCCGCGGCCCGCGCCGCCCGGGCTCGGCGCGCCGAGGCCCGGGGGCGGCGGCATCCAGAAGGGCCGCGGGATGATGATCCCGCCGCCGGCGGAGGAGGAGGAGGCGATCGCGCCGCCTTCCGGAAGGCCCGCTCCGGGCCCGGCGCCGGCCCCGGCCGGCGGCGGCTACCGCGGCGAGGAGGCCGGCATCCCGGCCGTCCTCCGGGCCAACAAGCGGGTCGCCGGGAGCCAGTGCCCGGCCTGCGCGCGCTCCATCGCCCTCGGCGACGAGGTGCGGAGCTGCGCCGGCTGCAGCTCCTACTCCCACCTCCGGTGCTGGGAGGATCAGGGCGGCTGCGCGAGCTGCAGCCGGCGGAGCGGCGGCGGCGGAGCGGCCGCGGCTGCCCCCCCGGCCCGGGCCGGGCGGCCGGCGGGCGGACCGGCGGCCGGCCCCGAGCCCGAGACGGGCGACACGCGGCCGTGCCCGATGTGCGGCGAGACCATCCAGCGGAAGGCGCTCAAGTGCCGCTTCTGCAACGAGTACCTGGATCCGAAGCTGCGCGAGCAGAAGCCGAAGTCGGCCGTCGCCGCCGCCGACGAGAACCTGACGCCGGGCGAGTGGGTGCTCGCCATCATCTGCTCGAACATCGCGTGTATCATATCGATCGTCTGGATGATCCAGGGGAAGCCGAAGGGCAAGAAGCTCTTCCTCGTCGCCCTCGTGGCGCAGGTCTTCTGGGGCATCGTCCAGTTCGCCATGGGCGGGTTCGACAACTGAGCCACACCGGTGGCGAGTGAAGGGAGCGGCGGGGCGGGGTCATGCCGGTCGAGGTCGTGTGCGAGGAGTGCGGGCGGCGCCTGGCCGCGCGTGACGACCTCGCGGGCAAGCGCGTGCGCTGTCCCTGCGGCTCGGTCCTCGAGGTGCCGGGGCCGGGGCGCGGGCGGCCTCCGTCGGGGCCCGCCCGGCCCGCCGCCCGCCCGGCCGCCCCGACGCCGGGGCGGCGTCCGCCGCCGCCGCCGCCGCCGGCCGAGCCCGACTCCGAGCCCGAGCTCGAGGTCGAGTTCGACGAGGCCGACGCGCCCGCCCCGGCCGCCGCCGAGCGTCGCTGCCCCTACTGCCACGAGGTGATCCAGGCGACCGCCCTCAAGTGCCCGCACTGCCGCGAGTTCCTCGACCGGAAGCTGCGGGCGCGCCAGGGCGCGCCGGGCCGGCGGGGCGCCGCCCCCGCGGCCGGCAGCGCCGCGCTCGGGATCTGGGAGTGGCTCCTCTGCATCTTCCTCCCGAACTTCGGCCTTCTCGTCGGCATCGTCCTCTGGGTGATGAAGCACCCGAAGGGGAAGGGGATCACGGCCCGGTCGGCGCTCTTCCTCCTGATCTACATCGTCCTCTACGTCGGCCTCATCCTCCTCGTGATCTCGCAGGCCGAGACGGGCCAGCGCGAGCGCATGCGGAAGCATCGGGAGCGGCTCGACCGGCCGCCGCCGGTCGATCTCCGCGAGTACCGGCGCGACCCCTCCGGCCGCGACGACGGCCGCTACCGGCCGGCGCGGGACGACCTCGACCTCGAAGAGGAGGACCCGCCAAGGTCAGGGCGATGACGGCCGCCGCCTGGCGATCCCACGACCGCTTCTACCTGGGCCTCGCCCTCGCGACGATCGCCCTCTCGCTCGCCCTCCGCTACGACGGCGAGCGGGTGCGGGCGCCGGGCGGGATCCGGCTCCCCGGCATGTGCGCCTCCAAGTCGCTCTTCGGGTTCGACTGCCCGGGCTGCGGGCTGACGCGGAGCTTCGTCGCCCTGGCGCACGGCGACCTCCGCGGCGCGATCGCCCTCCACGCGGTCGGGCCGGCGTTCTTCGCCTTCGCGGTCGTCCAGGTGCCGTACCGCCTGTGGCGGCGCGCGCGCGAGCGCGGGCTCGATCCCGACGCCCAGGTGGGCCCGCGCTCGAGCTGGCTCGGGGCGCCCGGGGTCGCGCTCGTCCTCGCCCTGGTCGCGCGCTGGGCGTACCTCGTCGCGACCGGCGCGATCCGCGTCGGGGGAACGGCGTGAGCGCGGCCGCGGGCGGAGGCCCCGGCGCCACGCCGAAGGCGTGCGCGATCTGCCAGACGGCGATCGCGCCCGCCGATCGCCCGCGCGTCTGCGACAAGTGCGCCGGGCCGTTCCACGAGGACTGCTGGCGCGAGAACGAGGGGTGCGGCACCTACGGCTGCGCGCGCGCGCCGAAGACGGTGAAGGCGGCGCGCGAGGAGCGCCAGGTCGCCGCCGCCTGGGGGACGACGAAGGCGTGCCCGGCCTGCGGCGAGACGATCCAGGCGGTCGCCGTGAAGTGCCGCTTCTGCGGCGAGATGTTCGAGGACGCGGGCCCGCTCGGCGCGGCCGAGTACAGGAAGTCGCTGCTCGAGGCGCCCGAGATCGAGAAGACGCGCCAGAAGGCGATCTTCTTCCTCGTCGCCGCCGTCCTGCCGTGCCTCGCCCCGATCGCCATGGTCGTCGGCATGGTCTGGATCGGGAGCGCGGGCGAGTCCCTGACGAAGGCCGGGCCCGCGCATCGCCTCATGGTGATCATCGGGACGGCCGTGGCCGCCGTCGAGACGCTGCTCGCGTTCGCGCTCTTCATCGCGGGGGCCGGGTCGTGACGTCGCCCGGCGCACCCACCTGCCCGGCCTGCCAGAAGCCGGTCGGCGAGGACGACCTCTTCGCGGTCGAGTGCGAGCGCTGCAAGATGCGGAGCCACGGCCCCTGCTGGCGCGAGCGAGGCGGCTGCGGCTCCTACTTCTGCGAGCCGGCGGCGCGCGTGGCCCTGCGCGACGACGTGCCGCGGCTCGTGATCACGGCCGCCGAGGCGCGGGCGGTGCGGGAGGAGGAGCTGGTTCCGGGGCGTGGCGCGGCGCGGTGCGCGTCGTCGGCGACCGACCCCGGGCCGCCGCCCCCCGACCTGCCCCCGCCCTTCAGCCGGGCGGCCATCGCCGGGTTCGTCGTCGCCCTCCTCGGGATCCCGGTGTACGGCTGCGGCCTCGGCCCGATCGCCGCCGTGCTCGGGATCGTGGCCCTCGCCGGGACGGGGCGCGGCGCCGAGTCGCGCCGCGGGACCGGGCTGGCGGCGGCCGCGATCGTCCTCGGCTGCCTCGAGTTCGTGGGCTGGATCGTCGGGTTCTACGTGCTCGACGCGCTTCCGGGCTGGGTCTCGTGAGCCAGGTCCGCCTGCGCCGGCTGCGCGCCGACCACGAGCGCATAAGGCTCGCCTTCGCCGAGAGCGACATCGTCTCGATCACGAAGGTCGAGGGCGAACCGCCCGAGCGCTACGAGGTCGAGTACCGCCTGAAGGGCCTGCGCCTCGACCCGAAGACGGGGAAGCCGATCCCGGCGCTGACGCACACGGCCGAGATCTACCTCGCCGCCGGCTACCCGCGGCAGGCGCCGCAGTGCCGCATGCTCACGCCCGTCTTCCACCCGAACGTCGACCCGCACGCGATCTGCGTCGGCGACCACTGGGCGGCCGGCGAGTCGCTCGCCGAGATCGTCGTCCGCATAGGCGAGATCATCGCCTTCCAGAGCTACAACACGAAGAGCCCGCTCAACGGCGAGGCCGCGCGCTGGGCCGACCAGAACGTGGCCCGCCTCCCGATCGACGCCCGCCCGATCGCCCCGCCCGGCCTGGCCGAGGCGCTGGCGGCGCCGGTGGTGGCGGCGGCGGCCCCTCCCCCCCTGCCCGGTCCCCGCGTCCCCTCCTCGCAGAATCAACGAAAAGTTGATTCCAGGCCCCCTTCGACGTCGAGAGGGCCTCAGAATCAACAAAAAGTTGATTCTGGGGGCGGGGCGGCGGTGGGGGCGGCGGGCGCGGCGGCGGGCGCGGCGGCGGGCGCGGCGCGGGCGGGTGCGGCCGGGTGTGCCAACTGCGGCTCGCCCAACGTGCTCGCCGGCGAGCAGGCGTGCGCCGCCGGGCACGCGACCTGCGCCGACTGCGCGATCGCGTGCGCGCTCTGCGGGGCCGGGCGCTGCGTGCTCTGCGGGCTCAAGACGTGCGCGACGTGCCGCGGGCCGGTGTGCGAGGAGTGCGCCTACGCGTGCCCGCTCTGCGCCCACCCGACGTGCAAGGCGCACGCCCGCGCTTGCCAGGGGTGCGCGACGACGGCGTGCTCCGACTGCGTCTGCGACTGCCCGGGCTGCGAGCGGAGCCTCTGCGTCGCCCACCTCAAGGCCTGCAAGGTGTGCAAGCAGGGCTTCTGCGAGGCGTGCGCGGGGCGGCCGATGCGCTTCTCCTGCGTCTGGTGCGGCCAGGAGGGCTCGGCCCGCGAGGTCCACGCCGGCGCCCGCGCCAAGTGCCCGCACTGCAACGGCGTGAACCAGGTGCCGCACAAGCACGCGCCGCCGCCGGCCCGGGCCAGGGACGTCCCGGCCTCCTGACCGACCGCCGGACCCGACCTACTCGAGCTCGAGCAACCCGTCGACGAGCGCGTCCCAGAGGCCGCGGTCGGCGCGCTCGAAGAGACGGGCGTTCCGCGCCGCCGCCTCCGTCCCGCCGGCGCCCTCGCCGTCGTTCGGGCGCTCGCCGATCCGGTGGACGCGCGCGCTCACCCGGGCGCCGTCGCGCGCGAGCGCGAACGTCAGCTTGGCCCCGGGGTCGAGGTAGTGGCACGTCACCGCCCGGGCGGGCGGGAACGCCGACGGATCGTGGCTCGGGCGCAGGACGAGCTCCACCTGGTGGGGCCCGTCCGCGACCGACTCGACGAGCGTCCAGTGGTCGCCCCCGGTCTTCCCGAAGGGGCGCGTTCGCACGAAGTCGCCCGGCTCGGGCGCCGCGCGGATGACGGGGTCCCCCTCGAGGTCGTGGAGCTCGAACTCGACGCCGGGCGCGCCGACCAGGTCGCCCCAGCCGTCGACGTCGAGGAAGGCCTCGCGAAGGCGGGCGGCCTCGACCGCCGCGAGCCTCTCGAAGAGCCTCGCCCCGAGCGCGTCGGCGGCGAGCCGGTGGGTCGCCCACTTCGCCCGGGGCGTCGGCGCGGGGTCGGTCACGGCGCGATCCCGCCCTGGCGGGCGGCGCCCTCCTGGATGCCCGTCTCGACGCCCTCCTCCGGCGCGATCGACCGCGGCCCGCCGGCTCCGCGCGGTGCTCTCGCAGGTGAGACCATGGTCCGTTCCCCCTTCCCCCTCTCCTCTCCGGCTCGGAGCTCGGAGCCGGCAGGCTACCCGTCGCGCCACCCCGCGGTCAACGGGCCCGGCGCACTTGCGCCACGGGGCCCGCGGGTCGTATAAGAACGCGTGCTTTCGTCGAGCTTGAGGGTCTTCTTCCGCGCGCTCGGCGAGCGCCGCCGCGAGTACCTGCTCGGGGCGGCGGCGCTCCTCGTCGTCAACGCGTGCGACGTCTCTCTCCCGCTCGTCCTCAAGTGGGCGATCGACGACATCGTCATCCACCGGGGGGCCGTGCCCCTCGTGCTCGTCGCCGGCGCGTACCTGGGCGTCGTGCTCGTGCTCGGCACCTTCCGCTACTACTGGCGCAAGGGCTTCATCGGCGCCTCCCACCGGATCGGGGCGTCCCTGCGCCAGCGCCTCTTCGAGCACTGCCAGCGGCTCGGCGCCGGCTACTACGCCTCGCGGCGGACGGGCGACCTCATGAGCCGGGCGACGAACGACCTCGAGGCGGTCCGCCAGCTCGCCAGCCAGGGCGCGGTCTTCACGCTCGACACGGCCCTCTACTTCATGACCATCCCGCCGCTCATGGTCTGGCTGTCCCCGCGGCTCTCGATCTACACGCTCCTGCCCCTGCCGCTGATCCCGCTCTTCGTCTACCGCATGGGCCGCCTGATCCACGAGCGCTTCCGCAAGGTCCAGGACGGGTTCGGGGAGATGTCGGCCTGCGTCGAGGAGAACATGGCCGGCATCCGCGTCGTCAAGGGCTTCGCCAACGAGCGGCGCCAGGTCGAGCGGTTCGAGACGCTCTCGCGGCGCTACGTCGACGACAACCTGGCGCTGGCGCGCGCCCACGACCTCTTCCAGCCCGCGATCTCGCTCGTCATGGCCGTCTGCGTCGGCGTCGTCATCCTCGCCGGCGGGCGCGCCGCCATCCGCGGCGAGATCTCGCTCGGCGACTTCGTCGCCTTCCAGCACTACCTGCTCAAGATGTCGTGGCCGATGACGGCCGTCGGCATGACCGTGAACCTCTACCAGCGCGGGCTCGCGTCGCTCGGCCGGATCCAGGAGGTCCTCGAGACCGTGCCCGAGGTGCGCGACGGCCCCTCGACCGTGGCGGACGCGCGCGTCGAGCGCGGGGTCGTTCGCTTCAGGGGCGCGAGCGTGCGATTCGAGGGCGTGGGGCCGGGCACGGCGCCGGCGCTCGACGGGATCGACCTCGCCGTCGAGGCGGGGCGGGCGGTCGCGATCGTCGGGCCGGTCGGGGCCGGGAAGTCGACGCTGCTCGCGCTCGTGCCCCGCATCCTCGAGCCGACCGCCGGCGCGGTCGAGGTCGACGGCCTCGACGTGCGGCGCTACCCGCTGGCCGAGCTCAGGCGCGCGATCGCGGCCGTCCCCCAGGAGACGTTCCTGTTCTCGGACACCGTCCACGAGAACGTCGCCTTCGGCGTCCCGGGGGCGACGCGCGAGGAAGTGCGCGAGGCCTGCGCGAAGGCGCGCGTCCTCGAGGAGGTCGAGGCGCTCCCGGGCGGCTTCGAGGCCCGGCTCGGCGAGCGCGGCGTCAACCTCTCGGGCGGCCAGCGCCAGCGGCTGGCGATCGCACGCGCCCTGCTCCGCCGCCCGAAGGTCCTGCTCCTCGACGACTGCCTGTCGAGCGTGGACGTCGAGACGGAGGCGGCGATCCTCGAGCGGCTGCGGGCCGAGATGCACGGTCGCACCTGCCTCGTCGTCTCGCACCGGCTCACGACCGTCAAGGACCTGGACGAGATCGTGGTCGTGGACCAGGGGCGCGTCGTCGAGCGCGGGCGGCACGAGGACCTGCTCGCCCGCGACGGGCTCTACGCCGACCTCTACCGGAAGCAGCAGCTCGAGCTCGAGCTCGAGCGGGTGTAGTCGAGCCCGGGCGGGTGTCGAGCACGAGGACGAGGACGAGCACGAGCACGAGCACGAGCACGAGCACGAAGACGACGTGAGCCCCGAACCGCACGAGCCGGACGACGACATCACCGGGAGGGCGTACGACGCCCGCCTGGCGCGCCGCCTCGGCCGCTACCTGCGCCCGCACGCCCGCCTCGCCTCCCTCTCGTTCGCCTTCATCCTCGCCCGGACCGGGCTCTTCCTCCTCTCGCCCTTCCTCCTCGGGCTCGCCGTCGACCGCGGCATCCGCGCCGGCGACGACCGGGCGCTCCTCGCGATCGCGGCCGTCTACCTCGCCGTCGAGGTCCTGAAGCAGGCGGTCCAGTTCGGCGACTCGTACACGCTCTCCATCCTGGGCCAGCGGATCATGTACGACCTCCGTCTCGAGCTCTTCACGAAGCTCGAGTCGCAGTCGCTCTCGTTCTTCGACCGCCAGCCGGTCGGCCGGCTCGTGACGCGCGTCATGAACGACGTCCAGGCGCTCGCCGACCTCTTCTCGACGGGCGTCGCCCAGGCGTTCGCCGACCTCCTGTTCGTGGTCGGGATCTCGGCCGCGCTCCTCGCCCTCGACTGGCGGCTCGCCCTCGTCGCCCTGGCCGTGATCCCGCCCCTCGCCGTCGCGACGTTCGCCATCAACCGGCGCATGCGCGGCTCCTTCCGGGCCGTGCGCCGGCTCCTCGCCCGCATCAACGCGACCCTCGCCGAGAACCTGGCCGGCGTGCGCGTCGTCCAGCTCTTCAACCGGGAGGGCGAGAACGCGCGCCGCTTCGGGGTCGTCAACGACGACCACAAGGTCGAGCAGCTCCGCTCCGTCCACTGGCAGGGGATCTACTCGGCCGCGGTCACGATCCTCTCGTCGTCGGCGATCGCGCTCGTGCTCTGGTACGGCGGCGGGCGGGCGCTCGAGGAGAAGATCGCGCTCGGGGCCCTGGTCGCGGCCATCGCGTACGTCCAGAACCTCTTCGCCCCGATCCGCGACCTGGCCGACAAGTACGCCCTCTTCCAGGCCGCCATGGCGAGCGCCGAGCGCATCTTCAAGCTGCTCGACGCCGAGGTCGAGGTCCGCCCGCCGGCCGAGCCCGCCGCCCCGCTCGCCACGCCCCTGCGCGGCGAGGTCGAGTTCCAGGACGTCTGGTTCTCGTACCGGCCCGGCGAGCACGCCCTGAAGGGCGTTTCGTTCAAGGTCGCGGCCGGCGAGACCGTCGCCATCGTCGGGCACACGGGCGCCGGCAAGACGACCGTCGTCAACCTCCTCGGCCGCTTCTACGACGTCACGCGCGGGGCGGTCCTCGTCGACGGCCGCGACGTCCGGACGCTCCCGTTCGGCGACCTCCGGCGCGCGGTCGGCATGGTCCTCCAGGACGTCTTCATCTTCGCCGGCACGGTGCTCGACAACGTCCGCCTGGGCGAGCCGTCGATCCCCGAGGAGCAGGTCGTGCGGGCCGCGCGCGCGGTCGAGGCGCACCGCTTCATCGAGCGCCTCCCGCAGGCCTACCGCGAGGAGATGCGCGAGCGCGGGGCGACGCTCTCGGTCGGCCAGAAGCAGCTCCTCTCGTTCGCGCGCGCGCTCGCCTTCGACCCGAAGGTCCTCGTCCTCGACGAGGCGACGGCCAGCATCGACCCCGAGACGGAGCGCACGGTCCAGGCCGCCATCCGCACGCTCACCCACGGCCGCACGTCGATCGTGATCGCCCACCGCCTGGCGACGGTGCGCGACGCCGACCGCGTCCTCGTCCTCCACAAGGGCGAGCTGCGCGAGGAGGGGACGCCGAAGGCCCTCCTGGCGCGGCGCGGGATCTACTGGAAGCTCTGGCAGCTCCAGGCGCGGGCGGCGGGGGCCGGGGCCGGGGCCGGGGCCGGGGCGCCTTCGCACCCCTGAGCGGCCTTCCCGGGCCGTTCAGTCCTCCGGCAGGTCGAGCGCGTGGCGCGGCGGCGCCAGGGTGCCCTCGTCGCGCAGGCGGAGCGCGAGGTCGAGGCGGACGGCGGCCTCGATGAGGCCCAGGTGGCTGAAGCCCTGGGGGAAGTTCCCGGTCGGCGCGCCGCTCGCCGGGTCGACCTCCTCGGCCAGGAGCCCGAGGTGGTTCACGGCCCCGAGGTGCGCGTGGAAGACCTCGAGCGCCGCGTCGAGGTCGCCGGCGAGGGCGAGGTCCTGCACGAGCCAGAAGCCGCAGAGGACGAAGGCGCCCTCGTCGCCGGCGACCCCGTCCGGCACCCGGTAGCGCCGCACGAAGGGGCCCTCGCCGAGCTCGCGGCGGATGCGCTCGCACGTCCGCCGCACCCGCTCGTCCGCGGCGGGAAGGAAGCCGGTGAGGGGCATGAGCAGCAGGGCGGCGTCGACCGCCGACGCCCCGTCCGGCAGGTCGTACTCGCCCGCGAACGTGCCCAACCTGCGGTCGTAGCCGCGGGCGAGGATCCCGTCCCGGAGGCCGTCGCGGGCGGCGCGCCACCCCGGCTCGCGGGCGTCGCCGCCGAAGAGGCGGGCCAGGCGGAGCGCCCGGTCCACGGCGACCCACGTCATGAGCTTCGAGTGGACGTGGTGGGTCGGGGCGCAGCGCGGCTCCCAGATCCCGTGGTCGGGCGTGTCGGCGAGCGCGATCGACTGCTCGACGAGGGCCCCGAGCTGGCGCCAGAGGCGGAGCGTCAGCGTCCCGCCCGCGCGCTCGTACACCCAGGCGGCGTCGAGGAGGGCGCCGGCGACGTCGAGCTGGCGCTGGTCGCGCGCCCCGTTTCCGATGCGCACCGGCCGCGAGCCCGCGTGGCCGGCCAGGTGGTCGAGGACCTCCTCGGCCGGGACGTCGGCGCCGTCGATCGAGAGCATGATGTCGAGCCGGCCGCGCCGGTCCACGGCGTCGCGCAGGAAGTGGGCGAAGCCCACGGCCTCGGCCGGGTAGCCTATGAGGTTGAGCGCGCGCACGGTCATGGCGCTGTCGCGCACCCACGAGTACCGGTAGTCCCAGTTGCGCTCGCCGCCCGGCCACTCGGGCAGGCTGGCCGTCGGCGCGGCCACGACCGCGCCCGTCGGCTTGTACTGGAGAAGCTTGAGGACGAGGGCCGAGCGGAGCACGAGCTGGCGCCACGGCCCGTCGTAGGCGAGGCGGGCGGCGAAGGACCGCCAGAAGTGGCGGGTCGCCCGCAGGTGCTGGAACGACCGGTAGGCGGCGATCGGCTCGGGGCGCGGGGCGTCGAAGCTGAGGACGGCGAAGAGGCGCTGCCCCTCGCGGACGGTGAGCCGCGCCACGGCGCCGCCGCCGTCCGGGCGGAGCTCGAAGGCCGCCCCGCCGCCGATCGAGGCCGCGAGCCGCTCGCCGTTCGGCCCGCGGGCGAAGGCGCCGTCGCCCGAGACCTCGACCGTCGTCCGCCCGCGGCCGTAGTCGAAGTGCGGGTCGAAGACGACCTCGAGGTCGACGGAGCCCGCCCGCCCCTCGATGAAGCGGTGGACCTCGTGGACGGAGGCGCGCGGGTCGCCGGCCCAGGGCATGAAGTCGAGGACGCGCACGGCCCCGCCGCCGTCCGCGCGGAAGAGCGTCTCGAGGACGTTCGTGTCGGTCTCGTAGGCTTGCAGGCTCTCGAACGGGCGCCGCGCGGGCGAGACGCGGCAGCAGCCCCCGCGCTCGGGGTCGAGGATGGCGGCGAACGCGCTCGGGGAGTCGAAGCGCGGGAAGCAGAGCCAGTCGACGGACCCGTCGGCGGCGACGAGGGCCGCCGTGATCCCGTCCCCGATGAGCCCGTGCGCCCCGATCGGCGCCCGGAACCCCTCGTCCACGACGAAGGGCCGGGCGATGCGGCCGGCCCCGAGGTAGAGGTCCACGCGGCTCCCTCCCCTGCCCCCGGCGATTGTACCCGTGCGCGCGGCCGCGAAGAACCGGCTTGCGGGTCGGGTCCCTTGATCGCGCGTCGCCGGGGCGCTAACCTCCGCCCATGAGGCAAACGATCCCGATCGCCGCCGCGCTCCTCCTCGCGTGCGGACCCGCCCTCGCCCAGGCCGACGACCCCGTCCAGCGGCTCAAGCGGCGCGCCGAGGCGTACGTCCCGCGGTTCGAGGTGAAGCCGCTCGAGCGCGCGCCCGCGTGGGCGCTCGAGGAGCGGGCGCCGCTCCACACCTTCGTCCAGCTCGCCGACATCCACTGGTCGCCGCGCACGGCCGGCGTGCTCGACGAGGCCCTCGTCTACCTGAACGAGCGCGTGCGCCCCGACCTCGTCGTCCTCACGGGCGACAACATCTCGCCGCCGATCACGGTCGAGCGGCACCGGGCCCTCGCGGCCCTGCTCGAGGAGCGGCTGCCCTGCCCGGTCGTCTTCGGTCAGGGCGACAACGACACGCGCCACTTCGCCTTGGTCTTCGGGTCGCCCGACTTCTCCTTCGACTTCGGCGGCGTCCACTTCGCCTACGTGGCCCTCGACGCCGACACCGAGGGCGACGGCTTCGGCTACCTCGACCCCGCGACGCACGCCTGGCTCGCCGCCGACCTCGACGCCCACCGGGCGCGGCCCGCGCTCGTGCTGCGCCACGAGCCGATCGCGCCGCCGACGTTCATCTCGGCGGCGCCGCTCCTCGCCACGCTCCTCGCCCGCGACAACGTCGCCGCCGTGATCGCCGGTCACCTCCACTCCGACCTCGAGGCGCGGACGGGCTCGATCCTCCACATCTCGGCCCCCGGCCTCGGTCCGAACGCCCGCCACGGGCTCAAGGAGTACCGCGTCTTCGAGGACCGGATCGTCGTCCGCACGCACGAGCGCGACGAGGCGACCGGCCGCTACGGCTTCGCCCGGAAGTGGCAGCGGATCGACTTCCCCGAGGGCACGAGCGTCCGCCCGCCCGCCGAGGGCGCGCGCCCGGCGCTCACCGGCCTCGTCCGCCGCGACGGGAAGGAGACGCGCTTCCCGGACTCGCTCCGCCGCGCGCGCGACCTCGGGCTCGACGGCGCCCGCTCCGTCCTGCGCCGGCTCGAGGCCCTGCGGGACCGCCTGGGCGGCGGCGGCGGCGGCGACTAGCCCGCGGGAACGGCGGCCGCCGGCCCTTCCTTCTCCGGCGCGCGCCACGGCGTGAGCGCCGCCAGCACCGCCGCGATCGCGAACAGCGTCGGGATGTCGCCGATGAAGTGACAGCGCTCGAAGCGGTCGAAGGCCGCCTGGGCGGCCATGATCGCGCCGTGGACGACGCTCGACACGATCGTGAACCAGATGAGGCTCAGGTGCCGCATCGGGTCGCGCGCCGCGACGATCAGGAACACGCCGAGCGTCGCGTAGATGCCGACGATCATCTGCTCGTACTCGGACTGGTTGGGCTGCCAGCGCCAGCCGGACGGCCAGACGAGGATGAGGGGGTAGACGCCGACGATGGAGATGACGCCGATCGCGACGAGCGCGACGCGGAGTGCCTGCAGGCGGGCGGACGAGGTCATGGGACCCTCCTTCGGGGGCGGGAGGTTCCCCGGCAGTGTAGCCGAACGGCGTCCGCCTCGCCGCCCGCGTCCCGCGGATCGACCGGGAACGCCATGGCCGTGCGGGCAGGGGCGAAGATCCGGCGCGGCAAGGGGACCTCCTCTCGTTCGACGGGGTTTCCGACCGGCGGATGTTATCACACCCGTCCGACACTGTCAGCCCGAG